>FSYV01000583.1_pt1 | contig 42304 bp, 35 predicted proteins | sample 1638641 | NCBI WGS metagenome assembly FSYV01 (sample SAMEA3914813, study PRJEB12502) | metagenome | biome: forest; material: soil | place: Canada | collected 2011-07-07 | depth 0.3 m
CGAATCCGGTATCCTTGGCCGAATAACCCATCAGGTTCTGCAGCATGGTCGGCATCAAGGCGCGCGTGGCGAACAACACCAGGCCGACGATGAAAATGAACAGCAGGCCGGTAACATAATTCGGATTCTTCAGCAGATGATAGTCGACGAAAGATTTCTTCGCAGGCGTCAGCATCGTGTGCGCAACAAAGTAAGAAAAACTGACGACCAGCACGATGAACTCGATCCATGTTTCAACCGAGGTGAACCAGTCATTCTGTTCGCCGCGGTCGAGCACCATTTGCAACGCACCGATGGCAAGACTCAGGGTGGCGAAGCCGAACATGTCGAAATCCATGCGGCGCGCGGCCGGGGTCGGCTTGATGTAACGCCAGATGCCGTAGAAGGCCATCGCGCCGACCGGTACGTTGATGAAGAACACCCAGCGCCAGTTGTAGCTATCGGTCAGCCAGCCACCCAGGGTCGGGCCGAGGATGGGGCCGACCATCACGCCCATGCCCCACACTGCCATCGCCGAGCCATGCTTTTCGCGCGGATTGATGTCGAGCAGCACGGCTTGCGAAAGCGGCACCAGCGCCGCACCGAACAAGCCTTGCAACAGGCGCGCGATGACGATCTGGGCGAGCGAACCGGCCAGGCCGCACAACACCGACGCAACCGTGAAGCCGGCCACGGAAAACAGAAACACCGACTTTTGTCCGAAACGATCGCACAGCCAGCCGGTCAAGGGCGTGGCAATTGCGGCCGCCACGATGAACGATGTCAGCACCCAGGTGATCTGGTCTTGCGAGGCCGACAGGCTGCCCTGCATATGGGGCAAGGCGACATTGGCAATGGTGCCGTCAAGCGCCTGCATGATGGTTGCCAGCATGATCGATATGGTGATCATGCCGCGGTTGATGCCTTGGGATGCCGGGCTCAAGACGATACTCCAGGTATGGCTGGCGCCCTGCCGCAATCGAGGCCGTCCATCAGTTGGCTCCAGGGAATTGGTTGATGCAAATCAAACATCAGTATTCATATCATTAGACATCTAACTAAAATTGTATTATGATTTTCCAAGAAAAACAAGTACGGAAAAAGTTGCCGCCGAATCAGCGACGGGCAAGGCGGGCGTGGTGAATGCGGCTGGAAAAAGCCGAAACGCAAGGGAAGCGCTGCTTTCCGGCCATGCGCGGGTCCATTGAAACGGTGGCCACGTCCCGGTTGATCGTCCGGACGAAAATCAGGATTCTGCTACACTCAATGAGCAATTAGTGCACTAATGATAAGAGGACTTTGGTTTTGATTACCCTGGAAGAACGCTTCTCCGGCGCCTTGCACAACACTGCGCGCGCATGGAAATCCGCCGTGGACCGGCGCCTGAAATATCTCGGATTGAGCCAGGCCAGCTGGACCACGATTGCGGCGATTGCCAAGGACGATACGCCGATGTCGCAAATCGAATTGGCCAACAAGCTCGGCATTGAAGCCGCCACCATGGTGACGATGATCGATCGCCTGGTCAAGGCAGACCTGATCTTGCGTGTAGCGTCGCCGCACGACCGTCGCGTCAAGCTGATCGTGCTGACAGAAGGCGGGCAGCAATTGTATGCCAAGGTCAAGGCCGAGGCCGACAAATTGCGTATCGAGTTGCTGGCCAATATCGATGTCGGCAAGTTGCTGGCTGCAACGGAACTGCTGGAACACTTGCAGCGGGTCACAGAGTCTGCCTGACCTGCGTTTCCCGGCGCAGACGAATACCGGCCCCGCATAGTCGCTGTCGTCATATCAATATGAATTATTTTGACGTGTAAATGATTTGTAACTCGCGGCGCGGTGCGGCCAACCCGTTTGCGAAAATTCGGATACCATCTCTGCTCGCTTTAGATCACCGAGATATACGCGACGGATATAACTTCCGAATCTGGCCGGGCATTTTCGGCTTCGATTTTCGTTTTTTTGAAGTGCCGGTAGTAATCGGCACTAACCCCAACGCAGAATATTAATCAATATGTGGATAGTTCTCATTGCATTGCGGCGACCGTACACGTTCATCGTGATGGCCTTGCTGATCCTGTTGTCGACACCGCTGGTGCTATCCAAGATGGCCACCGACATCTTTCCGGAAATTAATATCCCGGTTGTCAGCATCATCTGGAATTACACCGGTTTCTCGGCGCAAGACATGGGGCAGCGCATCACGGGTCCCACCGAACGCACGCTGACCACGACGGTTAACGACATCGAACACATCGAGTCGCAATCGCTGGCCGGCATCTCGGTGATCAAGATCTTTTTCCAGCCCAATGCCAACATCCAGACCGCAATCGCGCAGACCGTGGCGATCTCGCAAACCATTTTGCGCGGCCTGCCGGTGGGCAGCACGCCGCCCCTGATCATCAAGTATTCCGCATCGTCGATTCCGGTTATCCAACTCGGCCTGTCGAGTCCGACCATGACAGAACAGGCGCTGTCGGACTCAGCGCTAAACTTCCTGCGGCCGCAACTGATCACGGTGCCGGGCGCCGCAATTCCGTATCCGTATGGTGGCAAGTCGCGCGTGGTTTCGGTCGACCTTGACAACCAGGCCATGTTGGCCAAGGGCTTGACGCCGTCCGACATCGTCAGTGCGGTCAATGCACAAAACCTGGCGTTGCCGGGCGGCACGGCCAAGCTCGGCGATATCGAATACAACGTGGCGATGAATGGCTCGCCCGACACCATCGCCGGCCTGAACGACCTCCCGGTCCTGTCCAAGAACGGCGCCACCACCTATCTGTCAGAAGTGGCGCGCGTGCGCGACGGCTTCTCGCCGCAAACCAATATCGTGCGCCAGGATGGCCGGCGCGGCGCACTGCTCTCGGTGCTCAAGAACGGCGGCTCTTCCACGCTCGACATCGTCAGCAACCTGCGCGCGCTGCTGCCGCAGGCGGCCTCGACCCTGCCCAAGGATCTGAAGATCGAACCGCTGTTTGACCAGTCGGTGTTCGTCAAGGCGGCCATTTCCGGTGTGGTGCGCGAAGCCTTGATCGCGGCCTGCCTGACCGCCGCGATGATTCTGGTGTTCCTTGGCAACTGGCGTTCCACCTGCATCATCGCCGTCTCGATTCCGCTGTCCATCCTGACCTCGATCATCATCCTTTATGCACTCGGCGAGACCATCAACATCATGACCTTGGGCGGCCTTGCATTGGCGGTCGGTATCCTGGTCGACGATGCGACGGTGACGATCGAAAACATCGAACGCCACATGCATGAGGAGGGCTCCGACCTGCACAAGGCCATCCTCGACGGCGCCGGCGAAATCGCGGTGCCGGCGCTGGTGTCCACGCTCTGTATCTGTATCGTGTTCGTGCCGATGTTCTTCCTCGCCGGCGTGGCGCGCTTCCTGTTCGTGCCGCTGGCCGAATCGGTGGTGTTCGCCATGCTGGCGTCCTACGTGCTCTCGCGGACCTTGGTGCCGACCATGGTCATGCTGATGATGGACCACGCCCATCTCGATCCGAATGCCAAACCCAGCCTGTTGCAGCGCGTCTACAAGCGCTTCGATGCCGGATTCGAGAAGTTCCGCGGCGGCTACGTCCTGATCCTCTCGACGCTGTTGACCCATCGCAAGATGTTCGGCGCGACCTTCCTGGCGTTCTGCGTACTCTCGCTCGGCCTGGTGTTTGCCCTGGGGCGCGACTTCTTCCCCTCGGTCGATGGCGGCCAGATCCGCTTGCACATGCGCACGCCGACTGCAACGCGCATCGAGGAGACCGCACGCGTGGCCGACGAAGTGGACAAGGTGGTGCGCGAAGTCATTCCCAAGGAGGAGCTCGGCACCATTCTCGACAACCTGGGCTTGCCATATTCGGGCATCAACCTGTCTTATAGCAATGCCGGCACCATCGGCACCATGGATGGCGAGATCCTGATCTCGCTCAAGGAAGACCACAAGCCGACGGCAGAGTACGTCAAGCGCTTGCGCGCCGAGTTGCCCAAGCGCTTCCCCGGCGTGGAGTTCTACTTCCAGCCCGCCGATATCGTGACGCAGATCCTGAACTTCGGCCTGCCGGCTGCGCTTGATATTCAGGTTGCCGGCAACAACTCCGCCGGCAACTACGACATCGCTGCCAAGCTGATGAAGGATATCAAGAAGATTCCCGGCACGGTCGACGTGCATATCCACCAGCGTATCGACGAGCCTACCATCGCGCTCAACATGGACCGCACGCAGATGAAACAGCTCGGCCTGAATCCGGTCGACGTGGCGCAGAACGTGCTGGTGTCGCTCTCAGGCAGCTTCCAGACCGCGCCTGCGTTCTGGCTCAACCCGAACAACGGCATCGTCTACAACATCGCCGTGCAGACGCCGCAATACAAGGTCGATGATCTCGATGCCTTGCTGCGCACGCCGGTCAACACGCCGGGAGCGCAAGCGGCGGCCGCCGCAACAGGTGCGGCGCCGTCAAGCCAGGTATTGAGCAATCTGGTGTCCGTCAGGCCGACCCAGACGCAGGCGCTGGTGTCGCACTACAACATCGCGCCGGTGATCGATCTCTACGTCAGCGTCGAAAACCGCGACCTGGGCGGCGTATCGGACCAAATCAACGACATCGTGGCCAAGGCGCGCGGTGAGCTGCCGCGCGGCTCCCGTATAGAAATCCGCGGCCAGGTCGATACCATGCATTCATCCTTTATCGGCCTGGGTATTGGCCTGGCGATGGCCATCGTGCTGGTATATCTCTTGATCGTGGTGAACTTCCAATCCTGGGTCGACCCATTCATCATCATCACCGCGCTGCCGGCCGCACTGGCGGGCATTGCGTGGATGCTGTTCCTGACCAGTACCACGCTCTCAGTTCCCGCCCTGACCGGCGCCATCATGACCATGGGCGTGGCAACGGCCAACAGTATTCTGATGGTGTCGTTCGCGCGCCAGCGCCTGCATGACGGCTTGCCCCCGCTGTCGGCCGCGCTCGAAGCCGGCGCCACGCGTATCCGCCCGGTGTTGATGACCGCGCTGGCCATGATCATCGGGATGATCCCGATGGCGCTGGGCCTGGGCGAAGGCGCAGAACAAAACGCCCCGCTCGGTCGCGCCGTGATCGGCGGCCTGTTGTTCGCCACCGTGTCGACCCTGTTCTTCGTGCCCATCGTGTTCGCTGGCGTGCACCGCTATCTGGAGCAACGCAAGGAACGCAAAGGGGGCCATCATCCGCATCCACCATCTTCGCCTGTAGTAGAAGGGAGTAACTGACATGACTAAAGAACGCCATTCCACCATCGGCAGGCACGCCGACGACGCCCACGTCGTCCATCATCCGCACCGTGGCCCGATCCTGAAGCGCGCCCGCCTGATCAGCGCTTCGATCCTCGTGTTGCTCGCGGCCGGCGCCGCGATCAATGTCGGTTTTCGTATCGCACATGCCCATGCGCTGGAGAAATCCAACGCTGACGAAGGCAAGGTCTACGTCCTGACCGCGACGCCCAAGAGCAGCGGTGCCGGCCAGGCGCTGACGTTGCCTGGCACGCTGCAAGGCATGATCGAATCGCCGATCTACGCACGTTCCACCGGCTATGTGTTGCGCTGGAACACCGACATCGGCGCCAAGGTCAACAAGGGTGACGTGCTGGCCGTCATCGCCACGCCTGAAGTCGATCAGCAACTGGCGCAAGCCGTGGCGGCGCGCGACCAATCGGCCTCGAGCCTCGACCTGGCCAAGACTTCTGCCGAACGCTGGGAAGCCTTGCGCAAGAAAGACGCCGTGACGCAACAGGAAATGAACGAACGCACCAGCGCCTACACGCAGGCGCAAGCCAGCCTGGCGGCAGCGGAAGCCAACGTCAAGCGTTTGAGGGAGCTCGAACAATTCAAGAACGTGACGGCGCCGTTCACCGGCGTGGTCACGCATCGCAACGTCGAAGTCGGCGATCTGGTCGACGTCGCCAACGGCGGCACCTCGGGCCGCGCACTGTTTACCATGTCGCAGATCGACCCGCTGCGCGTCTACGTCTACGTGCCGCAATCGTTCTCGCAGCGCATCAAGATCGGTGACAAGGTCAAGGTCACGCAAACCGAGCTGGCGGGGCAATCCTTTGACGGCTCGGTGGTACGCACCGCCGGTGCGATCGATGCCGCCACGCGCACGCTGCAAATCGAAGTCGACTTGCCCAACCACGAGGGCAAGCTCCTGGCCGGCTCCTACGTTCAGGTTGCGCTGCCGATCAATGGCACCTCCACCGCGCTGATCGTGCCATCAAATGTGGTGCTGTACCGGCCCGATGGTACGAAAATCGCCATCATCGACACTGCCGGCCATGTCAAGTTGCACCTCGTCGCCATCGGCCATGACCTGGGCAATACGCTGGAGATCCTGAGCGGGCTGACAGCAACCGACACGATGGTATTGAACCCGCCCGATTCGCTGGCCGACAACGATGCCGTGACCGTCATGCAAGCACCGCCGGCAACAGCGGCAGCCGAACCGGCAAAGAAGGCAACACCATGAGCGAGGGCATGAAAATGACCCGCCGTACCGTCTGGATTACAGGGACTGCCATTGCGGTGCTGCTGGCGGGCTGCGCCGTCGGCCCCGACTACAAGAAGCCAGACGTTGAGCTGCCCGCCGCGTGGCAAGGCGATATCCCGTTCAACACCGCCAAGCCCGACGATGCGGCGGCAAAAGGCAACTGGTGGGAACTGTTCCATGACGAGAAGCTGAACGACCTGGAACAGAAAGCCATCGCGCAAAACCAGAGCCTGAAGCTCGCCGTGACGCGCCTGGAACAGGCGCGCGCGCAAGTGACGGTCGCCTCAGCCGGCCTGTTCCCGCAAGCCTCGCTGCAAGCCGGCGCGGCGCGCGACAAGGTTCCGCCCAGGCCCGCTGCCGCGCAAAGCAGCTTCGGGCTCGGCTTCGCGGTCAACTATGAAGTCGATTTGTTCGGCCGTGTGCGGCGCACTGTGGAAGGCGCGCGCGCCGGAGCAGAGCAGGCCGGCGCCGATTTTGAAAACACGCGACTGTTGCTCCTGTCCGAACTGGCGGCGGACTATTTCAACCTGCGCGAGCTCGATACGGAAATCGACGTGGTGCGCCAAGGCATAGGCTTGCAGGAAAAGGCGCTGGTGTTCATCACCTCGCGCCATGACCTTGGCCTCGCTTCCGGCCTCGACCTGGCCCAGCAGCAAGCCTTGGTCGACACAACCAAGACCCAGCTCGAATTGCTGCAAAACCAGCGCGCGCAATATGAACATGCGCTGGCCATGATGACCGGCGCGCCAGCGCCGCTGTTCCACATCGATGCGGCAAAGGTCAATCTTGCGCCGCCGGCCACGCCGGTCGGCCTGCCATCGGACGTGTTGCAGCGTCGCCCCGACGTGGCCTCGGCCGAACGCACGATGGCATTGGCCAACGCCAACATCGGTGTCGCCAAGGCGGCATATTTCCCGACCATCATGCTGGGGCCTACCCCGTTGGAACCAAGCGCCGGCTATAGCAGCAACCAGATCAGCAGCCTGTTCAGTGCCCCCAATCTCTTTTGGTCGCTCGGCGCTTCGCTGACGCAAACGCTGTTCGACGCCGGCCGCACCACCGCCAACGTCAAGATCGCCGAGCAATCGTACCAGGGCTCGGTGGCGGCCTACCGCCAGAGCGTGCTGGTAGCGATGCAGGAAGTCGAAGACGGTATCACCGGTGTGGCACTCCTGCAACGCGCTTCGAACCAGGCTGAAGCGGCCGTCAAGAGTTCGCAACGGGCGTTCGACCTGGCCACCGACCGCTATACCGGCGGCCTCGATACCTATCTCGACGTCATCACGACGCAGCAGACACTGCTGTCCAACCAGCGCCAGGCGACCCAGATTCGCGGCCAGCAAATGCTGACTTCGGTCTACCTGGTCAAGGCGTTGGGTGGCGGCTGGCAGGGATTGGCTATGCAGGCGGCGAAATAGCCCGTAACCGGCACAACTGCGTGGTTCGATTCGCGGTAAGATGATTGCTCACGCTTGGCGTGCGTTTCGATGACGGAGCGCCGCCAGGCGGCATGTCTCTGAAGACACGTACGGAGGAATCATGACCAGGCAATCACTTTGGCTTCTGCGGCTGGCTCTGACCACGTTTTTCCTGTGTTCCGGAATCGCCCAGGCAGACGATGTCGTCATCTACAAATGGGTCGACAAGAACGGCGTGGTGTCGTACTCGCAGAACAAACCGCCGGAATCCCAAGCCCACGACATCACAACCATCTCGGTACCCACCCTGCCGCCGGAACAGCAGCGCGCGGCAAGCCGCACATTGATGCAGCTGGAAAAATCCGCCGACGCCGACTACGCCGCCAGGAAAGCGCGGCAGAAAGCCGCCGATGCGCGTGTCGATGCCGCGCTCAAACATTTGCAGGAGGCGGAGAAACGCCTGAGCGCGGGATCCGACGTGGCGGGCGGCGACCGGGTCGGCATGGTCAACGGCCATTCGCGCCTGCGCGACAGCTATTTCAATCGCGTTGCGCAACTGGAAGCCGACGTCGCCCAGGCACGCCAGGAATTGAACGACGCCTACGCCGCGCGCGACCAGTTTCAGTGAATATGCGGGAGGGTCGGCAAGTCCGTTAAAATCGGCTAAGCTCTAGTTTTCCCAACCCGCCATCCGACCGCAGCCCATGCCGCAATCCTTGCCGCAATCGATGCACTATGCGCTCAATCCGCGCACCTTCCTGTTCAGCCATTATTTCTATACCGGACTGCGCTCGGCGATCGGCATCATCGGATTGACCAGCCTGGTCCTCTGGCAAAGCGACCTGGCCAGCGCGATGACCGTTTGCATCGGCGCACTGTGCACCAGCTTCATGGACCTGAACAGCCCGCTGCGGCACAAATTCCACGAAATGCTGGCCAGTGTATTGCTGTGCTCAGCGGTCACGCTGATCATCACGCTGGCGGCGCCGACGCACTGGCTGCTGGGCATCATGGTGGTGGTCGTCAGCTTTGTGGCCAGCATGATGCTGATCTACGGCAAGAAAACCATGCCGCTGCAGTTTGCCGCATTGTTCATCATGACGCTGTCGATGGAAAACGATTTGAGCGTGCGCCAGGCGCTCATCCACAGCGCGTTGTTCTTCTCCGGCGCAGCGGCCTACATGCTGTACGCGATGGCTGCAGCCTGGCTGTTGCGCAACCGCGTCAAGCAGCAAGTGTTGGCAGAGGCGCTGTTCGAATTGGCGCGCTACATGGAAATCAAGTCGGAGTTCTACGACATGCGCACCGACTTGAACGACCAGTTCAACCAACTGGTGCGGCAGCAAAGCGTACTGGCCGACAAGCAGCAGGCTGCACGCGACCTGATTCTGCGCGGCAATCCGGCGGAACGCGATGCGATCTTGATCCAGGTCCATTTCGGCATGCTCGATCTGTACGAACTGATCTTGTCCACCCATACCGACTATGCGCAATTGCGCCGTTACCTGGCCGACGCCGACGTTCTGCGCTCATTGCATGGCATGGCGCACAAGGCGGCGCTCGACACGGAGTCGATCGCTTTTTCCGTCACGCGCGATCGCGGCTCGATGGCGGTGATTGACTACGGCGACGAGCGGCGTGCCATCGAAAACGAAATCGCCCGCCGCGAAGTCTTGGCCGATGGACGGCACAATGACGCCTTGACGGCCTTGCGCAGCGCCTACAACAAGATGGTGACGGTGGTCGACACGCTCGCCAACTTGCATCGGGCGACCCGGACGCCCATCTCACCCCTGCCGATCCTGCCGGGCGCGGACATGGCGCCATTCCTGACCACGCAGAAATATGAATTCGGCCTGTTGCTGGCCAACCTGAACTGGAACTCGCCGACCTATCGCTATGCCCTGCGCGTTGCGATGGCGATATCGGCGGGGTTGCTGATTGCCGAGCATCTGCCTTATGCGTCGCACGGCTACTGGATCATCCTGACCATCGCCATCGTGCTCAAGCCCACCTTCAGCATGACCCGCCAACGGCTCGGCGACCGCCTGATCGGCACCGCCATCGGTTGCACGCTGACCGCCATCATCGTGCACTTCGTCCATGCGCCGCCTGCCCTGCTGGCCTTCCTGTTTCTGGCCACGGTCGCCACCTCGGCCTTCGTCTACGTCAAGTACCGCTATACGGCGATTGCCGCCAGCATGCAGATCCTGCTGCAATACAGCCTGCTCATGCACAGCACCACTCACGTCATCGGCGAGCGCCTGATCGATACCTGCATCGGCGTGGCGATCGCGACGTTCTTCAGTTTCGTGCTGCCGAGCTGGGAATACCGCGCCCTGCCGCAATTGGTCAAGAACGTGCTGGCCGCCAACCAGCGTTATATCGAAGCCAGTTGCGACCTGCTGATCGCCAGGGTGGGTGATGATTTCGTCTACCGTCTATGCCGCAAGGGCTTGTTCGATGCCCTGGCCAGCCTCAGTTCCGCGCTGGCACGCATGCTCGACGAACCAGCAAGCAAGCATCGCGCGGTGGAAGACATACACCTGTTCATCGTGCAAAACTACCTGATCATCGCGCACGTCGCTGCGCTGCGCATCCTGCTGCGGCGCCATGCGTTGAACCTGCCCAAGGCGGAAGTGGACGCGCAAATCCAGCGCGCCTGCGCCGATGTATGGGCGTTGCTCGCCGATTTGCAGCAGCGGCTGGGGGAGCTGTTGCCCAAGCTGGCCGTGCCGACCGCCAAGGACGTGGGAATTCAAGCGCCGTCACACGGTGCCGCGCCGGTAGCCGACTGGTCGGGTGCGGCGCTGTTGCGACGGCGCCTCGGCTTGCTGCACGCCGATGCCGAAATCATCACACGACGCGGCTTGCTGATCGGGCGGGCACTGAGCCGTCCCGAATGACGGCGCGAGGTGAAAGGTCGGTTGCGCGACATTTTCCTGCGCGCCGCTGACGGCTTGCGATGACACGCTCAACGCGACTGCGGCAGTGCTACCGTCCGAAGCCGGGGCCGCTTGCATGGTTGTCGTGCTGTCTTCCGACGCGCCGCCGCATGCGCTCAACAACGCGACGCGCAACAAGGTCGACAGAATGCCGCTTACGAACTCGCAATGAGATGGCTGTCCGAAGGTTGGTTGGGGCGGTACGGCTATCAGTATCGTGGCAGTTAACCAAAAGAAAAAGCAAAGATTGACCCCCTGTGCACCCGATAGCTTGCTGACAATTGGAGCAAAAACAAGGACTTGGCTATTTTGATCGCGGAATGCCTGCGGCGCCTTCGATTACCTGGCCAGGCTATCGCATCGAGCCACATTGCGACGATTGCACGGCCCTGACAGGCAATTCAGGATGGAAATTGTGACAATACTACCGGTTGACAAACGAAGGCTGCCAGCCAGTGACCGGGCCGGCGAGGAAACGGTCGTTTTCAATCTGGATATCGGTGATTTCCTTGAGCGCCTCGACCGGGAAGCCGGCGCGCTTTTCGCCGCGATCCTGGATCGAGAGCGAGAGCAGATATTTTTGCAGGTGCTTGGGCTCCGGCGCAAACAGGCAAATGCGCTGCCAGATGTGCGGATAATTCGCAGACAGAAATTTGACCGGGGTCAAACTGTCGAGCTGTTCCATGGTCAAGCCCCGGATGTTGCTGGGCACAGGCTCCGCCTTGTAGATGCGCTGCACGGTATCGGGGTTGATGGTGCTGCCGGACTCCAGCGTAGGCTTCGAGCTGTTGGTCATCGGTAAAATGGCCCGGCTGATCTGTTCCACCGATGGTTTGTTGTTGGTATTCCAGCGCATGGCCTTGATGGTGGCGCTCTTGAGACAGCGATCAAGTATCGCGTGGGTCATTTGATCCGACCCGACTATGCCTTCCGGTTCAAGAATGATGACGCAGACCAGTTCGAGATCGCCGTCGAAAACAGCAAAGTCGACGGCAAGCCCGGCGATGCGGTCATAGTGGTGAGGCGTGGTTTTCCGGTCGCCTTCGGCGGGGTCCATCAGACTTGACAAACCGAGATGCGGGAAAATGTAGCAGTTCGGCAGCGCGCGGCACAACCGACCGAACAACACTGTCTCATCCTTGGACAGGACCGGTTTTTCTTCATAGCGCGAAAATGTCTTCTTCTTGGAAGACTGCTGGCGCAGGAACAGCCCCGCCCCCAATGCCAGGACGATCAGAACGCCAGCGACTATGCCTATTGTTTCCACTTCGTTCCCCCGTACATCGAGCATTTTCCCTGAGCGGTGGCAATTGCCGCTAGACACCACAGCGTTACCAAGCCCTACCCTGTGTTGCCGACTGTTGTGTCAGTGCACTGAAGGTAGGTGTGTCACGCGTTGCCAGCTCAGCCTCGATGTTATTTTTAAATTCTATTCTACTGCGCCTTTGTCGCAAGATTTACTATTTAACATTTTTTTGCGAATAAGGGTAGGCAAATAAACAGATGTAACAATTTGACTCACCGTTCGATGGTCCTTGTCATTCGCGTACACGGCGGAACATGGCTCGGCTGTTGTAATTCCGCTATAGATCTCCCCCGATTTACCGACGCCGCACGAACAGCAGCCGGCACGAACCTCGTCATGATCCTTGTGACATTTCAGCCGCGGGCGGCTGGCGCAAATTATTAAAAAGATAAGATAAGTGTATCGCGTTTGCAGCGAATTTTCCAGCGCTTTTGTGCCGCACCGCGGCACGCGCAGGCTAAAGCAGCTTTGCCGTCATGCTCTCGATAGTGCTTATTTCTTTACCGATTGCTCGCTGTGGACATACAATCGGCGATAGGTCGACACGACAACAAAAAAACGATCAACAATATTGCGGCAAGACTGCGCCCCGGCGACGCTGCTTGTGATGACTCGGCCCCTGGCAATCCCGGGGACACACTGAATGACTCAAGCGATGACATGATGAAAATTGACTACGCGTCGATCCTGAAAACACAGCGCCTGCGTACGGAAAATGCCGCGCCTTCGGGCCTTTCCGCCGAATCGGAAACCGACCGTAGCCGCATCATATTTTCGCCGGCATTTCGTCGACTGCAACAGCAGGCACAGCTATTCTCGCTGGACGACAATGCCGGTGCGCGCAGTCGCCTGAGTCATGCCCTGCAAGTGGCACAGGTGGGCCGTGCCATCGCCGGCCAGGTTGCTGCGGGATTGGCGGCGCAAGGATGGGCCGATGGCGAGACCTACGCCGCCCTGCTCAATTTTGTCGAGGCGGCCTGCCTGATCCGCGATATCGGAACACCGCCATTTGGTCAGGCCGGCCAGGCTGCGATCCGCAAATGGTTTGCCGATCACGGCCCGACCCACGTGCGCGCGGCCAGTCCCGCATTTGGCGCGAGGGAATTGGACGACAAGGATCCGCGCGTCGTCAATGCCCTGATCGATTTCTATCAATTCAACGAAGTGGCCCAAGGCCTGCGCATGCTGAGCAAGCTGCATTGGCATGGCGACAGCGGCGGCTTGAACCTGACCAAGACCACGTTGGCGGCCTACCTGCGCAGCCTCGGCATGAGCGGCGGGGAATCGATCGTCGCCGAGGGAAGCTTGGTCGACCAGGTCGGTTTCTTTTCCACCGAGGCCGGCTTGATCAAGAGCATCTGGTCGAGCTTCGGCTACAGCGCCGGTGCACCGCAACGTTTCCCACTCAACTATATCGTCGAGGCGGCCAACGACATTGTGGCCGGCTTCGGCGACCTCGAAGATGCCATCGCGGCTGGACTGGTGAATGCGCATTCTGCCATCCAGGTTATTCGCGACGGTTGGCTCAGCACATATATCCCGATGGACCCCGACCTGGCGGACGAGAAAATCATGGAGATTCTCGGTCATGCGGCGGACGCGGGCGAAAGCAAGGCTTGCGTCATCGCCGCCACACGTGCGGCACTTTTCAATGCCATGGCAGACTATGTGGCGCGCAGCTATCTCACCCTGCAAGAAGAAGTGCTGGCGGGCAGGGGTGATTCGCTGCTGCAGGACACCTCCGGCACCGGCGTCTTGCTTGCCACCGTAAGCAATTATTGCCACAGCGAAATCTATGGGCTGCGGCAAGTGCAGCGCCACGCGCTCAACGGATACAATGTGGTCTACGGGCTGCTGCAGCAATTTGCCGTGTTGCTACAAGCGCCGGCCCAATCGTTCCAACGTGCCCTCAACGGCAATTCGACCGGTGAGCACACCCTTTTCCTGGAGCGCCAATTACTCGCCCTGATACCGGCAGAGTGCCGCCTCGCCTATTCCCACCTGGTCGTACAGTTGGGGCAGGCGCGTGGACGCGATGAAGAGTTCGAAGAGTGGAATGCACGCGCCCACTTGCTGGTCGATTTCATTTCCGGCATGAGCGAAACTGCTGCGATATCGATGTATCGTCGCTTGGCGGGGATCGAGTTGTAGCAATCCTGTATGCAATCTATCCCGGTTTTGACGCTGGTTCTGAATTCCCGATCTTGAATCGAATGGGCATTTGATAACCGTCGCGCTGGTGGCCGCCCTCGAAGCTGATTCATTTTCCGCCACCCACATGCAAAAGCAAATACAAAAGAAATGACGCAAATCGCTCTTGAGAAGTCCCGATACGTCGACAACGCGAATCCAATCGAACTGGAAATCCGCAAGAAAATCGAAACCAATCCGGCGCCCGAAGCATGAAGGGGCCGCATCGCACCGCTGCCGCTATTACCGTCAACTGCACTGCCGACGGATAAAGCGGAAAAAAGCATGCACACCATACTGGTACTCGGCGGTTACGGGTTTTTTGGCACGCGGATTTGTCGCGCCCTGGTGAACGACCGGCACATCCGCCTCGTGATCGCCGGGCGCGATATCGCAAAGGCCGAGGTGTTGGCAACACAACTCGGACTCGATGCGCAACGAATATTGACAATCGAAGCCCGTGACCCTCGACTCGCGCAGCGGCTGATTGACTACCAAATCGATACGGTGATACACACGGCAGGGCCGTTTCAGGGCCAGGACTACGCCGTCGCCGAGGCGGCGATTGCAGCAGGCGCAAACTATATCGACCTTGCCGACGGCCGCGAATTCGTCGCCGGCATCGGCAAGCTCGATGCACGGGCCAAGGTGCGAGGGGTTCTGGTCACGAGCGGTGCAAGTTCACTCCCGGCATTATCTTCGGCGGTTGTCGATCGCTACCTGCCGCGCTTCAGCAAGCTCGATTCCATACGCCTGGGCATAGGCTCCGGGGCACGCGCTCCAGGAGTCGCCACGATGCGCGGCGTCTTCGGCTATTGCGGCAAGCCCTTTTTGCGCCTTACGCGAGGTGAGTGGCAAACAATATATGGCTGGCTGGACATGCAGCGCTATCGCTTTCCGGCGCCGGTCGGGGCAAGGTTGCTGGGAAATTGCGATGTACCCGATCTCACACTATTTCCGCTGCGCTATCCCACGACAAAAACCGTGGCATTCCACGCCGGCTTTGCCAACTCGCTAGGGCACCTCGTTGTCTGGGCCGGCGCGCAACTCGTTCGCACCGGCTTGTTTTCCAGCCTGACACCCATGGTTGCGCCACTGTATGCCCTGAGCCGCTGGCTGGAGCCTTTGGTGAGCGACAAGGGCGGCATGTTTGTCGCACTGGAAGGCAACGGGGCGGATGAGCAGCCTCTGAAACTGACCTGGCATCTTGTGGCAGGACAAAATCACGGTCCGCATATTCCTTGCGGTGCCGCCATCGCGTTGGCGCGCAAACTGGCGCGCGGCATAAGCCTACCTCACGGCGCGATGCCATGCATGGGCTTGCTCACGGTGGAAGAATATCTCGCGGCGCTACACGGTTTTGACATTCACGAAATGCCGGCATGAACACGTACCTCATCGTCAAATGGCTGCACGTCCTGAGTTCCACCATCCTGTTCGGCACCGGCATCGGCATTGCGTTTTTCAAGTGGGCCATCGATCGTAGCGGCAATGTCAAAGCCATACGCCACGTGAACGAGCGCACGGTTTTTGCCGACTGGGTATTTACGACGCCGGCCGGCCTGATTCAGCCCCTATCCGGCGCCATGTTGATTTATCTTGGCGGCTATCCGTTGAACACCGGCTGGATCGTGTTGGCGACGGTGCTGTATGTGTTCGCAGGATGCTGCTGGCTGCCAGTGGTATGGCTGCAATTGCAGATGCGCAGCGTGGCGAGAACGGCAGACGACACGGGCACTGCCCTGCCACCGCGCTATCGGCAGCTTGCGCAAATCTGGTTTTGGCTGGGCGTGCCGGCCTTCTCTTCTCTGGTCGTCGTCTATTGGCTGATGGTGTCGAAGCCGGTGCCATGAATCCTTACAATAGGCCATGACGATGGATAAACGCGAGACGAATCTGGCGCGCCTCTATTGGGCCATGCGTATCGGTATTGCCGGCCTGTGGATATGGACCGCAATTGTTTCATGGTGGTTCTTCCCACAAGCGCAATCGATCGGCTGGCTGCATCGGCTCGGATTGACCTTTCAGACGCATCTTCTGTTTGCCGCCGCCTGCGCCACCGACATGGCACTGGGCATTGCATCCCTTGTCTTCGCAACACGCCGGCTGTGGCAAGTGCAATTCGTGCTGGTCGCGTTTTATACCGTCGCCCTTTCGGTCGGCCTGCCGGAATTCCTGCTGCACCCTTTCGGCCCGATTACCAAGAACGTGGCTGTCCTTGCCTGCCTCGCTTACCTTGCGATCATGGAAAAACGTTGAAAATTGAACGGGTGCCGCGCCGATTCAATTCTAGGCGGGCACATGACCGAACAGACAGTCGGATGCTCGCAATTATCTTGCTTCCAGCGCGGGGCGCTACTCCACCAATCGCATCTCGCAGCATGCGCGTACCAATGCGGAAGTGATCGAGAAATTTCTTCCGGCGAAGATTGAGTTCGCGGAGAATAACCCTCTTAGCGAGGTGAAAATACAACAGCGCTGAAAAGGGCGACAGCAAGGCATTGACAGCGTGCCTGCATTTGCCGCAGAATCGCGTCTCAAGATTCGCAATGCTTTTTTGTGGATCAATTTTCAACCGAATAGACTGGAAAGGACGAACAATGCCGCGTAAGGCTAGCCATAATTTGAATATCAACTAGCCCCGTGCGGCAGCTCGGGGCACGGCATCCATGCCGACCCGAGCCGGTCGTTCCAATTTGAACCCCGGTGAGGAAACTCGCCGGGGTTTTTTGTTTTTCGCACAGAAAAAGTGTGCGGAGCGAATGCGCCGGCATAACAAGTTTTGGACGCCTCTACAAATCGTAGCGAGCGGCTCAAGGTCGGGCCTGCGATGCTCACCGTACGACTGCACGGTGAGCATCGCAGGCCCGACCTTGAGCCGCGCAGTAGATTTTAGAGGTGTCCCTTGGAGGATAGTGTTATGCCAATTCATCAAACATTGCACAAGGGATTGATCCCGGTGCATATTTATACCGACGATATCGGTCACGACGCGTTGCAGCAGTTGCTCAATGTCGCCAATCTGTCCATCGTCCACCCGCACGTGGCAGCCATGCCGGATGTGCATTACGGCACGGGCGCAACGGTCGGCAGCGTGATTCCGGCGCGCGGCGCGATCATACCGACCTGGTCGAAGTGGCGCATGCCTTGCGCCGAGTCGTCTGCATCAAAGGGGGAAACAAGGGTGAAATCATGAAAATCAAGATCGCCCTTCCCAAGCCGCGCAATCCGGTCGCGCTGCCTGCCCGGCAGCGCAAGGCCGGCGCGCACGGCGCATTCAACCAGACGCGCCAGCGGCGCCGAGTTGAAAAATACCAATTGCGCCTGACGCTGATGGGGCGCAAGGGAGAAGAGGATGCGTGAAGACATGTTCAAAGTGAACATCGCGCGGCAGAAGGTCGAATCACGGCGTGCGGTGTATTTTTGGGCCCAATTCAGTGTTATATACTGCGAAAATCGATCGGTGCGCGAAAGCGTATCGATCAGGAATTTGCAAAATTCACTCTTGAATCAATGTCCCTATGCAAACGATCAACACCGCATTACTTTCTTTCGGCATGAGCGGCCGGGTGTTCCATGCACCGTTCATTCATTTGCATCAAGGTTTCCGTCTCGCCGGGGCCTGGGAAAGAAGCCGGCAAGTGATCCAGCAGACCTACCCGCAGGCACAGTCCTATGCGACGCTCGAAGCGATCCTGGCAGACGACGGCATCGACCTGATCGTGGTCAACACGCCGACCTATACGCATTACGATTATGCGGTCCGGGCTTTGCGAGCCGGCAAACACGTGGTGATCGAAAAAGCCGTCACGACCACCAGCGCGGAAGCGCAGGCGCTCAAGGCATTGGCCATTGCGCAGGGCCGGCAAATTGCGGTATTCCAGAATCGCCGATGGGACAGCGATTTCCTAACGGTGAAGCAAGTAATCGAAAGCGGGGCGCTTGGCGACCTCAACGAAGTGGAAATCCATTTCGACCGCTTCAATCTGTCGCCAAGCCCCAAGCAGCACAAGGAACTGCCCAATCCCGGCGCGGGTATCCTGAAGGACTTGGGTCCGCATGCCATCGATCAGGCGTTAACCCTGTTTGGCATGCCGCAGGCGCTGTTTGCCGATTTGCGCGTCACGCGGCCGAATTCATTGGTGGATGACAGTTTCGATTTGTTGCTGTATTACCCGACCTTGCGCGTGCGTCTCAAGGGGAGCTACATCGTGAAAGAACCGGTTCCCGCCTATGTGGTCCACGGTGCCAGGGGCTCGTTCCTGAAGCCGCGCGGCGATAGGCAAGAGGCCATGCTGCTGCAGGGCATCGTGCCCGAAGGCGCGGACTGGGGGCGCGAAGCGGCGACGACGCAAGGAACAATCAACTACGACAAGGACTGCGTCGCCGTCCGCGAAGAACTCGCGACGCTGCAGGGAAATTATGCGCATTTCTATGCCGGCGTGCATGATGCGCTGACGCGTGGCGGTCCCATGCCCGTTACCATCGACGACGGCATCAACGTCATGAAGATTATCGAAGCGGCGATGGCAAGCACAGAGACACGGCAGGTGATTGCTTTGTAAGCTGGTTTGCCTCGACGCATGATTCTGCATGAACATCTGGCCTTCGATAGCGATCCGACGAATCGCTTGCACACCTGAACATTCCGCTCAACCTGTCATCCGTACGGTGCAAAAATGGTGCTAAGGCGGGGGCAGAATCCAGGTGGTTTCCCGGCCTGCCGCGACAAAGCCAATACTTTCCAGGATTGGCCTGCTGGTATCCGCAGCTTCAGTGCAGACATACGCAAGGCCGCGCTCGCGCGCCGCTTGCACGCGCGCCGCGACCATCGCACGATAAATCCCCCTGCCGCGATAAGCCGGCAACACGCCGCCGCCATACATTTGTCCGAAAGGCGGCGCAATCTCCATGCGCGACGACGCCACCGGTACAACGTCGGCATAGGCCACGAACAACAGATGATCGGGATTGGCTACGTCGCCCCGGTAAGCCTCTCTTTGTTGAAGCGTATGCTGACCGCCGAAGGCCTGTTCTGTCGCCGCGAGAAAATCATCGGCCTCCGCCAATGACGCGGCTTGGCGCACGCAGAACAATCCAGCTTCATGAACCGGCACGCTCAGCCGGGTATCGGCCAACATGAACATGCCGGAAGGTTCGGCAACAAAACCCGCATCGCTCAACGCCGCCGACAATTCATGCGAGCTGCCGTATTTTCCATTGCGCGCGCCGTCATGCGCATAAATGCGCCAAATCACTTCCTCACCCTTCGCGCGAAAGTGTTCAGCAACTGCGCCGACGCTGGCTGTGGTGTCTTCGACAGCGAAGTCCCAATAAGACACGAAATTGAAGATCCCAGTCAGGCAAATCACTTTGCCGATCCGCTCGACGCGCAAGCCGACACGCTCCGCAGGCTTGGCGCGGGCTTCACGATCAAATAGTTCTACGATTTCACTGAGATTCACGGCTGGCTCCATTAAACCGTTTGGTTTTGCGTTCCTCGATCTGATTTCAAAATGAGTCCGGCGGTGGTGCTTGGCAAAACGGATTGAACATAACTGATGCACGGCGTATTGCCAAGTGCTACCTCGCGGTTAGCCCGAGGCTACCGTGGATCTTCTTCTTTGCCAGCCCCGCAAAACCTCGCATCCTGACATTTCGAATTCCCACCCTGGTCAGTTTCCGAGGCAGATCATGAACATCACAATACGTACAATTCCAACCCTACTGGTGATTGCGTTATGCGCAGGCATGCTTGTCCATGGCCCTATCATGCAGTTTTCCAATTACCACCAGTTTGCCGACCAATCCGATTTTCGCGGCATCCCCCACGCTGCCGACGTTTTGTCGAATCTCGGATTCGCCATGGTTGCACTATGGGGCATCGTCCGCCTCTGGCCGCTGGGATCGCACCCTGCGTACTACGCCGGGCGACACGGTTATGCCTTGTTCCTGGCCGGGTTGTTGCTGACGGCCTTCGGCTCCACCTATTATCACCTGGCGCCCGACAATGCGCGCCTGCTGTGGGACCGCCTGCCGCTCGCGCTGGCCTGTGCCGGGCTGCTGTCGGCGGTGCGGGCGGAAAACGTCGATTCCGCGCACGGATTGCGTGACACCATCGTGCTTGGGGCGCTGGCCGTGAGTGGCGTGCTGTGGTGGCGCATCAGCGACCTGCAAGGCGGCGGCGACTTGCGCGGCTATCTGCTATTCCAGATCCTGCCTTTGCTATTGATCCCGTTGTGGCAAGCGATTTATCGGGCACCGGTGGCCGACAGACGAGCATTTGCGATGGCACTGATGCTGTACGTTCTGGCCAAGCTGGCCGAAATCGGCGATCACCAAATCTTCACCGTGCTGCACCCGGTTGGCGGCCACACGCTCAAGCATTTGTTGGCAGCCGCAGCAGCAGCCGTCATCGTCGGCCGCCTGATTGGGCGATTGGCTGAGAAAGAGGCAGCGACGGCATGCAGCGACGTTGCCGCACGCGCCGGTTAAGGAGTTGGTCGCCCTTCAAGCGACAAGCCCTTGACCAATCCGGTTCCGCCCTCACGATTTAATTGCACATGCCACCAGCGCGGCAGCAGCTGTTGCACTTGGGGCATGGCAAAGCGATCGTCAATCAGGAACACCGTGCCCTGGTCCGAGGTCGTGCGGATCACGCGCCCGGCGGCCTGCACCACTTTTTGCAACCCCGGAAAGAGATAGGCATATTCGTAGCCGGCGCCGAACAGGTCTTGCATGCGCTCCTTCATATGTTCGTTGACGACGTTCAATTGCGGCAAACCCAGCGTCGCGATGAAGGCGCCGATCAGGCGATCGCCGGGCAGGTCGATGCCCTCGCCGAAGGCACCGCCCAACACGGCGAAACCGATGCCGCGTCCGCGCGGCAGGAAACGCGCGATGAATTCCTGCTTGGCCAGCTCGTCCATATCGCGCGACTGACTCCAGAGCGGCAGATCCGGATGCGTTTGCGCCAGCAATTGCGCAACGCTTTGCAGATAATCGAAGCTGCTGAAAAACGCCAGGTAGTTGCCGGGCTGGGCGGCAAACTGGCGCGCCATCAGTTCCACGATCGGCTCCAGCGAAGCAGCGCGATCGCGCCAGCGCGTCGAGATGCGCGTCTCGATGCGCACCGCCAATTGTTCGGCGCGAAACGGCGACGCAACGTCGAGCCATGGCGTGTTCTCCGGCAGGCCCAGCGTGTCGCTGTAAAACTGCCACGGGCTCAGGGTGGCGGAAAACAGCACGCTGGCGCTTGCTGCAGCAAAGCGCGGCTTGAGAAAAGGCGCGGGGACGATATTGCGTAACGACAGCACGGCCATGCCTTTGCCGCCCCTGCCGTATTTGATCGCGCTTTTGTCGATATCGAACAAGGAATGTTCGCCAAAGACTTCGGCCAGACGCGTGAACAGGCCCAGGTCGAAGTAAAACCGCTGCAATACGGGGTCGATGTCGGCCTGATGGAGCGCAAGATGGTCGGCAATTGCGCCACAGGCTTTTTGCAATGCAAGGAGGAATTCTTCCTTGATGTCGGGATAAACCTGATAGTCGCTCTCCTGCTGCTTGTACTGTGCGTTCCAGCTGCGGTTGAGCCGATCCAGTGCGTGTTTCAATTCCGGCGGGGCGGTCGTGCGCAGCGCCTTCAGGTCGCTCTGGTGCAATTGCGCCGAATACATCTTGCGTGCGCGCTCGACCAGGTTATGCGCCTCGTCGACCAGCAACGCCACACGCCACTGGTGCAGCATCGTCATGCCGAACAGCATGGCGCTGATGTCGAAGTAATAGTTGTAATCGCCGACCGTCACATCGGCCCAGCGTACCATTTCCTGGCTCAGGTAATACGGGCAGACTTCGTGCTCGAGCGCGATGCGGCGCACGCTCGCCTTGTCGAAACAGTCTTCCGCAATCATGGCGCTACGCGCGGCGGCAAGCTTGTCGTAGAAGCCGCGCGCCAGCGGGCAGGATTCGCCGTGGCAGGCCTTGTCGGGATGTTCGCAGGTCTTGTCGCGCGCGACCAGCTCCAGCACGCGCAACGGCACGCGGCACAATCCACTTGCGCCGCCCTTGATGAGAGCAAGCGCATCGAGTGCGAGCTGCCGACCTGAGGTCTTGGCTGCCAGATAGAAGATCTTGTCGATCTGCTTGGCCGGCCTGGCCTTAAGCAGGGGAAACAGCGTGCCGACCGTCTTGCCGATGCCGGTGGGCGCCTGCAGCATGACGGCGCAGCCCTGGCTGGCTGACTTGTAGGCTGCTTCGGCGACGTCTCGTTGCCCAGTGCGAAATTCCGCATGGGGAAACGGCAGGTCGCGCAAGGTCGTATCGAGCGCATTGCGATGCGCCAATTCCTGCTCGGCCCAGGCCAGAAAGCGCTGGCAGCTTTGTTCGAAGAACAACTTCAGCGCCGCGGCCTCGTGACGTTCGCTGAGCATGGTTTCGCTCTGGTCGCCGATGTCGTAGTAGACCAGGGCAACGTCGATCGCATCCAAACCCATTTGCTGGCACAGCAGCCAGCCGTATATCTTGGCCTGGGCCCAATGCAGTTGCCGGTGGTTGTCCGGCATGCGCGCCAGCTCGCCGCGATAGGTCTTGATTTCCTCGACGCGGTTTTTTTTCGCATCGTAACCATCGGCGCGGCCACGCACTGTCAGCGAGCCATAGTCGCCTTGCAGGCTGACTTCGGCCTTGTAGCCGGCACCACGCCGACCGCGCACCGTTGCGTGGCCGGCGATGCCGTCCTGCGCGGATGGCGCCGGCGTGAAGCGCAGATCAAGATCGCCGCACTTGGCGGTGAACTCGCACAGCGCGCGCACGGCAACGGTATACATCAGGCCTCGCCTTCCCATGCAACGTAGCACACGGCAAGCGGCATCGCGTGCGACAAGGCAAAGTCGAGCAGGCGCAACTGGTTGTCCTGCAAGCGGTCGCCGGGGCCTTTGACCTCGATCATGCGGTAGCGCCGCTCGTCGGGCCAAAACTGGATCAGGTCGGGAAAGCCGCTGCGATTGGCGGGAATATCCTGCAGGATGCGCTCGAACCAGCGCGCCAGATGCGAGGCAGGTATGCACAGCAAGGCATGCTCAAGCAAGGCCTCATCGAGCGCGCCCCAATACACAAACGGCGATTGCACGCCGCTCTTGCGCACGAAATTGCTGCGTATCGTGTCCTGGTACGCGCTGCTTTCAAGTTGCGCCAGGCAAGCATGGAATTGCTCCTGGCGCAGCTTGACGAATTCGGCGCCGTGCAAATCCGCCGGCCCACTTTGAAACGGGTGGAAGAACGCGCCCGGCGCGGCATGGAATATGGCGTCCCAGCACAGCAGGCCAAACAGGGAATTGACCAACGCATTCTCGACGTAGAACACGTGCGATGCCGCGTCCGACGCCGCAACATGCGCGCGCACCACATCTTCCACGTAAAAGGCTTGTTCCGGCCTGGGCAATATCAGATCGATGACCGGAACCTGGTGACGGGTCTGCTTGTCGGGACGCGACAAGCCGAGCTTGCGCCGCAGGCGCGGCATGACGCGCAGAAGCTGCTGGCTTTCTGCGGCATTCTCCGGCGCGATCGAGGCCTGGTCAGCCAGCGCCGCCGCTTCGGCCACTTGCCCGCTCTTTTCCAGCACGCGTATGCGGCGCAGGCGCGCGCCGGGATAGCCGCACAGCGCATAGACACGCAAGGCGTCGGGGTGGTCGCCTTGCTGCTCGTGATGCTGGGCGATCTGGAACAGCAGCCGCGCGCGACGCTCACGCAGCCACGGGTTGTCGCAGGCCGGCGCCATGATGTCTCGCTCGATGTGCGCCAGGCTGTCTGCGCTCGCGCCCAGCTCTCTTTCCTCGCAGGGAGCGGCGACGGCATTTGCCTCGGTGGCATGGAAACGCTCGCGGCAGGCTTGATAATGTAAATAAAGTTCGATGTCGCTACGCACATGAAAAGCGCGCGACGCCGGTGAGAATTCCACCTTTTCGTAGGTATAGACGCCCAGATCGGCGAGGATGAATTCCGACCAGTCCTGATACAGGTTGCCGAAGAACATGAGCCGGATGCGATCGCATAGCGCCCCGACGCCGATGCGCCAGGCGCGCTCCCGCACGCCGCCACACCAGGCCGAAAATCGCCGCGCGGGCAATGCCATCCCTAGCGCCGTAGCGTACAGTGCGCTTTTTTTTGCACTCTTCTGCGCAGCCAGATCCAGGCAAGCAGCCAACTCGTTCTTGGTCAGCAGGCCGTAAAGCGCATCGAATGCCAACAATGGATCATCCTCGATCCAGCCGATCTCGACCAGCGGCTCTGCCGCACCTGCCGTATCGCCTATTTCGTCATAGCGCAATTTACTCTCCCGGAACAGATCGCCCTTGCGCATGATCATCCTGACCAGCAACGCGCGCGATTTTTCGGGCAGGGCAGGGAAGCGGGCAACGAACGCGGCCTCCTCTTCGTCGAGCAGGTCGCGGTAGCGCAGTGCAACCCAGTCGAGCACGAAGGCAAAGTTGTTCAGATAGTAGAAAGGATGGTCGAGATTGCTTTTCATGGCCCAAGGCGATGCTGCCGGCGGTACGAAGATCATGTCATTTTACTGTATAAAAATACAGCATGACAGGCCAAAAGAAGGGTTCGATCGGGTCCCGTGTGTTAAATGGGTAAGGCAGGCCGATTTAACTTTCTGTTGCACAAAGGCTTACGAAGGCAAGATTATCTTGCGAGGAGGCGGTTCGAGCGGCATAACCGTTGGTAAGATCAATGAGACTCTTGCTGCTCAAATTGAGGTAGAACAAAAAAGTCTCAAACCAACTTCGACAATCGAACAGACGAACCCCATGAAAGCAAACTGGAAATTGGTTTGGCCGATGCTGGCCTGTATCGTGTTGCCGCTGGTCGCGGCCTGGTTTGCCTATCCCGATACCCATCTGCCACCCAAGTTCGGCATCTTTCCGCCGGAATTCGTGCAAGATCCGCCCGGTTTCAGTTTGCTGGTCTTCTGCGCCGTTGCTCTGGTCGAATTGGTTGCACTGGCCTTTTTCCTGTTCCCCGGCATGTTCGGCTTCAAGCCGGTGCCGCCTGGGCCGCCGGCCACGCCGGGCAAACTGCCGTTCTGGTTCTGGATCGGACTGGCGTTGACGCTGTTTTTCTGGTGGCTGATGTGGAGCAGGGTCACCGTGTTCGGCGATCTCGTGTATTACGCCTTCAGTCCGCTATGGTGGGGTTTCATCCTGGTGCTCGACGGATTGACTTATCGACGCAGCGGCGGCTATTCGCTTTTGGCCAGCAAACCAACTACGCTGCTGCTGTCGGCCCTGGTGTCGGTCGGCGGCTGGTGCTTCTTCGAATACTTCGATTACTTTGTGCTCTCGAATTGGTACTATCCGAACGGCCACATGCCCGAGCTGTCGCATGCCACCATCGTGGCCTTGTTCCTGATTGCCTACACAACGGTCTGGCCGGCGATTTTCGAATGGTACGAATTGCTCAATACCTTTCCTTCCCTGGCGGTGCGCTATAGCGACGGCCCCAAGCTGGCGCTTTCCGGAAGCTTGCTGCTTTGGCTAGGTCTGGCCCTGATCGTACTCATGGTATTCTTGCCCTATCCGCTATTCTGGGTCATGTGGATCGGCCCGATGAGCGTATTGGCGGGTATGCTGATATTGAACAACGTATGGACGCCGTTTACCGCGATAGCCGAGGGCAATTGGGGGCCGCTGCTGCTGGTAGCGCTTTCATCGCTTTTCAACGGCTTCTTTTGGGAATTGTGGAACTACGGCAGCGCCCACCCGAATGCGCTGCCGGTAACCAATCCGAATTACTGGATCTATGATATTCCCTACGTCAACGTCATCCACATATACGCCGAAATGCCGCTGCTCGGCTACTTCGGCTACCTGCCTTTCGGCATACTGGTCTGGATTTTTTTCATCTGGGTTGGAAAGCTCTTCGGTTTCGACACCAGTTTGCAACTGAAATAGCCCCGGAATTGCATGCCAGCCATCTTCGCCCGCTTCCGCTTTTGTAGCCCCGCTTCCTCGGCCAGATGGGCCATTCTGCTGCTGTCAATTTGCTTCAACTGCCACGCAGAGCCAACGGCGCTGGCTGGGCAATGGTACCAAGCCGCGCCAAGCTGGGTCTATACCAGCCAATCCGACTTGAGCGTTGCGGGCCTCGAGAGCGTCGCCAGGCCTTCGAAGACCGGCGGGCGTTACTTTTATCAAACCCAACTCGACATCGCTCAGTCAGAGCCGATGGTGCTCGACTTCAAGAATTCGAGCGTCATCGGGCACTTCACGCATCGCGTATTCGATGACAGTGGCCGCATTGTTGTGACCGAGGTTGGCGGCATACAGAGCGAGGCCGCCAATCCTTTTCTGCTTCGGCACGGACGCGAGCTGAATCTGCATCCGGGCCATTATCGCCTCGTAACGGAAGTCGCCTCGCCGTTCTTCCTCGCGCAACCGATGCCTTACCTCGATACGCTGGTGCATTATCGCCACGCAATCCGCTTCGGCAATGCGTTGACCTTGCTCTGCATAGGCATCTTGCTCGGTTTGGCCTTTTACTACATCGCGCTATCGTTTATCAGGAAAAACCTGACCGATGCGCTGTATTGCGCATTCATTGTGGGCAACCTGTTGTACAACGGCACGGCGCTGCTGATCTATCCCGAGTTTTTCGACTTCCACTGGTTTTACCTGATCAGTGTGCCGATCCTGTTTTCCAATTGCGCGTATATTTTCTTTGTCATCCGCCTGCTCAACATTACGCCCGACAAGCAGCCGCGCCTGTATCGCATCGGCATGGCGTTGCTTGCCGTATTCGTCTGCTTTATCTCGGCGGCTTATGTCGAACCGAACTGGTCGCTCGAATTCGACCGCATCGGCGTCGGATTGTTCATGACTTATGGCTTGGCGATGGGCATCGTGCGAGCCCGGCAGGGTGACCGCACGGCGCGCTTCTACCTGGTCGCGGTCGTGGTTTTTTACGTGCTCGGCGCCGTTTCAATTTCCCTCAGTGAAGTGAGCGGGCTGTATACTTTCTATGTCGAACACCTTGGCTTGCTCGCCGTGACCGTCGAGGCGCTGCTTTTGGCGCTGGTGATCGCCAGCCAGTTTGCCCAGATGCGCGAGCAGATCGAGAAGGAACACGAATTCGCCACCAGGGATGAATTGACGGGATTGCAGAATCGGCGCGCGTTTCTCGAAGCCGCCATGTTCGAAGTAGAACGCGCGCAGCGCCACAATCGCCCGCTTTCCGTGGTATTTCTCGATCTGGACAATTTCAAGCAATTGAACGACAGCAAGGGGCATAACGCCGGTGACGCCGCATTGCGCGCGATCTCGTCAGCGTTGCAGGAAACCTTGCGTTCCACCGACATCCTGGGCCGCCTCGGCGGCGACGAATTCTCGATCATCCTGACCGAGATCGCCTACGATGACGTGCAGGTTGCAGGCCAGAAGATATTCGATACGGTGCGCAAGACCTTGCAGGATTTCCCGCCGGTTTCGGTCAGCATCGGCGTCACCTGGTTCAATTGCATCGACCGGTCCTTTTCCGACATGATGAAGGCGGCCGACGAACTGATGTATGAGGTCAAAGGTAGCGGCAAGGACAACATCTGCTTCCGGCGCTTCGATGCGATCGGAATAATATTGCCGTTGAAACGGCCCGGTGCAGCAATCCGCAAATAGAAACTCATATGCCGTTTTCGCGATTTTCGCGTTACGGCAGTTGTTGAAACCGATCAGGGATAAGGTTGCAATTCCAGCGCCGTGCCATCGTCGGAGAATTCCTTTGCCACCGCCATTGTGGCCACGCCCATCGTCATCAACGCGTCGTACACGTCGGACAACTCGTCGTCCAGGTCGCGCCCCTGTATGCATGGTTTTTCGCATGATGCCAGCAATGCATCATCGCCCGGCCCGTGCAAGTCGATGCGTAGCGCCAGGCCGTCTGGCGCCTCGACCACGCCGACTACCGCTTTCACGCCGTCGGCGGTGGTGCCACTTTCATCGAGCAACGCATTCAATTCCGACATCATCTGCAGCAACAGGTATTCGGCGATGCCGTGCTCCTTGGCGCCGTGGAACAGGTCCTGGTAAAGGAAATTGATTTCGACTTCGGCATCGCCCTGCACCAGGCAACGTTTGACCAGAGCGGTAGATTGCTCGGCCCAGCGCTCGAAGCGCCCGGCACGTGCCGCGAAATAGGCATCGGCTGCAGTCTCGTCGTCCGGTACGCGGTAAAACGCATCGTCGGTGGTCTTGGACGCAAAACCGAGCAGAAAGCGCAATTCCACCGCCTGGTCTTCCGGGCCAAACAGGCCAGGCGGCCAGCCGCTGATGCTGCGATCGATGTCCAGCGTGGGCACCAGACCCTTGCCGGTCAGCGCCGTGTGCGCATCGCGCACCATGCCTTGCAGATGGCTATAGGTGATCGCATCGATTTCGTCGACGTGGTAGGCATGGCTGACCAGCACGACCTTGGCATCGGCGCTTTCCAGGCCGGCCTGCTGCAGGCTGGCGGTCAACAGCTCGAAAGCCTCCTGGTCCTGGAAGCACGCCTCGCGTTGCAGGCCACCCGTCGTGCGCACAAACACGGGAATGGCAAAGGCATTGATTTCGACATTCTTGCCATCCGTCCTGGCGGTCACCAGCACTTCGGACGCTTCTTCCACGCGTTGCTTCAACAGGTGAAAGGCTGCCTCATCATCATCGCTCGTGCGCAACTGGGCTTCGTAGAGGATTTCATCCTTCTTCTGGTGGATGCAACGCTTGACCAGCTTGTTCAACTCGCCTTCAAGGCGGCGCGCAACCTCGTCCGACAGGGCTTCGTCGGGTTCGGCAAGGTCGGCGGCAAGTTCGCACAACTTGACAATCAATGCATCGCCGTTGTCTTCCGGCGCGGCGTCGGATTTCTGCGGCTTTCGCGCAACGGGGCGCTTGTTCTTTGGCATGGAATTCTTTTCACAATTTTAGTTTGGCTCGGCCCTGCAAGGCACAGGCAGCCCTTGCGCATCCTGCGCAAGTATCGACATCGATCGCACCTGCCGCGCCGGGGAATGCGCTACACTCTCGCGCATGGCAGCAGCGCAACCACATCGCCCGGCCAATCGACAACGGCAATGCTGTCGACATGGTGCAAGTATAGCGCATGCGATGCTCAGTTCCGGACTCCGGGAAACGCAATCGGATCGAACGCATGAAACTGGAAAAATCTGCGGCACTGAAAACGCCGAACGGCAACCGTTACGTCTGGCGCTATATGTCGATGAAGAAATTCACGCGCCTGATCGAAGATCAGGCGCTGTATTTTTGCAATGCCAAAAGGCTCTCCGACCAATACGAAGTCACGATCCCCGATGCGACGCTGCAAAGCTGGCGCAGGCAATTGGCTGAAGACGGATTGCATGGCGAGGAGACCGAGCGGGAATTGGCCGGCCGTTTGCAGGTGTTTGGCGCCACACGTGAGCATACGCTGGTCAATTGCTGGTCGCTCTCGCCATATGAATCCTATGCGTTGTGGAAAATCTACCTCGCAAACCAAGCCGAAGGCGTTGCCATACGCACCACCGTTGCACGCCTGAGGGCCGCCGTGGCAGGCGGCGCCGGCGGGATCGACGACAAGGTCTACCTCGGCCAGGTGCGTTACCGGAATTATCTCAATCCATTGACGCTGCATCCATTCGACATCGTCACGACCAAGAAGATATTCTACGATTTCGAACGGGAATTGCGCCTGTTCACCATCAATCAAGCCGGGTTTGCCGCGCCTGGCAAGACGGGCATGCCGGGCGTGAACCTGGGCGTTGATTTGTCACAGCTGGTGCAGAAAGTGTATCTCTCGCCGTTTTGCAAAACGGGGCTGCGCCAGGAAGTCGAGGCCTTGCTTGCAACGCGCGCCATTTCAGGACTATGCATCAGGGAGTCCGAGATCCGCGATTTGTGACCTGCGCAGGCCGGCGTCGAAGCGCGACCGCCGGGTTCAAAGGTGCGGCGCGCTAGGGTTCCGCTGAGAGCGTGCTGATTTCCGTCTCGCCGATCGGCAAACTGCCCGATTCGTCCTTCAGCGCCACCCCCGACAAACCCCTGCGCCGGGCTTCGTGCATCAGGTACATCAGGCGTTGCGCCGCCATCGCGTAGCTCAGCCCCTCAGCGCGAACGTTGGAAATGCAGTTGCGGTGTGCATCGGTCAATCCGGTTGCGGGCGCATAGGTGAAATACAAACCCATGCTGTCGGGAGAACTGAGGCCGGGCCGCTCGCCGACCAGCATGACAAGCATGCAGGCGCCGAGCAGGGCGCCGATTTCGTCGCCAAGCGCGACGCGGCCTTGCTCGACCAGACATACGGGAGAGCGCGACCAGCCGGTCGGCATCAAGTGCGTTTGCAGCTGGCGCAAAAACGGCAAGGCATGGCGCTGCACCGCCAGCGCCGACAGCCCGTCAGCCACCACGATGGCGAGATCCACCGGCTCGGGATGCAGGGCGCGATGCGCCTGCAGGCGACACACTGATTCCGGATCCAGCCTGCGCCCCAGATCAGGGCGCTGCAGGTAACGCCGGCGCTCACCGGCTGCGCTGGACAGCAACACGCTGGGCATGTCCTGCTGGTTCAACTGTACGGCCAGCGCGGCGCGATCGAAAGGCAGATGTACGGCATCGCGTGCGCGCGCGAGGGCGAGCTGGAAATCGAGATGCGCCTGCGTCGGCACGCTAACGCCGCTGCGGCCGAGGCCGATGCGCGCGGAGGTGAGGTTGCGCAGCCTGCTCCACAGCGCCTCGTCTTCGGCGGGAAGTCCTTGCTTGCTCATGCGCGGCCTTTCATGCCCATTCGTGCCCGCCTATCCCCATTGTGTTGCGGCGAGCCGCAATGCTGCAGGCATGCCCTGCTCCAGGCGCAATTGCCCGCCCGTGTCGGTAAACAAACCCATGCGCAGCAGCCACGCCTCGAATTCCGGGGCCGGGCGCAAGCCCAATGCCTGGCGCAGGTATAGCGCGTCGTGGAACGATGTCGACTGGTAATTGAGCATGATGTCATCCGCGCCCGGCACGCCCATGATGAAGTTGACTCCGGCGGCGCCTAGCAGCGTGAGCAGCGCATCCATGTCGTCCTGGTCTGCCTCGGCATGATTGGTATAGCAGACATCGCAGCCCATCGGCAGGCCGAGCAGCTTGCCGCAGAAGTGATCTTCCAGCCCGGCACGCAGGATCTGCTTGCCGTTATACAAATACTCTGGCCCGATGAAGCCGACCACCGTGTTGACCAGCAAAGGTTGATAACGGCGCGCGACGGCATAGGCGCGTGCCTCGCAAGTTTGCTGGTCGACGCCATGATGTGCGTTGGCCGACAGTGCGCTGCCCTGGCCGGTCTCGAAATACATCAGGTTGTTGCCGACCGTGCCACGCCCGAGCGACAAGGCTGCCTGGCGCGCCTCGTCCAGCAACGCAAGCGAGATGCCGAAACTATGGTTGGCCTGCTCGGTGCCGGCGATGGACTGGAATACCAGGTCGACCGGCGCGCCGTGATTAATCAAGTCAATCGAGGTCGTTACATGCGTGAGCACGCATGACTGGGTGGGGATGTCGAAACGCCGGATCGCCTCGTCGAGCATCTGCAGCAGCGCGGCGATGGCCGCGCTGCTGTCGGTCGCCGGGTTGATGCCGATCACCGCGTCGCCGCTGCCCAGACATAGCCCGTCAAGCAGGCTGGCGGCAATACCGCCGGCGTCATCGGTAGAGTGATTCGGTTGCAGGCGCGTGGACAGCCGCCCGCGCAGCCCGATGGTATTGCGAAAGCGTGACACCACGCGAATCTTTTGCGCAACCAGGATCAGATCCTGCACACGCATCAGCTTCGACACGGCCGCCGCCATTTCCGGCGTCAGGCCGGGCGCCAATGCCGCCAGCGATGCCTCGTTCGCCGCATCGCCGAGCAGCCATTCGCGCAAGCCGCCCACTGTCAGATGCGCCACCGGGGCAAATGCCGTCCTGTCGTGGCCATCGATGATGAGGCGGGTGACTTCGTCGTCTTCGTAGGGTATCAGGGCATCATTGAGGAAATGCTGCAACGGCAGGTCTGCCAGGCACATTTGCGCGGCCACCCGCTCGGTATCGTCCTGTGCCGCGACGCCGGCCAAAAAGTCGCCGGAGCGCGCCGGGCTGGCCTTGGCCATCAGCTCGCGCAGGCATGCAAAGCGATAGACGACACTGTCTATGGTGTGGGTGAAATTCGGCATGGGACTATGGTCGCCGGTGGTCCCGGCTATCAGCAACATGTGTTGGCAGCGTAACACAATCGTCTGACGGTATTGTGACGCGCGCCTGCGCTACAAAGCAAAAAAGCCATGAACCCGGATCAGGTCATGGCTTGATTTGCCGATCAAATTTATCAGGCGGTTTGCGCGCTCAGCTTTGGCGTGCGTGCGTCGATGCTGAATGCGCCGGCGCCAAAGGCCACCACCTGCAGCAAGCCGCCGGCTATTGCGACGTTCTTGAGGAAGTGGATCATCTGGTTTTGATCGCCGAAGGCATGGTGGAAGACCAGGGCGGTCACGATAGAAAACAGCGCCAGTACCGATGCGACGAGCCGGGTTTGATAACCGACTGCCAGCAGGATGCCGCCGCCAAGTTCAACCGCGACTGCGGCAGCAAAGCCGAGAGTGGCGAATGGCAGACCGGTCGATGCGATAAAGCCGATGGTTGCGGCAGGCGCAGCAACTTTGCCGATACCGCTCAGGATGAAAATTGCCGCCATCAGCAGGCGCCCGAACGCAGGCGTAATGGAAGGTGTTGCTGTGTTGATTGCGTTTGTCATGATAGCTCCAGAAAGTGAAAGGATTAAAAATCAAAAGTAGAACATTGCCGCCCTGTATTTCGGTGTAATCGGACGATGCGGGCTGATCGTCCGGTCAAAACTTATTAATCGAAACTTATAGCTGTCCGCTGGCCCGCAATTGCGCGCCGATGCGTTCGATCTCCGCCTCGCCCTGTTGCAGTGCCTGCGCCGAGGTATGCACGGAGTAGTAGCCGAGCACCAGTTCATGCGGGTGCTTGGCCGAAGAACCGAGTACAAATTCCGTCTCGCCCTGCGCCACAAATTCCAGCGCCGCATCGGATTCTTCGAAAATCGCCACTTCGCGGTCGAGCGTCACGCCGGACACATGCAGCCGTCCCTTGCTGTTGGCCGCCCATGCCACCGGATGGTCTGCCGGCGGTTGATAAATCCAGCGCTCGCCATCGTGCAGTTTCACGTGCAGATAGTTGATCGAGGCGCGTGTCTTGATCCTGCTTTGCGCCTGGCCGTATCGGCCGATGATCACGCGCACCGGGCCCTCGGACTGCACCTCTTCCGGCGCCAGGTACAGGCTTTGCGCCGGGCTGTTCTCGTCTTCCCTGGGCAAGGCCAGCCATAATTGGAAACCTTCCACGTGACCGGCATCGCCGACGTTGCCGCCATGCCAGACGCCGCCACCTGCCTGCATCCATTCGACCCCGCCTGCAGGCAGCGTGCCTTGGCGTCCGGTGGTTTCCACGTATTCCGTGTTGCCCGCCATCACCACGGTAACGGTGGAGATGCCCGAATGCGGGTGCATGCCCATGCGCGGGCCACTGGCGGTCATCTTGAACAGGTCGAGAAACACGAACGGCTTGATCAATTCGCCCATGCAGGATGGGCTGACCAGGCGCGTGATGCCACCGCGCGACGTGCCCTGGGTGCGATACAGCACCTTGCGCTCTGTGCGCAGATGCTGGCCTTGCTGGTCTTTGCTCTTGTCGATAGTGATGTCCATGATGCGTTCCTTTCGCGGTTCATTGTTGCTGTGACCGAATAATAGGCGCTCGACATCCATCTTTAAAGCCTATATATTTAGATGATATCCATCCAAATAATAGATATATGCTTGACGCCATGTCCATGGATCAATTGCGGACCTTCATCGCCGCCGCCGAGGAAGGCAGCTTCTCCGCAGCAGGCCGCAAGCTGCGGCGCGCCCAGTCCGTCGTCAGCCATACGCTGGCCAACCTGGAGCAGCAGGTAGGTTTCGCCCTGTTCGAACGCACCGGGCGCTATCCGCAACTGACCGAGGCTGGACGCGCCTTGCTGGCCGATGCCAAGACGGCAGCCGGCAGCATGGATGCTTTCAAGGCCAAGGCACGCACACTGGCGGAAGGATTGGAGCCGGAATTGGCGGTGGCGGTGGATGTGATGTTTCCCATTGCGCGCCTGACCGACGCCGTGCGGGCATTCCATGCCGCCTTCCCCAGCACGCCGCTGCGTTTGGAAGTCGAGGCGTTGGGCGCAGTGGTGCAACCGGTGCTCGATGGGCGCTGCCGTGTTGGCATCATCGGCTCATTGCCGGAGATACCGGACAATTGCGCCGCCGACTATCTGTTGAGTGTGCCGGCGGTCAGTGTCGTCGCGCCGGGGCATCCGATGGCCGGGATCGACGGCCCGATCAAGCGCGCCGAAACGGCAAACCATGTACAGCTCGTTCTGACCGACCGGTCGACGCTCACCGAAGGGCGTGATTTCGGCGTATTTTCAGCGCACATCTGGCGTCTGGCAGACTTGGGCGCCAAGCACGAATTCTTGCGCGCAGGATTGGGATGGGGGCATATGCCGAGGCATATGGTGGAGGAGGATTTACAGCGTGGCAGCCTGGTGGAAATTGAACTGGAGGGCATCCCGTTGCACAGCGTGACATTCGTTATGCGCGCGATCCACCGCAAGGATACGCCGCCCGGACCGGCCGGGCGGTGGTTTGTCAGCAAGCTCAAGCAGTATTAGTGGCAAATCAGCTGAGCTTCCAGTCGTATTCAAACTTGGCCCACGATTCTTCCGGCTTGCCGTCCTTGACCACCGGCTTGAACTTGCATTGCGCGAGTTTCATGGTCGCGCGGTCGAGGTTCTTGAAACCGCTGCTCTTGTCGACCTTGGAATCGATCACCTTGCCATCCGTGCCGATCTGCAAAGACAGGATGACCGTGCCTTGTTCTTCATTAACGAGCGAAGCGCGCGGATATTCCGGTTTGTCGCATGGCGCCTTGGTGTCAAGCGTGGCAATCGATTCGGCCATGGCGGTATTGGCGGTGACGGAGGCAAGCAACAAGGGGGCTGCAAAGACCACGAATTTGCGGGAGAAGGAAGACATAGGCGTAATGTGATGAGCAAGTTGTTTGGCGTTGATCGGATTCCGCTGGTTCGGCGCAGTGACTTGTATTGACTTTCACTTGCAGCAAACCTCGCCATGCTACCGGTGGCGTCACGGCACGTGACATGGTCGTATCACGGAGTAAATTTCCCACAGGCAATTAACTGTGGCTCGCCATTCTGCCCGAAACATTGGCATGAGGCAACAATTATTTTGCCGCAAGGCAACCTTAATGAGTAGGAATTGCCCTTTTCTCCGGCACGCCGCTCTCCCGTTATTGAATGTCCTGATCTGTCCCCAAATTGTCTGATCTGGCTCCTGAAAGATTGACTATGCCTGGATAAACTGCAATCCTCACTTAACGAAGAAGGAGTCGCAAAATGTCCCACGCTCTATTGGTCATCGATGTGCAAGAGTCATTCCGCCACACAGCCTATTGGCGTGAAGAAGACTTGGCAGCCTATCTTTCGGCACAGAATCGCTTGATTGCCGGCGCGCGGGCAGCCGGCGTGCCCATTGTTCGGGTATTCCATCTGCAGGACGATGGCGGTCCATTTTCCAAGGCGGGAGGCCATGTGGTTCCGCTGGCCGGCAGCGACGCGCAAGCCGACCACGTGGTGGAAAAGCATGTGCACAGCGCGTTGGTCGGCACCGATCTGGTCGAATGGTTCAAGGCACGCGGCATTGATCAGCTGATCGTGTCAGGCATCCGCACCGAGCAGTGCTGCGAGACCACGACGCGCCACGCCTCGGACATCGGCTTCAAGGTCGACTACGTGACCGAAGCCACGCTGACCTTTCCCATGCGCCACGCCGGTGGCCGCGTGTATGCCGCCGCCGAGATCAAGGAACGGACCGAACTGGTGCTGGCCGGCCGCTTCGCGCGTATTTGCAGCGTCGATGAAGCGCTGGCCAAATTGCCGCTGCTGGCCTGATTGCGCATGAACCGGATCGACGTCTACTTTGTCGTGCTGCCGGGCATGCTGCTGCTCGACCTGGCGGGCGCGGCGGAGGCATTTCGGATTGCCGGCAATCATGGCGGCAACTTCGTCCTGCATTTCGTCGGTCCGCATCATGAAGTGGGCAGTTCGGTCGGCCTCGGCATCAACGGCCTCCAGCCGCTGCCGCAACAGCTTCCGCCCAACGCCCTGCTTGTACTCTCGGGCTTGACCGATGCCGCCGAAGCGCAACATGCGAAGGAACTGCGCGAGGCAGTGAACTGGCTGCGCACGGTATGGAATCACGACGGGCACAGCAGCTTGCGCTTGATGACGATCTGTTCGGGCGCGACGCTGGCCGCTGCCGCCGGCCTGCTCGACGGCAAGCGCTGCACCACGCATCACACCTTGATCGAACGCCTGCGCGCCGCTGCGCCGCGCGCGCTGGTTGAAGAAAACCGCGTTTTCGTGATCGATGGATCGATTGCCAGCTCGGCCGGCATCACCACCGGCATCGACCTGGCGCTGGAACTGATCGCACGCGAAGCCGGGCCCACGACCGCGCTCGACGTCGCGCGCACCATGGTGGTCTGGCTGCGGCGCGACAGCACCGCGCCGCAGCTTTCTCCGTTCCTGCAATATCGCAACCACCTGCATCCGGCGGTGCACCGCGTGCAGGATGCGATTGCGGCTGATCCCGCCAAGGATTGGTCGCAGGACGAGCTGGCCGATGTCGCCTGCGTCAGTGCGCGCCACCTGGCACGCCTGTTCAAGACCCACACCGGACTCGGTCCGGTCGACTTCCGCCAAAAGATGCAGCTGGCGCAAATCGAGCCGCTGCTGCGCCGGCGCGACGTTTCGCTCGAACGCGTGGCCGAGGCCGGCGGCTTCGGCTCAGTGCGCGACATGCGTCGAGTATGGCTCAAGCAGCGCGGCGAGAGCTTGCACAGGGCGCGTTAGATCAATTAGCTCCCAAGCACCTGCGATGCACCAGGTGGGCTGAACCTTTCCCCGCTATTTGAATCAAAAGACGTAAGATCATCATCCAGGCAATAGCAACAATCGGGAATATGCGCCTCGATTGGGTTATTCCTTGCCCAGCCTCACACCACATTTACGCGCCCGACTCGGTCGGGACGCATTGTGTTCCATCGGGTTCATTTCGCAAACCGGAGAATTAAAATGGCAATATGGATCCTGGCAGCAGTGATTGCCATGCTCGTCGGCATGTATTTCGAGGCTTCCGGCAAGTGGTGGTTATCGGGCATCGGCGCCTGGTTGTTTTTGGGCGTCATTACCGACACATTGAACGGCACCGTCGCTATCCTGCTGGCGCTGATTGTCGGCCTGCCGGCAGTTGTTCTTGCATACGGGCCATTGCGCCGCGCGCTGCTGACGCCAACGATTTTCAACGTGTTCAAGCGCATCCTGCCGGTCATGTCGGATACCGAGCGCGATGCACTCGAAGCCGGCACTACCTGGTGGGATGCCGATCTGTTTTCCGGCAAGCCCGATTGGCATAACCTGCTCAAGACGCCGGCGCCGGTACTGACCCCGGAAGAACAGGCCTTTCTCGACAAGGAGGTCGAGGTACTGTGCGCGATGGTCGATGATTGGGAAACCACCCAGGTCTGGCAAGACCTGTCGCCGCAAGCCTGGCAATACATCAAGGACAAGGGCTTCCTCGGCATGATCATCCCGCGCCAGTATGGCGGCAAGCAATTCTCGGCTTACATGCATTCGCAAGTCGTCATGAAGCTCTCAACACGCTGCTCGGCGCTGGCGGTGTCGGTCATGGTGCCAAATTCGCTCGGCCCGGCAGAATTGCTGCTGCACTACGGCACCGAAGAGCAAAAGAATCATTACCTGCCGCGCCTGGCGGCCGGCCTGGAATTGCCGTGCTTCGCCCTGACGAGTCCTTATGCCGGTTCCGACGCGGCGGCAATCCCCGACATCGGCATCGTCTGCAAGGAGCAATTCGAAGGCAAGGACACGCTGGGTTTGCGCGTGACCTGGTCCAAGCGCTACATCACGCTCGGGCCGATTGCATCCTTGCTTGGCCTGGCGTTCCACGCGCACGACCCGGACCACCTGCTCGGCAATGAGGAGGAACTCGGCATCACCTGTGCCCTGATTCCGACCAGCCACCCAGGTGTCGTGACGGGCCGGCGCCATTGGCCGCTCAATGCCGTATTCCAGAATGGTCCGACTTCGGGCGACAACGTCTTCATACCGATGGACTGGATAATCGGCGGGCAGGCGCAGATCGGCAAGGGCTGGCGCATGCTGATGGAGTGCCTGGCGGCGGGCCGCGCAATCTCGCTGCCCTCGACCAATGTCGGCATGGCCAAGCTGGCGGTACGCGGCGTCGGCGCCTATGCTGCCATCCGGCGTCAATTCAAGACCGCGATCGGCAAGTTCGAGGGCGTGCAGGAAGCGCTGGCGCGCATGGGCGGCAACCTGTACCTGATGGACGCCGCGCGCCGCCTGTCGGCCTGCGCGGTCGACATGGGTGAAAAACCGGCGGTGGTGTCCGCCATCGTCAAATACCACGTCACCGAACGCGGCCGGGCCGTGGTCAATGACGGCATGGACATCCTTGGCGGCAAGGGTATTTGCATGGGTCCGGGCAATTTCCTGGCGCGTGCCTACCAGCAAGTGCCGGTTGCCATCACGGTGGAGGGGGCCAATATCCTCACGCGCTGCCTGATCATCTTCGGCCAGGGGGCGATCCGTTCCCATCCCTACGTGCTGAAGGAAATGCACGCCACGCGCGAAACCGACCAGCAGCGCGCGCTGCACGATTTCGATGCAGCGTTTTTCGACCATGCCGGTTTTGTGTTCGGCAACCTTGCGCGCGCACTCGTGCACGGCTTCTCCGGTGCATTGCTGGCGCCGGCGCCGCAAGCGGCAGCGCCGGAACTGCAACGCCATTACCGCGCCGTGAGCCGGCTATCCGCAGCGTTTGCCCTGCTGACCGATTTGTCGATGTTCACGCTCGGCGGTGAACTGAAGCGACGCGAACGCCTCTCGGGGCGATTGGGCGATGTGTTGTCGCAGCTCTATCTCGTTTCCGCCGTGCTGAAGCGTTTCGAAGACGACGGCCGCCCCGTGGCGGACCTCCCTTATGCCCACTGGGCGATCCAGGATGCGCTGGCAAGAGCGCAGCAGGCCATCATCGGCGTGCTCGAGAACTTCCCCAATCGCGCAGTCGCGATACTGGCCAGGATCGTCATATTTCCGCTCGGTCTGTCTTATCGCAATCCGTCCGACGCCCTCGGCAGCCAGGTGGCCGAGGCCATGCAGACTGCGGGCGACAGCCGCAACCGCTTGTTGGCTGACTCGTTTGTACACGATAACGGGAACGATGCGATCGCCGGCCTGGAACAAGCCTTCATCTTGCTGCCGCGCGTCGAGGCAATCGAAAAGCGCCTGAAGCCGGCGATTCACGATGGCACCCTGCTGCCGGTGCCGCAAAGCCTGGTGCTGCTCAAAGACTGGGCCACCAAAGCGGCGATCAAAGGCCTGATCACCCCGACGGAACACGAGACCATCACCAGCTTCGCCCGCACGGCCGATCGTGCCGTGCAGGTCGACGACTTCGCCCAGGACTTCGACGCGCAGTCGTATCGCCTCACGCCTGCCGGCGGCGAGTCCGGCGCCAACGCCGAATCATCGGCGGACCGCCCCACCGAGCCGCAGCGGCCCAAAGCGGCGCAATTCAGGTGACAGCTACGCTGAGGCGAACAATGAGCCCCATCAACGCCACTTGGCGTTGATGGGGTGTTTCGCAGCCCCGCGCCGGTAGGGCGTTTCCTCGGCATGGGCTGATCGCCAAGGTCGATTTATTTGTCGGCGAGCAGCTTGCCGGCCTTGGCCCAATTTTCGCGCGACACTTCGCAAATCACCACGTCCACGCTCTCCGGCGGACAGGTTAACGTTTCGACCGCGACTCGGGTCACTTCGCGAACGAAGGCGCGCTTTTGCTCGGGCGTTCGGCCGGGATGCATTTCCAAACGCAAGATAGGCATGGTTACTCCTTGAAAAACGACTCCCGAAATGAGGGCCAACGCATCGAGTATTGCCCAATTCGATAGACGAATAAACATGTGCTAGATTGAATCATTTAAAACCATCTGGTTCTTAATCATGGACAAACTGGCAGGCATGACGATGTTTATCAAAGTGGTGGAGAGCGGCAATTTCACAGCCGCAGCCGTGGCCAGCGGCGTCTCTTCTGCGATGGTCGCCAAACAAATCCGGACGATCGAACAACGACTCGGCGCACGTCTGCTGCACCGTACCACTCGGCGACAACAGCTGACCGAAGTAGGGCGACTTTATTACGAACGCTGCAAGCGCGCGTTGTCCGAAGTGGAACTGGCCGAGGCCAGCGCATCGGAACTGCAAGCCAGTCCGCGTGGATTGATCCGGCTGGTTGCTCCAGTCAGCTTCGGCAATCACAGCCTTGTCCCGATATTGGCACGCTACCTGGCCGGCCATCCCGAGGTGAATGTAGAATTGATACTGGACAATCGCGCACCCGACCTGATCGGCGAAGGTTACGAACTAGGCATTCAAATCGGCGAAATCAGTGCGGCGGGGTTGGTCGCCCGACCGCTCCGCCCATATCGCAGAATACTGGCAGCCTCGCCAAGTTATCTCGCTCAACACGGGCGACCGAAACACCCTGGGGAATTGAGTGCGTACAGTTGCCTGGGCTTGTCGTACTGGCGCCACCATGATCGCTGGCACTTGATTGGACCGGACGGCGAACTTTGCAGCGTGCCGGTGCGCGGCCGTTTCAGTTCAAACGAAGGCAGTGCTTTGCGCAATGCGGCCTTGCGTGGCGCCGGCATCGTGTTGCAACCTGAAGTATTGTTGGCCGACGACATCGCCGCGAGTCATTTGGACTCGGTACTGCCGGGCTGGTCATATAAACCGACACCAATGTATCTGATCTACCCGCAGGATGCGCGGCCAACGGCAAAGTTACGCAGCGTTATCGATCTCATATTGGAGTACTTCGGTCTCGACCGAATCGCAACGTGACGCAGTGTGACACCTATCAACGTGCGCAATTTATCTCGCCCTAACGCTCGAATAAATCGCCCACCGGGCAATCGAATATCGCCGCCAATCCTTCGAGCAATGCCACATCGAGTTTGATCGCCGTATTGTTCACCACGCGGGTCAGTTGCGAGTGCGATATGTCGACCGTGCCCAACGCCATCAATAGCTTCCACAAATCGGTGACGAAACGGATGTGATGCTCGGCCATCAAGGCAGGCAGGCGCAATGCGACCTTGTATCTGGTTTTGTTCTTGGATGTTTTCTGTGTCATGGATGTCGCACCTCACTGCAACGACCGCATTTTACAGCGTGCGGCAGTTATTTGCACCGTTGCAAATAAACGTCAATTCACACAAATTATTTGCATGCATGCAAATAATTTCGTTTCACCCCCTTGCACAGGCGTTTTTTATCAGGCAATATTCGTCTATCGGTTCTGCAAAAAAATCCCACGAACCGCAACGACCAACAATTTTTTGGATCAGTGAAATGAAAGCAACGACGAAATTATCGACGACAGGGAAACGGCAAATGCCGGGTCTGTCGTCGTTCGTCGCCCAGCTCGTTTCGCTGGCCGCGCTGAAGCAAACCATGGCAACCACCCAACGCGTCGGACAAACGGCAACGGCAGCTTATCGCTCCGGTTCGTCCCTGTTCGCCCGCTTGGTTTGCCCCGCATTTGCAGCAATAAGCAAGATTGGCAAGGTCGGATTTGGCGGCACCGTCGGCAACAACGTAGGCACCGATGCACGCAATCACGCAGGCCGTCCAGAGACACTCGGTATTAACGCAACAGAATGGAAG
>FSYV01000225.1_pt1 | contig 41247 bp, 37 predicted proteins | sample 1638641 | NCBI WGS metagenome assembly FSYV01 (sample SAMEA3914813, study PRJEB12502) | metagenome | biome: forest; material: soil | place: Canada | collected 2011-07-07 | depth 0.3 m
ACGAAGGGGCAGGGGTGAGGGGGATTGCAAAACCTAATGCCTTTGCGAACTCCCTCTCCCCGACCCCTTACGCGGGCCGCCTCCTCCCGCCTGCGGGAGCGGGAGAAAACACGTGGCGCATCGATTTGCGGGTATCTATGGTCAGCTAGCTATTTGGCCGGCGGCTCCAGCATCAGACACGCCTCGATAATTTGCAGATCATTGTCCTTGGCAAAATCAAGCACGAAGTGATAAGCCAGCGGTTCGAGGTTGCGCAACTCTTCATTGACGGCGACGGCTTTTGCGCCGTTCAATTGGGTTGGCCGCACGTACGGTGAATATTGCAGATGCGCGTTCGGTCCGCCTGTGCCTTCGGGACGGAAACACGACATGACTCCGCACAGGCGCTCGGCCCAATCACTCGGGCGGAACTGCTTGCCTTCGTGAGTCAGGCCCAGAATGAAAAACTCGCGCACTGCGTTTCGAGTAGGGTCGGCCATGGCTGCGGTTGATATGAATATGATGCGTAAAGCCAAAACCTGATTGCAATTTTGATGAACGAACATCGCTCTCAGGTGCAAAATGCAGGCGCGGGATAACGCGCGCCGCATGCAAGCTCAGGCAAATTTTGTGCCTAACTCTAAAGAATACAGTCTGCGAAGTCCGCTTGCAGGCAGTCCTGTTTTGCTGCATTCCTGAATTCTTAGGTATTATATCTTATAGAAGACTTAAAATAAAACAGACCCAGTGATAAACAGATGATGGCAAATAAACATCGCCATCACACGACGCGGCATCAACCGAACAAAACAGCGATCGACAACAGCAACAGCAGCAGCATCCACAACAGCAACGCGCGCCATACCAGGCCAACCGTGCTTTGCAAGGCGCGCGCACTCGATTCTTCACCAGGCGGCGTTTCCGCCTCCAGTCCGCCCGGCTCCAGGTTGCTCACATCCGGCGGTAAAACGGCTGCGGCGTTGACAACCGGCGTTCCCAACCGCACACCCATTGCCCCGCCACCGGCGGAAAGCAATATGCCGATTGCCTCATCGGACCAACGCTCGGCAAAGTTGCGCCAGGCGTAGATGGCATCTTCAAAATTTCCCACCACCGCAAACGCGATGGCCGTCAGCCGCACCGGTATCCAATCGATCCAGTAAAACGCCTTGGCCGCATACAGCCCGAATACTTCGTTCTTCATGTGGTCCGGTTCGTTCCAGGCGCGCGCCAGGTATTCTGCCACCCGATACATGACGGCGCATGCCGGCCCGAGCGGCATGAGGAACCAGAAGAACACACCAAACACGTTGCGGTGCGTGGTGATCAATGCCCGCTCGACTGCCACACGCGAGATTTCGCTGGCGTTCATGTTGGCGGTATCCATCTTGGTCCATTCCGCCAATAGCGCACGCGCAGTGGCTTCGTCGCCGGCGCTCAACGCGAGTTGAATGGATGTGAAGTAATGACTGTAGTGGCGCAGCCCCAGCGTCAGGTAAACGATGACGACGTTCCACAGCAGCGCGGCAACCGGCACGACTGGATTAAGCCATTTGCACAGCCAGTAGATCGCGGCTGTCGGCACCATCAAGGACAGGATCATCACCCACCATGCCAGCCGGCCATGCTGCGCTTCGCCGGCGTTGAACCACGCTTCCATTCGCGTCGCCAATGCGCGGATACCGGCATAGACGGGATTGCCCGCGCGCAGCGGCTTGAGTTGCTCGATCAACAATGCAAAAAGTATGGAAAGAAAAGTCATCAAACTGCCTTAACGAAACGCAAGTCAATGTGGAATGCCGCCAGAAACCGATAGCATAGCCTCGGAATCAATTGTGCGGGCGCTAAGCGCGCAAAAAATGAAACAGATTGCGCAGCATGCCGGCCGTGGCACCCCAGATGAAGAAGCGATCGAACGGCATGGCGTAAAACGTGCGCTGCATGCCATTGGGGAACAATGCGGAGCGGCGCTGGTGATTCAGGCCATCCATCAGGAAGGCCAGCGGCACTTCAAAAATCTCCGCCACTTCATGCGGATCGGCATGCGTCTCGAAAGGCGGGTGCACCAGGCCCACCACCGGCGTCACGCGGTAATTCGTGGCGGTGAAATAATCGGGCAAAACACCGAGCACCTCGACATGGCGGCGATCCAGTCCCACTTCCTCTTCCGTCTCGCGCAGGGCGGTTTCCATCGCGTCGGCATCGCTGTCCTCCCGTCGACCGCCGGGAAAGCTGATCTGTCCGCCGTGATCGCTCAAGTGTTCGCTGCGCTGCGTCAGCAATACGGTCAAGCCGTGCTCGCGGATCACGATGGGGATCAGCACCGAGGCCGGCGTCGGGTGGCCTTCCTTGATACGCAGCAGGTGCTCGTCGGACGCCTCCTCGGGCCAGGCGCGCGGTTCGTGGAAGCGCCGGCGCAACCAGTCGGCTTGCAACCTTTCCGGTTCGACCGGGGGTTCGCCGGCCAATGATTCGACCGGTATCAGCTGCGGATCAAAGCGAAGTTTCGTCAAGACATTTCCTCATCGGCATTGCTATCGGCAAAGCTGCTGCGGCGCGCTGTCGCGCGGCTGATATCGCATCAGTGCTTGCTCATCGACGGCTTCCCAAAACAAAAAGGGGCGCCAACCGGCACCCCCATTTGCACGCACACTGAAAATATTACGCTTCAGTTTGCTTTTCGCTTGCGCGGCGGTTCGGCAGCTTTTCCTTGATACGTGCCGATTTACCGGAACGTTCACGCAAATAATACAGCTTGGCGCGACGCACATCACCGCGACGCTTGACTTCGATCGAGGCGATCAGCGGGGAGTACAACTGGAATGTACGTTCCACGCCTTCACCGGAGGAAATCTTGCGAACGATGAAGTTGGAATTCAAGCCACGATTGCGGCGCGAAATCACGACGCCTTCGTAAGCCTGGGCGCGCTTGCGCGTACCTTCGACCACGTTGACGTTGACGACAACGGTGTCGCCTGGCGCAAACTCAGGAATATTCTTACCCAGGCGGGCAATTTCTTCCTTTTCGAGTGTTTGGATCAAGTCCATTTTATAGCTCCTGTAACCATCATGCCGGCGCCGAATATGCCCGGTAGAGGATGGGGTTAAACATGCGAATTCGCCGCAACGGGCCGGGTTTCGCTCAATACCGCAAACTACCACACTACAAACTGCTTAAAAATTTCTCGTCGGCCCGCGTCAGCAATCCTGCCGCGCGGGCCTTGTCCAGCAAATCGGGCCGCTTGGCCTGCGTCGCCAGCAATGCCTGCTCGCGCCGCCACTTCATGATCTCTGCGTGGTGCCCGCCCAGCAAGACCGGCGGCACCGGCATGTCTTGATACACTTCCGGCCGCGTGTAATGCGGGCAATCGAGCAAGCCGTTGACGAAACTGTCTTCGACTGCCGACGCATCATCGTGCAACACGTCCGGCAACTGTCGGATCACTGCATCCATCAGCGCCATGGCCGGCAACTCGCCGCCGGACAGGACGAAATCGCCGAGGCTGATTTCCTCATCCACGCGACGTGCCAGCAAACGCTGGTCGACCGCCTCATAACGTCCGCACAACAAGGTCACGGCCGGCAATGCACTCAATGCCATGACCCTTTGATGATTCAAGGGCTTGCCCTGCGGCGACAGGTAAATCACGTGTGCCCCTGCCACACCCGCCGTTGCCTGACGCGCAGCGGCGGCATCGATCGCTGCTTCCAGCGGCTTGGCCAGCATCACCATGCCGGGCCCGCCGCCATACGGTCTGTCATCGACGGTGCGATGGTTGTCGCTGGTGAAATCGCGCGGATTCCATAGCGACAATGCGCATTTGCCCTGCTCAAAAGCACGGCGCGTGATGCCCGACTGCGTCAACGCGGCAAACATTTCAGGGAACAACGTGATTACATCGAATTGCATCTCGTTGCTGCTCCTAAACCATGACTGCCACCGGCAACCTTGGCGCGATCAATAATCTATGCCCCAATCCGCGACGATCTTTTTCGCAGACCGGTCAACCGTCTTGACGTATTGATCGACAAAAGGGATCAATGTCTCTTGTTGCCGCGCCGGCTCGCCTTCGACAGGACTTGCCGCATAGGCTACCCGGAGTATCGGGTGCGCGCCATTGTCCATCAAGCCTGCGACCACGCCGAGTGGTTCCCCCAGCAGGTTCACCACTTCCAGGCCGATCAGATCGACCCAGTAAAATTCATCGTCGGACAAGCTGGGGAAGTGCTTGCGCGAAATCTGCACCACGGTGCCTCGCAAGGCTTCCGCCGCATCACGCCCCGCCACACCGACCAATTGCGCCACGACATCGCCGCTATGCTGTTTGGCCTGCATCATGTCGACATCACGCAGTTGCGCCGGTACGTCGGGATCCCCCAACCACCAGGTCTTGGCGTGCAACAAGGCGTCGGCGTCGGCCGAGTACGGCCTGATCCTGATCCAGCCCTGCAGGCCATAGGCCCCGGCGACATAACCTACGACAAGCAGATCCGAAGGTATCGCTACCCCCGACGCTGTCGTTATCGCCATTGCCGCCGTAGCGTTAGTCTTTTGCGGCGAATTCATGCGATTGCGCTAACCTTGAAATCATGCATCGCAAGCGCAATACACGAACTGCCGACTGCACTTCGATTGCCATTTACACCGAACTTGCCAAACAAGACCCGAAGACAACCTGGCTTAATACCGACTTGCGTCTTGTAACTTGCGTCTTGTATTAAGCAGCTGTCTTGGCAGCGTCGCTGACCAGACGTGCAACGGTTGGCGACAATTGCGCGCCTACACCTTGCCAATAGGCCAAACGATCCTGGGCGACGCGGAACGGCACTTCGCCGCCTGCTGCGACCGGATTGTAGAAACCAATACGTTCAATGAAGCGACCATCGCGACGATTGCGCGAATCAGTAGCAACAATGTTGAAAAACGGGCGCTTTTTGGCACCACCACGAGCTAAACGAATAACGACCATAATTTTTCCAATAAAGTTGGAAGACGGAAAAAGCCGATTATTATAGCGCAGCGCGGCTCGCCTTTGCAAGCCAAACCGCAACCAAACCATTGAAAAGGCTAAGGAATTCGCCTGAAAACAGGCATTTCCGATGCAAAAACCGGCAAAGCGGTTGCAATCGGGGGCGCAAGTTGAAATATTAACAAATTGTAAGTGTTTTCTTGCGACGCGAACAGCAGCCGCAAGTATGGCAGAATGACCGGCTTCCAGCTTGATTTTTTAGCCTGCCCTTTACGTATCACCAAGAAATGCCGTCCGATGGCCATTGCCCACAAGAATAAAACCCTCGCCACCCTACTCGCTGCCGTCCTGGGCGTTGCCGGCATTCATCGCTTTTACCTGCGCGGTGCCGGCGACAAATGGGGGTGGCTGCATGCCCTCTGCCTGCTGGCCTCGCTGCTCGGTGTGGTGCTGGTGGCAACCAGCGATCCGGTCTATGCGACTGCCCTCAAGATACCGCTATTTGCCTCGGCGCTGGCGGGCGCCATGGAAGCACTGATCCTGGGCCTCACCCCTGACGAAAAATGGGATGCCAGATTCAATCCGGCGTCGGGGCAAATTTCGTCATCCCATTGGCCGCTGGCCCTCGTTCTGGTCCTCACCCTGGGTGTCGGCATGTTCGGCCTGATATTGGCCATATCGCGCGGCATCGATCTCTTCATTACGGGCGGCAGCTACGGTTAGGCGGCTCAAACCTTCATGGCACTTATTACTCACACCATCATCAAGTAGAAATCACATGATACCAAACCGCATGACCCGGTTTTATCGCCATTCCCTGATCCTGTTGGCTTGCCTGTTTGCTTCCGGAGCGGCACTGGCGCAGGCGAGCGACGCCGCGGCCGATCCTGCGGCCAATCCGGCAGCCAGCCCACATGCCGCGCAGCTCGAAAATGCCGTGGTCAAGATTTTTTCCACCATCCGTTCGCCCGACCCGTTCCGCCCCTGGAGCAAGGCCGCGCCGCAGGACATCACCGGCTCCGGCGTCATCATCGAAGGCAACCGCATCCTGACCAATGCGCACGTGGTGGGCTATGCCAGCCAGGTGCAGGTTCAGGCCAAGGAAGGCGGTGACAAGATTTCTGCTACGGTCGTCGCAATTGCGCGCGGCATTGACCTGGCCGTGTTGAAACTGGACGATGAGTCCTTTTTCAAGACGCACAAGGCCCCGACCCGCGCCAATATCCTGCCTGAGATCAAGGATGCCGTATTCGCCTATGGCTACCCGACCGGCGGCAGTTCCTTGTCGATTACCAAGGGCATCGTGTCGCGCATCGAATTCGTCAACTACAACTATTTCACCTCGGGCCTGCGTATCCAGATCGATGCCGCGATCAATCCCGGCAATAGCGGCGGCCCGGTCCTGGCCGGCGACAAGATGATCGGTCTGGCATTTTCGACCGCGACCAATGTGCAAAACATCGGCTACATCATTCCGAATGAAGAGATCGAGCTGTTCCTCAAAGACATCGCGGACGGCCACTATGATGGCAAGCCGGCCATGTTTGACGGACTGCAGACCTTGGAGAATCCAGCCCTGCGCACCTATCTGAAACTCGACAAGTCGGTGCAAGGCATGGTGGTGCAAGCGCCGGCGCAGAGCACGGCTTCCTATCCTCTGAAGGAATGGGACGTCATCACGCACATCGGCGACACGCCGGTCGACAACCAGGGCCTGGTCAAACTCGGTCCCGATCTCAATTTGCGCTTCCAGTATCGCGTGCAGCAGCTGGCGAAAAACGGCAAGCTGCCGCTGACCATCGTGCGCAATGGCAAGACCATGAAGATCGAATTGCCTGTCAGTCCAAGCCAGCCGCAATTGATCCCGTCGCTGATGGATGACTATCCGTCGTATTTTATCTATGGCCCGATCGTGTTCTCGCGCGCCACCAATGAATTCCGTTCCCTGGTAAGCAACAATGCCGGCGTGCTTAACGCCTACATCTACAATGCCAGCCCGCTCGCCACCAAATTCGGTGAACCGCCGGATGCCACCCGCGAAGAATTGGTGGTTGTCAGCGCGCCGTTCTTTCCGCATAAACTCATGACCGGCTACGACAACCGCTTCGGCTCGGTGGTTTATTCCATCAACGACAAGCCGGTGCGCAGCCTGCGTCACCTGGTGATCTTGCTGCGCGACCTGAAGGACGACCTGGTGGTGATCCGCTTCGACCAACGCATCGGCGAAAGCATCGTGCTGCCGCGCAAAGACGTGCTGGCGGCGACCGAAGAAATCCTCAACGACAACGGCATCCGCTCGCAGGGCTCGAAGGACATGATGGATGTGTGGAATTCGAAGGTCGAGAAATAGGCGACAGACGTAGTGACAAAGAAAAAGGGCAGCGCAAGCTGCCCTTTTTCTATTCGGCCGAGGCGCTCAGAACTGGTCTACGTCCAGCGCCAGCACCCCGCTGCTGCCTTCGATGATCGACGTGCGATACCCGTCAGCCTGCACCAGGATATGTTCGGCAAAAAAGCGCGCCGTAGCGATCTTGGCCTTGTAGAACCCTGCGTCGCCGGCGCCAGACTTGAGTTTGCTGGCCGACACCGCCGCCGCGCGCGCCATCTGCCAGCCGCCCAGCACCACGCCTGCCAGCTTCAGGTACAGCACACTGCCGGCAAACACGCCCTTGATATCGGACTTCATGTTGGCGGCGACATAGCTTGCCACCGCTTCGAACGCGTCTGCACCCTGCAACAGTTGCTTGCCGATCGCCTGCAGATCGACCGAATCTGCGGCCAGCAATTCGTCGGCAGTCTTGCGCACCTGCGCTGCGATTGCCTTGGCCGTCGCTGCGCCGTCGCGCGCGGTCTTGCGGCCCACGAGGTCGTTGGCCTGGATCGCGGTCGTGCCTTCGTAGATGGTCAGGATGCGCGCATCGCGGTAGAACTGGGCCGCGCCGGTTTCTTCGATGAAGCCCATGCCGCCGTGCACCTGCACGCCGTTGGAAGCGACATCGATGGACATCTCGGTCGACCAGCCCTTGACCACCGGCACCATGAATTCGTAGAACGCCTGATTGGCCTTGCGCGTAACGGCATCGGCGTGATGATGCGCCGCGTCGAACGCCGCTGCCGTGACATAGGACAAGGCACGCGCTGCCTCGGTGTGGGCGCGCATCGACATCAGCATGCGCCGCACGTCGGGGTGGTGAATGATGGCGACAGGGCCGTCCGAGCCGGCCAGGTCGCGCGACTGGATGCGATCCTTGGCGTAGGCCACGGCTTTTTGGTACGCGCGCTCAGCCAGGCCGATGCCTTGCATGCCGACGCCAAAGCGGGCGGCGTTCATCATGATGAACATGTATTCGAGGCCGCGATTCTCTTCACCGACCAGGGTGCCGATCGCGCCGCCATGGTCGCCGAACTGCAACACTGCCGTCGGGCTCGCCTTGATGCCGAGCTTGTGTTCGATCGATACGCAGTGCACGTCGTTGCGCGCACCGAGCGTGCCGTCGGCATTGACCAGGAACTTGGGCACCGTGAACAGTGAGATGCCCTTGACGCCTTCCGGCGCATTCGGCGTGCGCGCCAGCACGAGATGGACGATGTTCTCGGCCATGTCGTGTTCGCCATAGGTGATGAAGATCTTGGTGCCGAACACCTTGAACGTGCCGTCGCCTTCCGGCACGGCGCGCGTACGCACCAATGCCAGGTCGGAGCCGGCTTGCGGCTCGGTCAGGTTCATCGAACCGGTCCACTTGCCGGAAATCAGGTTGGCCAGGTAGGTTTCTTTTTGCGCATCGCTGCCGGCGGTCAGCAAGGCTTCAATCGCGCCATCGGTCAACAGCGGGCACAGGGCGAAGGAAACGTTGGCAGAATTGAGCATTTCGGTGCAAGGGGCCGCCACCAGCTTGGGCAGGCCCTGCCCGCCGAATTCGGGCGGATGCTGAATGCCTTGCCAGCCTGCTTCAGCAAAAGACTTGAACGCCTCTTTGAAACCCTTGGTGGTGGTCACTTTGCCATCGTGCCAAAAGCTCGGTTCACGATCGCCGATTACGTTGAGAGGGGCCACCACTTCGCCGCAAAACTTGGCGTTTTCTTCCAGCACGGCTTCAACCGTTTCTGCGGTTGCCTCTTCCAAACCTGGCAAGGCGTTGACTTGTGCAAGACCTGCCAGTTCGTTGATGACGAACAGCATGTCCTTGACTGGTGCGACGTAACTCATTGTTGACTCCAGCAAATCTTCTAGCGATGCCCGTGCGCGTGGGCGCACGGGGGAACTTCACGAACTTCCATGCATTAGCCGCGCGGCGTTATCAACCCAGCGCAGCCACCAATTGCGGCACGACTTCAAACAGGTCGCCAACGATGCCGTAGTCGGCCACCGAAAAGATCGGCGCTTCCGGATCCTTGTTGATGGCGACGATGGTCTTGGAATCCTTCATGCCGGCCAAATGCTGGATCGCGCCCGAAATGCCGACCGCGATATACAGCGTGGGCGCGACAATCTTGCCGGTCTGGCCCACTTGCCAGTCGTTCGGCACGAAACCGGCGTCGACTGCCGCGCGCGATGCGCCCATGGCAGCGCCGAGCTTGTCGGCCAGCGGTTCGAGTATCTTGAAGTTCTCGCCCGAACCCATGCCGCGTCCGCCGGACACGATGATCTTGGCGGCGGTCAGTTCCGGGCGGTCGGACTTCGCCAGTTCGCGCGAAACGAACGACGATTTGCCGGAATCGGCAACGGCATCAACCTTTTCCACGGCTGCCGAACCACCTGCAGCGGCAGCGTCAAAGCCGGTGGTGCGCACCGTGATCACCTTGACGGCGTCGGAGGATTGCACGGTGGCGATGGCGTTGCCGGCATAGATCGGGCGTTCGAACGTGTCGGGCGCATCGACCTTGGTGATTTCGGAGATTTGCCCGACATCGAGCCTGGCGGCCACGCGCGGCAGGATGTTCTTGCCGTAGGCGGTGGCGGGCGCCAGGATATGCGTATAGGCGCCGGCCAGGGCCAATGCCTGGGCCGCGACATTCTCTGCCAGGCCGTCGGCGAACTGGGCCGCATCGGCCACCAATACCTTGGCCACGCCGGCGATTTGCGCAGCAGCTTGTGCCGCCGCATCGCAGTGGTACCCGGCGATCAATACGTGGACGTCGCCGCCGCATTGGGCCGCGGCGGTGATGGTGTTCAAGGTGCTGCCCTTGAGCGTGGCGTTGTCGTGTTCAGCAATAACTAATGCGGTCATGATGGTTTCCTGAATTTATGTGTAGGCTCAGCATCTTTGTAGGGTGGGTAAGCGAAGCGCAGCCCACCGATGCATCAAATAGCTTCCATTAAGCGCTGGTGGGTTGCGCTTCGCTTACCCACCCTACGATGTTTAGATGACTTTCGCTTCGTTCCTGAGCTTGGCAACCAGCGTGGCCGCATCCGGCACTTTGATGCCGGCCGAACGTTTGGCCGGCTCGACCACTTTCAGGGTCTTCAGGCGTGGAGTCACGTCGACACCGAGGTCGGCAGGCTTGACCACGTCGAGCGTCTTCTTCTTGGCCTTCATGATGTTGGGCAAGGTCACGTAGCGCGGTTCGTTCAGGCGCAGGTCGGTGGTGATGATGGCCGGCAGGCCGAGCGACACGGTTTCGAGGCCGCCGTCGACTTCGCGCGTGACGCTGACCTTGTCGCCGTCGACCACGACCTTCGAGGCGAAGGTCGCTTGCGGCCAGCCGAGCAAGGCGGCCAGCATCTGGCCGGTCTGGTTGCAGTCGTCGTCAATTGCCTGCTTGCCGAGGATGATCAGTTGCGGCTGTTCCTTGTCGGCCAGCGCCTTGAGCAATTTGGCCACGGCCAGCGGCTGCAGTTCCACGTCGGTTTCGACCAGGATGCCGCGGTCGGCGCCGATTGCCATGGCGTTGCGCAGGGTTTCCTGGCATTGGGTCACGCCGCAGGAAATCGCCACCACTTCGGTCGCCTTGCCGGCTTCCTTCAAGCGCATCGCCTCTTCCATCGCGATTTCATCAAAGGGGTTCATGGACATCTTGACGTTGGCGATGTCGACACCGGTGCCGTCCGATTTCACACGTACCTTGACGTTGTAATCGACGACGCGTTTGACTGGGACCAAAACTTTCATAGCAAGCCTTTGAAAAGATCGAATTGACGTTAACGTAAACTAACTGCGATTATAAAAGAGAATTCAGCGTAACGCAGAAATTTAGCACGATCGTTCGATTTATGGTTTGCAAAATACTGGAAAGCCATCTCCAAACCAGGTTTCAGGTGTTTTTTCGCAACGAAAGGTTGTTATTTGACAATGAAAAGGATAAATCGAACAATGCTAGGTAGTTCTTTCCCAGACAGTGCTAAGGCATAGCCAAAAATCGTAGCGAGCGGCCTAGCGCGGCCCGACTCAAGGTCGGGCCGAGAAGCGCAACCGTACGGCTGTACGGTGAGCATCGCAGGCCCGAGATTGAGTCGCGCAGCAGATTTTTGGTTATGCCCATTATTTGCGCCGCATGAAGAAGATGTATTCCTTGTTTTCTTCGCCATGCGAAACCAGCTCGTTACCGGTCTGCCTGGCGAAGGCCTGGAAGTCGCGCACCGAGCCGGGGTCGGTCGCCAGCACGCGCAATACCTGCCCGCTGGTCATGTCGGCCAATGCCTTTTTTGTTTTCAGTATCGGCAGGGGACAATTCAAACCCCGTGCATCCAGCTCTTTATTGAAATCCATGATCCTGACCTCGAATGGGAGGTGATAAGCCAACAGAAAGCAGATTCTACTCCATACCCAATGCCCTGATGCGACGCAGCATCAAGATGTTGCGGGCAAGTCCATAAAGTCCACTTGCAAACCACGCTTGCGCATCCAGTCTGCGATGGCGTAGCCGGTTCCGGCCCGCCATGGGCGCAATTTCTCCGGAGCAACAAGGCGGAAATCAACCAACTCTTCCGACAGGCGGATTTCGCCCTCTGCCTTGACGTGATAAGCGATGATCAATTCGTTCTTGCGCATGAAGTCATACACGCCGATCAAATTGGCTTCCACCACGTCGAGATTGGTTTCTTCCTTCAATTCGCGCGCCACGCCCTGCTCTGGCGTCTCGTCACGCTCCATGAAGCCGGTGATCAAGGCAAACATCTTTTCCGGCCAGGCGGCGTTGCGCGCCAACAATATGCGGCCTTCAACTTCCACCAAAGCCGCGAGGACAGGCAGCGGATTATCCCAATGCGTCCAATGTCCGGTTGGGCAAGCCAGCCGCTCGCGCCCGCCATGATGTCCTTCGTCGGCCCGAACCACCAGCGGTTCGGCGCACACGGGGCAAAAACGGTAGGCGCTCATCGACCGTTAAACGCGTTCAGTGACCCAGGCAGGCACGCCCTGCAACGCCTTCGCCAGACCGCTCGGATCAGTGCCGCCGGCTTGCGCCATGTCGGCACGTCCGCCGCCCTTGCCGCCGACCTGCTGCGCAACGAAGTTGACCAGGTCGCCCGCCTTCACCTTGGCCGTAGCATCGGCCGTGACGCCGGCGATCAGGCTGACCTTGCCGTCGTTGACGGCAGCCAGCACGATGGCGGCGCTCTTCAACTTGTCTTTCAACTTGTCCATGGTCTCGCGCAGCGTTGCGACGTCAGCGCCTGCCAGCATCGCCGCCAGCACCTTGATGCCCTTCACATCGATCGCCTGCGCGACCAGCTCGTCACCTTGCGAAGCCGCCAATTTGGATTTGGCCGCGGCCAGTTCCTTTTCCAGCGCCTTGACGTGGTCCTGCATCTGCAGGATGCGCTGCGTCAATTCCTCCGGCTGGGCCTTCAATGCTGCCGACGCCGCGTTGACCCGCTCGTCGAGCGCCTGCACCAGCGCCAATGCGCCCTCGCCCGTGACTGCTTCGACGCGGCGGATGCCGGCTGCCACGCCGCCTTCGGCGACGATCTTGAACAAGCCGATGTCGCCGGTGCGCGAGACGTGGGTGCCGCCGCACAATTCCTTGGAGGTGCCGATCTCGAGCACGCGCACTTCGTCGCCGTATTTTTCGCCGAACAGCGCCATGGCGCCATGCTTGACGGCGTCATCGAATCCCATCACCTGCGCCTGCGTGGCGGTGTTGGCCAGAATCTCGCGATTGACGATTTCCTCGACTTCGCGGATTTCCTCGCCCGTCATCGGGCCATTGTGGCTGAAGTCGAAGCGCGTCTTGTCTGCATCGACCAGCGAACCTTTTTGCGACACATGGCTGCCCAATACTTCGCGCAAGGCCTTGTGCATCAAATGGGTGGCCGAGTGATTGCGAACCGTGCGCGCGCGCACCGCCACATCAACCTTGGCCGACACCGTGTCGCCAACCTTCAACGTTCCCTTGCCCAGCGTACCGTGATGACCGAACACGTCGGCCTGGATCTTTTGCGTATCGGCGACGTTGAAATGCACACCTGTGCCTTCGAGCAAACCGGAATCGCCGCACTGGCCGCCCGATTCGGCGTAAAAAGGCGTGGTATCAAGCACCACGATGGCATCCTGGCCTGCAGCAATCTGCGTGACCGCGTTGCCGCCGACATACAAAGCGACGATCTTGCCATCCTGCGCGAGTTTGTCGTAACCGACGAAGCGCGTCTTGTCGCCGCTGTATTCGATCGCCGCGCCCGCCTTGAACTTGCCCGATTCGCGTGCCTTCTTTTTTTGCTGTTCCATCGCTGCATCAAAGCCTGCCTCGTCGAGCGCGATGCCGCGTTCGCGGCAGATGTCGGCGGTCAGGTCGAGCGGGAAACCAAATGTGTCGTACAACGTGAATGCGGTCGCGCCATCGAGATTCTTGCCATCCTTCGCGAGGGCCGCTTCGAGAATCTTCATGCCGTGCTCGAGCGTTTCGCCAAAGCGTTCTTCTTCCTGCTGCAAGACTTGCGCGACCCGCGTGGCGGCTTCGGCCAATTCCGGATACGCCACGCCCATTTCCTTGACCAGATCCTTGACCAACAGATAGAAGAACGGCTTGGTCTGGCCCAGCTTGTGGCCATGCCGCAGCGCGCGGCGAATAATGCGCCGCAAGACGTAGCCGCGGCCTTCGTTGCCGGGAATGATGCCGTCAACAATCAGGAACGAGCAGGCGCGGATATGGTCGGCGATCACTTTCAGCGAGTTGTTCGCCAGATCGGCGCAGCCGGTTTCGCGCGCGGCAGCCTTGATCAGGTTCTGGAACAGGTCGATTTCATAGTTCGAATGCACGTGCTGCAATACGGCGGCAATGCGCTCCAGGCCCATGCCGGTGTCGACGCAAGGGCGCGGCAGCGGGTGCATGACGCCGGCTTCGTCGCGGTTGTATTGCATGAACACGAGGTTCCAGATCTCGATGTAGCGGTCGCCATCCTGGTCGGCGCTGCCCGGCGGGCCGCCCCAAACGTCCGCCCCGTGGTCGAAGAAGATTTCCGAGCAGGGGCCGCACGGGCCGGTATCGGCCATTTGCCAGAAATTGTCGGACGCGTAGCGCGCGCCCTTGTTGTCGCCGATGCGCACGATGCGCTCGACCGGCACGCCGATTTCGTTTTGCCAGATACCGTAGGCTTCGTCGTCTTCCTGATACACCGTGACCCAGAGCTTTTCCTTCGGCAGGCCATAGACGCCGGTCAGCAATTCCCAGGCGTAATGGATCGCGTCGCGCTTGAAGTAATCGCCGAACGAGAAATTGCCGAGCATTTCGAAGAAGGTATGGTGGCGCGCGGTATAGCCGACGTTTTCCAGGTCATTGTGCTTGCCGCCGGCGCGCACGCTGCGCTGGGCCGTGGTGGCGCGCGTGTAGGCACGCTTGTCCTGCCCGAGGAACACGTCCTTGAATTGCACCATGCCGGAATTGGTGAACAGGAGCGTCGGGTCGTTGCCCGGGACAAGGCTCGACGAGCGCACGATGGTGTGGCCCTTCGATTCGAAAAACTTGAGGAATTTATCGCGAATTTCAGACGAGTTCATGTTCTTAGGCAAAAAGGGAAACGGTGCAAATCGTTGATTATACGTGATAACCCGCGCCAGACCGGGCTACGTAAAAGCACCGGTTCGGCAATACGTTGGTCAAACGCCGGCTACTCCTGATGTAAAAATACAACAGTTAAAAATTGCTGGGGATCAGGTCTATCCGATCCGTGCAAAAACCGTCGACACCCCAACGCCGGATTTCCGCCGCGCGTTCCAGATCGTTCACGGTGTAGCAAAACAGGCCGTATCCGGCTGCCTTGACCGCACTCGCCAGTTCCGGCGTCAGGTTCTTGTGATTGGTATGCAAGGCGACGGCATCGAGTTCTGCCAGCCGCGCCTGCCAGTCGGCGGGTATGATATCGACCAGCCAGGCACGCGGCACCTGCGGCAGGGTGCGCTGCGCCGCCTGCACGGCAACAAAGGAAAAAGAGGAAAACAGCGGCAACTGCTGCACCGGCACGCCGGCCGCGATGTCTGCGCCGAACACTTGCGCAACCACCTGCGCCGCCACCACGCCGGTCTGCTCTTCAAACCCCGGCACCGGCTTGATTTCGACATTCATCCAGATGCCGTGGTCTTTGCAGTAGCGCGCGATATCGGCAAACAAGGGCACCGGCTCGCCGGCGAATTGCGCGCCGTACCACGCCCCCGCATCCATGGCCGTCAAGGCGGCGGACGGATAGGCCGAGATGTCGCCCGTGCCTGCTACGGTACGGCCAAGGCGCTCGTCATGCATCAGGATCGCCACGCCATCGGATGCCAGCATGACGTCGAACTCGACCGCGCGAAAGCCGTGCTCCAAGCCGCAACGCATGGCCGCCAGCGTATTTTCCGGCGCCAGCCTGCCGCCGCCGCGGTGCGCCACTACTTTTGGATAAGGCCACATGGTGTCACCCTCGAAATCGCAAGAGCGGCCATTCTACCGCGCGGCGCGGTATCATCGCATACCACTGAAACCACTTGCTCAAGATGACGACTTCACCGAATTCAAGCACAGCCCTCGGCCACATTCGCGTACTCGATTTGACCCGCGTACTGGCCGGCCCCTGGTGCACGCAAAACCTGGCCGACCTCGGCGCCGACGTGATCAAGATCGAACGGCCCGGCGTCGGCGACGACACGCGCTCCTGGGGCCCGCCCTACCTGCGCGACGCCGAAGGCCACGACACCAGCGAGGCAGCCTACTACCTGGCGGCCAATCGCGGCAAGCGCTCAATGACGCTCGACATTGCCACGCCGGAAGGGCAGGACATCGTGCGCCGCCTGGCTGCGCAATCGGATGTCGTGATGGAAAACTACAAGGTCGGCCAGTTGCGTAAATATGGCCTCGACTATGAATCGTTGAAAGCCGTCAAGCCCGATATCGTCTACTGCTCGGTAACAGGCTTCGGCCAGGGCGGGCCATATGCGCATCGTGCCGGCTACGATTTCATCGTGCAGGGTATGGGCGGCTTCATGTCGATCACCGGCGAGCGCGACGACCTGCCCGGCGGCGGCCCGCAAAAAGGCGGCGTCGCCATTTCCGACCTGATGACCGGCATGTACGCAACCATCGCCGTGATGGCCGCGCTCACGCATCGCGACCGCACGGGTGCTGGCCAATACATCGACATGGCCTTGCTCGACGTGCAGGTTGCCATGCTGGCCAACATGGGCAGCAACTACCTGGCCAGCGGCAAACCGCCGGTGCGCTGGGGCAACGCGCATCCGAATATCGTGCCGTATCAAACCTTCGCCACGTCGGACGGCCACATCATCGTGGCAGTCGGCAATGACGGACAGTACGTAAAATTCGTCGAGGCCGGCGGGCGCCCGGAACTCGCGCGCGACGAGCGCTTCGCCACCAACCCGATGCGCGTGCGGCATCGCGATATTCTCGTGCCGCTGCTGGCCGACATGGTCAAACAGAAGACGCGCGAACAATGGATCAACCTGCTGGAGACGGCGGGCGTGCCGTGCGGGCCGATCAACAAGCTCGACGACGTGTTCGCCAACCCGCAAGTGCAGGCGCGCGGCATGCAGGTCGACCTGCCGCACCCGAGCGGCGCGCAGGTGAAGCTGGTGCGCAACCCAATGAACTTATCTGCAACGCCGACGCGCTGCGACATGCCGCCGCCGACGTTGGGGCAGCATACGGATGAGGTGTTGGGGGAGTTGCTGGGGCAGGACGCTGACGGTATTTCCCGTCTGCGTGAGAAGGGGATCGTCTAACCTCATTCATCGAACACGCGCACCGGCCGTACCCCCTCGCCCGCAGGCTGATTATTACCCACAAGTGCATGCAATGGCTTGGCTCCTCTCTGCCCGCTTGCGGGAGAGAGGCAGGGAGAGAGGGTTTGTCATGCGCACAAAAACCCTCTCCCCTACCCCTCTCCCGCAAGCGGGCAGAGGGAAAGGTAGCGCCATTAGTTGAGGGTAAAGATCAGCGCCTGCGGGCGAGGGGAGACAGGCAATTGCGCGATCAAAGTGTCCCTACCCCTTCATCCGCTCCTGCAAAAAATTGATGAACGTCGACGTCTTCAACGGCAACCAGTCGCGCGCCGGATATACCGCGTAGACCGGCGCGGCAGGCGGCAGCGCATAATCCCCCAGCACTTGCACCAGGTCGCCGCGCGCGATATCGGCAGCCAGCAGCTTGCGCGGCATCATCAGCACGCCGGCGCCGCACACGGCGGCCGTGATCAGTGCGCCGCCGTCGTTGATCTGGAGCGGGCCGCTGACGCGCACCTTGTAGGGGCCGTCCTCGCCGAGGAAATTCCATTCGTCGAAGATGCGCCCGCCGTTCGAATAAATCAGGCAGGCATGCTGGTTCAAATCCTGCGGCGTCATGGGCGTGCCGGCGCGCGCAAGGTAGGATGGCGCGGCCACCAGCGCGCGGTCGTTGTCGCTCAACTTGCGCGCGACCAGGGAGGAATCTTCGAGGGGCGAGGCGCGGATTGCCAGGTCGATCTGCTCGGCGATCAAGTCGACCAGCCGGTCTTCGAGCTGCAACACGATCTTGACCTGCGGATACAACGCGAGAAATTCCGTCATCAACGGCACCACCAGCAATCGCCCGGCCATCGAGCACGATACGCGCAAGACGCCGCGCACCTGCTGCTGGTATCGGTCGGTCAACTGTTCTATGCTGGTCAATGATTGTTCGATGCGGCGCGCCTCCTGCAGCACCAGCTCGCCGATCTCGGTCAACGCCAGGCGGCGCGTCGAGCGCTGGATCAGGCGCGCCCCGAGATCCTCTTCCAGGCGGGCCAATTGACGCGATACCACCGATTTGCCGCAACCGAGCTGATCGGCCGCCCGGCTGATGCTGCCAGCCTGCACGATCGTCGCGAATATTGTTAAATGTTGTGGATTGATCATGTTTTACCTTGATAGCCATACTTTTATTGTCGCGCATTTATTGTCGCCTTTTAGTCAACAATATAATGATGAATTAGGGACTTATCAAGCAACTTGAGTGCACCTATACTATCTTCCATCAACACAAACCACCTGGAGACCCAACATGAGCACAATCAATCACCAATTCAAGCTGGCGGCACGCCCGGCCGGCAACGTCAAGCGTAGCGATTTCGACTACACCAGCGAAGCATTGCGCGATCCGAATGAAGGCGAAGTTGTCGTCAAGATCCTGTATGTGTCGCTCGACCCGGCCATGCGCGGCTGGATGAATGAAAGCAAGGCGTCGTACATGCCGCCGGTCGAGATCGGCGAGGTCATGCGTGCCATTGCGGTCGGGCGCGTTGTTGCTTCCAAGAATGCGCAATTTGCCGTCGGCGACCATGTCACGGGCTTGCTCGGCGTGCAGGAATACGCTTATTCCACCGGCCAGGGCCTGAACAAGGTCGATCCCAAGCTGGCCCCTTTGCCGCTGTACCTCGGCGCTCTGGGGATGACGGGCTTGACGGCTTACTTCGGCTTGCTCGACGTCGGCCAGCCGAAGGCCGGCGACACGGTCGTGGTGTCGGGCGCGGCCGGCGCGGTCGGCGCGGTGGTCGGCCAGATCGCCAAGCTCAAGGGTGCGCGCGTGGTCGGCATCGCCGGCGGTGCGGACAAATGCCGCTACCTGGTCGATGAACTCGGCTTCGACGCCGCGATCGATTACAAGAGCGAAAACGTGATGGCCGCGCTGCGCCAGCATTGCCCCAAGGGCGTGGACGTGTATTTCGACAATGTCGGCGGCGACATCCTCGATGCGGTGCTGACGCAACTGGCGCACGGCGCACGCGTCGTGATCTGCGGCGCCATCTCGCAATACAACAACACGACGCCGATGAAAGGCCCGTCCAACTACATGGCGCTGATGGTCAAGCGTGCGACGATGCGCGGCGTGATGGTGGCCGATTATTACCCGCGCGCCATGGAAGCCATCAAGGACATGGGGCCATGGATCGCCACCGGCAAGATCAAGACGCGCGAAGACATTGCCGCAGGCCTGGAAAGTTTCCCGGACGTGTTCCAGAAGCTGTTTTCCGGTGAAAACAATGGCAAGCTGGTGTTGAAGGTCGCTGAGGCTTGATTCGCTATTCGCCCCGGCATAGCCAGTGCATGCGCGAGCTTGGAACCCCTCGCCCGCAGGCGGGAGAGGGCGGCCCGCGTAAGGGGCAGGGGTGAGGGTTGTTGCGCCTAGCCTGCGTTAAACAAGCCTAGCCAAATCGCGAACGCCCTCACCCCCACCCCTCTCCCGCCTGCGGGCGAGGGGAGTTAGCAGCGCCACGACATGCGGGTAGCGATCAGCGCCAACGCCAAGAGGACAAACCGCAATCGAGGCTAGAATAGGGTTTTTGCCTCTTCGATCGCCGCCATGCCCCAATTCGATTGGTCCAACCCCTACCCTTCCGGCCGCAGCCCGGTATTCGCCCGAAACGTTGTCGCGACTTCGCAGCCGCTGGCGGCGCAAGCCGGCTTGCGCATGTTGCAGAAGGGCGGCAATGCCGTCGATGCAGCCATTGCCGCTGCCGCGGCGCTCACTATCGTCGAGCCGGTTTCCTGCGGCTTGGGCAGCGATGCCTTCGCCATTCTGTGGGATGGCCGGCAATTGCACGGGCTGAATTCCTCCGGTACCGCGCCGGCTGCATGGTCGCCTGATTATTTCAGCAAAAAACATGGTGGTGAAATGCCGATGCGCGGCTGGGATACCGTCACCGTGCCCGGCGCTGTCGCAGCGTGGGCCGCGCTGTCGAAACGCTTCGGCAAGCTGCCATTCGGCGACCTGCTGGAACCGGCCATTGAGCTGGCGGCGCGCGGTCATCTGGTGGCGCCTATCGTGCAGGGAAAATGGGCCAATGCCGTGCCGCTGCTCAGGGATCAACCGGGCTTCGCTGCCGCCTTCATGCCGTTCGGCCGCGCACCGCATGTCGGCGAAAACTTCATCTTCGCCGAAGCCACCGCCAGCCTGCAAAAGATTGCCGCCAGCCACGGTGAAGCCTACTATCGCGGCGAACTGGCCGACGCCCTGGCGAAACATGCAGCGGCGCATGGCGGCAGCATGACGCGCGACGATCTGGCCGGCTTTGAACCCGAATGGGTCACGCCGTTGCAAAAGAGCTTCGCCGGCCATACCGTACATGAGATACCACCCAACGGCCAGGGTATTGCCGCTCTGATGGCGCTCGGCATGCTCGAGCAGCTCGATATCACGCGTTTCCCGGTCGATTCTGTCGAAAGCCAGCATCTGCAGATCGAGGCCATGAAAGTCGCCTTTGCCGATACCTATCGCTGGGTCGCCGATACGCGCGCGATGACCAAGGTGAGCGCCGCCGATTTGCTCGATGACGGCTATCTGCGCGAGCGCGCCAAGCTGATCCGCGCCGACCGCGCCGGCGACTTCGCCCACGGCACGCCGCCCCGTGGCGGGACCATTTACCTGACCGCCGCCGATGAAAGCGGCATGATGGTCAGCTTCATCCAATCCAATTACATGGGCTTCGGTTCGGGCGTGGTGGTGCCGGGCACCGGCATCAGCCTGCAGAATCGCGGCCACTGCTTTACGCTCGATCCCTCGCATCCGAATTGCGTCGCGCCGGGGAAACGCCCGTTTCACACCATCATCCCCGGCTTCCTGAGCAAAGATGGGCAGCCGCAAATGAGTTTCGGGGTCATGGGCGGCAACATGCAGCCGCAAGGCCACCTGCAGACGCTGGTGCGCATGCTGCAATACGGCCAGCAGCCGCAGGCGGCCTGCGACGCGCCGCGCTGGAAGGTCAATCATGGTTTGTCGGTCGACATGGAAACCAGCATGCCGCCCGGAACAGTCGCAGCGCTGGCCGGACTGGGTCATCAAGTGGAAAATATTGTCGACAGCTACATGGATTTCGGCTCGGGACAATTCATCTGGAAGCTGGCCGATGGCTATGTGGCGGCCAGCGATGCGCGGCGCGACGGGCAGGCGATCGGTTTTTGAAGTCCGAAACGGTGCGGCCCTGACAACCATTCGCTCCAGAAAACCACCGTTTCGTCGCATTTTGCTGGCACTCGGGGCGCGAAGGCACGACAATCTCGCCATAGTCCATGCGCCACCTATATGCCGAATCCAGATTCCATCGACGTGCCGAAGTCGAACCAACCCGACGACAAATTCAGCGCCAATTCGGCGCAGGGTCGGGTATTGAACAATTTCAGCCTGGGCGAAAGACTCAGCCAGTCGTATTTCGGCGGCTCGCTGTTGCGCCGCTTCCTGATCGACACCGCAATCGGCACGGTGATCAACACGCTGTGCGCAATCATGGTGTACACGCTGATCTTGCCGGGCGAATCGTTTTTCCATTGCTGGGTGTTTTCCATGTGCATCGGCAGCCTGGTCATGTGGCTGGTCGACGGCGTGCGCCTGCTGATCTGGGGCGGCTCCAGGCCCAATCTTGGGGGCTTGATTGCGATGATCCTGTTCGCCGTTCCCGTGGCCTATTTCGGCGGCAGCTACGCCGCCTCCAAAATCCTGTCGCTGCCGAGCGAGACGGTGTTCAGCCACCAGATCGAACACGCGTCCCCGTTGATGACCATGATCATCATCGTCTGCCTGATGTTCGCCTGGTTCAATTGGAACCAGTCGGAACTCGCGGCCGTCAAGGCCCAGGCCGCAGCCGAGAAAGCACATACCGCCGCTGTCGAAAAACAGGCCATCCAGGCGCAATTGCAACTGTTGCAGGCGCAGATCGAACCGCACATGCTGTTCAACACCCTGGCCAACCTGCAAGGCCTGATCGCCATCGACCCGCCGCGTGCGCAATACATGCTCGACCAGTTGATCCATTACCTGCGCGCAAGCCTGACCTCGGCGCGGGCAGAAAAAACCACCTTGGCGCACGAGTTCGAACTCATGCAGGCGTATCTGGAATTGATGTCGGTGCGCATGGGTGCGCGTCTGGCGTACAAGCTGTTGCTGCCGCCGGAATTGAGCAAAGTGAACGTGCCACCGATGCTGCTCCAGCCGCTGGTGGAAAACGCCATCAAGCATGGCCTGGAAGCAAAAATCGAGGGAGGGCGCATCGACGTGCAAGCGCGCAGCGAAAACGGCACGCTGGTCATTTCCGTCGCCGACGATGGATTGGGCCTGGACCCTGAAGGCGCCAACCACGGCACTCAGATCGGCCTTGCCAACGTACGGGAGCGGTTGCATGCGCTCTACGATGGACGCGCCAGTTTCAGCCTGCAAGCCAATATGCCGCAAGGGGCGGTTGCAACGATCACGCTACCCGTGAGCAATTGAAGCAATCGACCTAGGCAACCTGAGCAACTTTATATGACGGACGAATCATGACCGAACTGCGCGCCCTCATCGCCGAAGACGAACCCATCCTCTCCTATGCACTGGTGCAGGCACTGCAGCGGCTATGGCCAGAACTGCATATCGGCGGCGTGGTCGATAACGGCGTGGCAGCGGTCCGCGAAACGCTGGCGCAGCGCCCCGACGTGGTGTTTTTCGACATCAAGATGCCGGGCAAGAGCGGCCTGGAAGCCGCCGAAGAACTGGCCGAAGAGTGGCCCGACGATCATCCGTTTCCGCTGCTGGTGTTCGTCACGGCCTACGATCAATTCGCACTGCAGGCGTTCGACCATGCCGCCGTCGACTATGTGTTGAAGCCGATCAACGACGACCGCCTGGGCAAGACCATCGAGCGTCTGAAACTACGCGTCGCCCAGTCCGACGAACGCAACGACGAGCTGGAACAGATGATAGTCAAGCTGCGTGCATTGGCGCCGACCGGCAGCGCGTCCGGCGAAAAGCTGTCGCTGATCCGCGCCGCCACCGGCAACCAGATCCGCCTGATCCCGATCGAGGAAGTCTTGTATTTCGAAGCCACCGACAAGTATGTCAACGTCATCACGGCCGACAGCCAGTCGCTGATACGCACCAGCTTGAAAGAATTATTGCCGCAACTCGACCACAACCAGTTCTGGCAAATCCATCGCGGCACCATCGTCAATTCGCGCCACGTCCAGGTCGCGATCCGCGATGAACTGGGCAAGCTGACCGTGAAGTTGCGCAATTGCGAAGATAGCCTGCCGGTCAGCCGGGTGTTTGCGCATTTGTTCAAGCAAATGTAGCTTGGCGCCTCATCCCCCTCTCCCGCGGGCGGGAGAGGGGGCGGGCCGCGAAGGCTGATGGGGCTCGCAAAGGCAATCGGTCTTGACAAGCCCCCTCACCCCCACCCCTCTCCCGCCTGCGGGAGAGGGGTGTACGTTAGCCTCCGCACAGCGGCAGCGCTAGCGCCTGCAACACCTGCCCGCGCGCATCCTGCATGAAAGCGGCAACGCCCAGCTCGGCCGGGGAAGACCCCGAAGGAATCGAAATCGATTGACGCGATGCCATTTTGCGGCCCGAGGCATCGCCGGCGACGGCGAACGGGCCGATCCAGTCGCGCACGACAAAATCATGGCGCAACAGCACACCGCTATTCTCGCCGGCCTTGACGTGGCTACTCAAGCCATTCTCATACAGGGCAATGTACAGGTTGCCACCCAGCGCCGACCTGGTGCTGACAGTCACCGGCAACCGGCCGCCTGCCACCGGCGCCAATTCGATGCCGATATCGGCGCGCGCCGGCTGGCGGTTGACCAACCCGATCCGGTCATCGAGGTTGCCCGACCAGTTGCGCAACTCGGCACCGCCGAGAAAAATCTCGGGTGTATATACCGCCCGGCTGTTCAATGCCTCGGCCAACTGGCGTTGGCGCAAGGTAAATTCCGGCTTGGCGAAACGGTCGGTCCAGCCGATGTAATCCCAATAATCGACATGCAGGGACAAGGGGACAACCAGGTCCTGCTGCGCCGCCTGGCGCAGGCCGCTGACAGCCCGATCCGCTGGAGGACAACTGCTGCAGCCTTCGGAGGTATACAGCTCCACCAGCGCCACAGTATGGCTGGGACTTTGCTTGCTGCAGGTTTGCGCCACGGCCATGGTCAATGGGGTCAAATAGACAAGAAATATTGCAATCAGTTTTTTCATCGCGGCATCCGGCAGGAGAGATATCGATCAGTCGCGCAGGACCGGCAAAAACTTACGCACTTTGCTGCATGTGCACGAAATTAGGTCCGCCTACGGTAAAATGATTCGATCAGGATGTAATTCAAACATCGCTGGAAGTATCAGCGCCGTGTTCAAAACCTTCGTCTTTCCCGCGAAGGCGGGAAAGACGGAGGGGGTGATCAATGCTCATCCCAACTTTGAATCACACCCATTCGATCGAACACCGTAGATCAAGCTGGATAGCCCCTTTAAATGAGCAACGACAACAAAAACGCCCCTATCGCGCCGCCCGCCAATTTCCTGCGCACGATTATCGATTCCGACCTGAGTTCAGGCAAATATGCAGCCCGGACCGACGCCGACAACCTGCCCTTGCCCCAAGTCATTACCCGTTTTCCGCCGGAGCCCAACGGCTACCTGCACATCGGCCACGCCAAGTCGATTTGCCTCAATTTCGGCCTCGCGCGCGACTACGGCGGCCGCGCCCACCTGCGCTTTGACGATACCAATCCGGCCAAGGAAGAACAGGAATACGTCGATACCATCATCGAAAGCGTGAAATGGCTTGGCTTCACCTGGGAAAATGGCGGGCACGAACACCTTTATTATGCCAGCGACTATTTCGGCAAGCTGTACGAGATGGCGCAATACCTGATCAAGGCCGGCCACGCCTATGTCGATAGCCAAAGCGCCGACGAGATGGCGGCCAATCGCGGCAATTTCGGCGAAGTCGGCAAGAATTCACCGTATCGCGACCGCCCGATGGAGCAATCGCTGGACCTGTTCCATCGCATGAAAGCCGGTGAGTTCAAGGACGGCGAACATATCGTGCGCGCCAGGATCGACATGGCCTCGCCCAACATGAACATGCGCGATCCGGCCATCTACCGCATTCGCCATGCGCATCACCACCGCACCGGCGATACCTGGTGCATCTACCCGATGTACGACTACACGCACCCGATTTCGGACGCGCTGGAAAACATCACGCACTCGATCTGCACACTCGAATTCCAGGATCACCGCCCGTTCTACGACTGGGTGCTCGAACGCCTGACCGAAGGCGGGTTCCTCAAGAAGCCACTGCCGCATCAATACGAATTCGCGCGCCTGAACGTCACCTACGTCGTCACCAGCAAGCGCAAGCTGCGCCAGTTGATCGAGGACGGCATCGTCGACGGTTGGGACGATCCGCGCATGCCCACCATCGTCGGCATGCGCCGGCGCGGCTTCACGCCGGAATCGCTGCAGCTGTTCTGCGACCGCACGGGCGTGACCAAGTCGGACGGCTGGATCGACATGAGCGTGTTGGAAGGCAGCCTGCGCGAAGACCTCGATCCGAAAGCGCCGCGCGCCACCGCCGTGCTGCAACCGTTGAAACTGGTAATCGACAATTTCCCGGCCGGCGAGACGGTCGAGTGCAGCTCGCCGGTACACCCGCATCACCCGGAGCGCGGCGTGCGCACTTTCCCGATCAGCAACACGCTTTGGATCGAGGCCGAAGATTTCATGGAAGTCCCGAGCAAGGGTTATTTCCGCCTGTTCCCCGGCAACAAGGTGCGCCTGCGCTACGGCTATGTGGTTGAGTGCACAGGTTGCGACAAGGACGAAGCGGGCAATGTGATCGCCGTGCACTGCAACTATTTCGCCGACAGCAAGAGCGGCACCGAAGGCTCGGCCAACTACAAGGTCAAGGGCAACATCCATTGGGTCAGCGCCGCGCATGCACTGGAAGTGGAAGTGCGCCTGTTCGATCGGCTGTTCCTCGACCCGCATCCCGACGGCGGCGACAAGGATTTCAAGCAACTGCTCAATCCGAATGCCAAGAAAGTGATTACCGCCTATCTGGAACCGGGCATGGTGGCCGCACAAGCCGAGGAACGCTACCAGTTCGAACGGCACGGTTACTTTGTCGTCGACCGGGTCGACAGCAAGCCGGGCAAGCCGGTGTTCAACCGCATCGTGACATTGAAAGACTCATGGGAAGCAAAACCGGCCTGAACTGATGGCCGATAAGGCGATGGCTTACGCCGCCGCCTTTGGGCCTGCATTGACGACATCTGCGCAGCCTTCCTGCCCTTCGCGCTGCGCTGTGTCGCACGGCGCGGCGGCGCTTGTCGCGCCCTGGAGTGGAAAATTGAAGTGGAAATTGACGGCAACCTGCCCGGACACGCTCTCCGGCGTGCCGTCCGGATGAAAATTCGTGACCGCGCTTTCCCCGCCGGCCAGCACCTCGATATGAATATCCGCCGCACTTTGGCCAAAAGCGCTCAGGATGGTTTGCTTGACACGCAGCAGCAGGTCGTCGCCGGGCGAGCTGGCCGGGTCGCGCGGAATGGTGTTGCCGAATGTCTGATCGAGTTCCGTCTCGTCGCCGAAAAACTGCTCAACCGTTTGCGCAAACTCGCCTTCGGTCGTCGCCAGGAAACGAAACGATGCTGTGGGGAAGAGCTTGACAAGGGTACGGGATTGCTTGGCGCGGGCCGGATCGGTCGCCAACACGGTAATCTCGCCCCCTTCATCCTGTAGCGGCAACCAGTGCTTGAGTTCGGCAAATTCGCGCTTGATGTTTTGCAACAGATCGCCCGGCTTGCCGCGTCCGGCGCGATACGGCTCATATGGCACACCGAAATGGCTGGCAAGTGCCGCGCCGATTGCCGCAGGGCTGACCTGGAATTCATTGATCAATACCTGTTCGACGCCGACATTCTTGCGCCGCGCCGATTGCTCGGCCAGCTCCAGCGCCGGACTCGACATCACGTGCCCGGACACCAGCGGATAGTATCTGGAACGAGCCAGCGGTGCCTGCTGGCGGCGTAGGCTGAAGGCCAGCGCCAGCGTGTTGCACAACTCGACCGCACCTTGTTCCAAAATGCTCGAAAACGCGCCGCCGGCGCGATTGTTGATCAATTGCAGCACGCCCAGGAGTTCGCGGGTCTGATCGTGCAGGATCGGCGCCACCAGCATTTCCCGGGTGCGAAATCCCGTGCGTTTGTCGACTTTCTTCAAGAATTGAAACGATGGATTGAATGCCGCCATTTCGCGATCGTCATAGGCATCGGCGATATTGACGTTTTTCTTGGACAAGGCCACATAGCCGGCCACGCTACGGTCCGAGATCGGCAGCGAAAAATCCTTGAAGGAATTCAGGCCGGTCTTGATCATCGTCTCGATCGTGGTGCGACCCTCGCCGACCGTGTAGATGGTCAAGCGCTCGCAACCGAACAGATCGCAAATATCGGGGGACAGGTCCAGGATGATCTGGTTGATCTTGTCGGTCTCGTGGATTTTCTTGGTGACGGCTTGCAGTTTCTTGAAGAAGTACAGGCGACGAACGTCGTCATCGCCGCCGATGCCTTGTTGCAACCCCCAGATTCCCGCCGCGCTCTTGTTCACGTTCACTGCCTAACCCCAAAAATCCATGCAATACGCCCTGCCAGACGCCAAATCGATTCTGGCTCCTGCCAAAATAACAAGCTTAGCCTGCCGCACCCCTTCATACTATGAATTATTCACATTTTGCGGCCATGAAGTCAGCCCGGTTTGCGCGCGTCAGCGCCTTGCGCACACCGTGCCAGTACAATAGCAAGCTGCCAATCGGGCAATTCACGCATCAAAGCCGACCATACTCATGTCCAACCACGCTGTTCGCCGCCTGATACGCCATCGCCCGCGCCTGTTCATCGCCACCGGCATCGGCTTCGCGATCGCCGTTTTGCTGCCTGCCGAGTGGCCCTTGATCACCCGCCTGTTGACCAGTTGGAACATTGCAGTCTGGTCTTACCTGATCCTGATGGGCTGGCTGATGTTGCGCGCCAGCCACGCCCGCGTGCGCAAGATCGCCGAACAGGAGGATGAGAGCGCCGCCCTGATCCTGGGCGTGCTTTCCATCGGCGCAGTCTTGAGCCTGGCCGCAATCACCATCGAACTGGCCACGCTCAAGGACTTGCCGGCCGGCTTGCGCATCGGGCGCTATGCGTTTACTGCGGCCACGGTGATGGGATCCTGGTTCCTGCTCGGCGTCGCGTTCACGCTGCACTATGCCCATTTGTTCTATCGCTCGGCATGCGATGCGCTGCCGCTGCAATTTCCCGGCAGGGAGGTCAACCCGGATTATTGGGATTTCCTGTATTTTTCCTTCACCATCGCCGTGGCGGCCCAAACTTCGGACGTGAGCGTGCTAACCAGGGAGATGCGCAAGGTCGTGCTGGTGCAATCGGTGCTGAGTTTCCTGTTTAACGTCGCCATACTCGGCATGTCGATCAATATTGCAGCAAGCATGGTGGGTTCCTAGTCGCCTGCTCCACCCTTTGTGCTAAGCTTTCCGCCGCCATGTACAACCAATTCTTCAAGCTGACGCACAGCCCCTTCTCGATCGCTCCCGACCCGCGCTTTCTTTTCATGAGCGAGCGCCATCGCGAAGCGCTGGCTCATCTGCTGTACGGCGTCAGCGGAGGCGGCGGGTTCGTCTTGCTGACCGGCGAGATCGGCGCCGGGAAAACCACGGTGTGCCGCTGCTTTCTCGAACAGATACCGCAGGATTGCAACGTCGGCTATATCTTCAATCCGAAACTGAGCGTCGACGAGTTGCTGAAATCGATTTGCGAGGAATTCCACATCGCCGCGCCCGATCATGGCGTGCCAACGAGCATCAAGACCAGCGTCGACGCCCTGAACACCTTCCTGCTGCAGGCCCACGCCGAAGGCCGCCATAACGTGCTGATCATCGATGAAGCGCAGGGATTGTCCCCGGCGGTGCTCGAACAGTTGCGCCTGCTGACCAATCTGGAGACCAACGAACGCAAACTGTTGCAGATCATCCTGATAGGCCAGCCCGAATTGCGCACCCTGCTGGAACAGCCGGAACTGCGCCAGCTTGCACAACGCGTGATCGCGCGCTATCACCTCGATTCGCTGTCGGCCAGCGAAACGGCCAATTACGTGACGCACCGCCTCGCTGTCGCGGGTATCAGCGGCGCCACGCCCTTGCCGGGCAAATTGATGAAATCGATCCACCAATTGACCCAGGGCGTGCCGCGCCGCATCAACCTGCTGTGCGACCGCGCACTATTGGGCGCTTATGCGGAAGGGGAAACCTGCGTCAATCGCCAGATCTTGCACAAGGCTGCGCGCGAAGTCTTCGGCGATTTACCGCAGGCGCCGAAATGGCTGGCATCGGCCTGGCGTCTTCCCTTGCTGGCTGCAATCGGCGGCGGCGCCCTGGTCGCTGTCGGGCTGGCAGTGACGACAGGATTTGCGGGGCCACAGGCGACGGTGCCGGTCGCGGCACCCAAAGCGATGGCGCCAAATGCTGCCGCAAAATCCGCCGCAGCGACCACATCCGCATCTGTCAAAAAAATCGTCCCCACGCCGCTGCCGGTGTTTCAACCGTCCGACATCGTCGCGTCGGCCGGGACCGATACCGATCACGCCTACCGCGACCTGGCCGGGTTCTGGGGCCAAACCTTGGGTGGCGGCGATCCATGCACGCTGCTGCAACAGGCCAATCTGCGCTGCTACCAAAGCAACAGGGGCTTCGCTGAAATACGCCAGTTGAATCGCCCTGCGATCCTGTTCCTGCGCGACGCCAGCGGCCACGCATACGCCGCATTGCTGACCGCCTTGAACGATACAGAGGCCACGCTACGCATCGGCACCACCAGCTATCGTGCGACGGTGCTCGGCCTGATGCCGTATTTCCATGGCGATTTTGCCACGCTGTGGCACGCGCCGCCCGACTACCGCGAGCGCATTCATAGCGGTGATCAGGGTCTCGATATCGACTGGCTGGCTGCCCAATTGGCCAAATTGAACGGCACCAAGGCACCGGATGCAGCTTCCCGCTACGATGCTGCCATGATGCAGCAGGTGCGTGCATTCCAGCTGGCCCAGGGATTGGCCGGCGACGGCGTCGCCGGGCCGAAAACCATCATGCAACTGGTGCGCGCCGGCGGCAGCGCCGAACCGCGCCTGTCGCCCTATGCCGGGGTTGAAGTCGATACTGAATCGGCGAGGAAGTAGCTATGTCTTATATTCTCGACGCCTTGAAGAAAGCCGAATCCGAGCGCAATCTCGGTGGGGTGCCCTCGCTCCATGCGGCGGCCGCCAATAACGCGCAACACGCCGGCGAACGGTCGCAGTGGCGCCGGTCATTGCCATGGCTGCTGGTGTTGCTGATGGCAGGCATCCTGCTACTCGCCTTGTTGTGGTTGCGTCCCTGGAGCAAGCCCACCGCGGAGCCGGCAACAACGCCGACGCCCGCACGGCCAGGCGAGAATGTTGCTTCAGTGGCACCAAAGGTCGTTGCGCAAGAGCAGGCGACGCCCGTTGTGCAATCGCCAGCCCAGCCTGCCGCGCAACCAGTCCTGCGGCCTGCAGCCAGTGCGCCTTCCGCCGCCAAACCGGCCGCCGCGGCACCGGTCGCCGTCACATCAAAAACTGGGAACCCAACCGAGCAAGTTGCTGAAAAACACCACACCGACACCGCCCAAGCAGGCCAGGGTCCGGCCGTAACGGCAACCCCCGCGCAAGCGCCACTATCGTCGCAGCCGCAGGATGCTGCCAGGCTGGAAGAGGAAACGGTCGGGCCGATCCAGGATCTGCCGACTAACATACAAAGAGAGCTACCGCAGGTCAGCGTCAACGGTTATATTTATGCAAAGAACCCGCTCGATCGCTCGGTACTGATCAACAAGCGGTTGCTGCATGAGGGCGATACCATTGCGCCCGACCTGGTGTTGGAGAAAATGACACCGAAGGGGGCGATATTGAATTTCAAGGGATACCGCTACCGTATCTCATTCTGACCGTGCATTTTTATCGTGCGTATTATTCATACGAACTATCTGCCAAAGCATTTTGACAAGGACATCACATGATTCTGGAAATCGCGGACATCCGTATCAAACCCGGACAACAGCAGGACTTCGACGTCGCCATCGTGCGCGGGCTGGAGCAAGTCATCGCCAAGGCCAAAGGCTACGTGTCGCATCGCGTCAATAAATGCATCGAAACGCCGGAGCGGTACGTATTGTCGATATATTGGCAAACACTGGAAAATCACACGATCGATTTCCGCGAATCACCGGCGTTTCAGGAATGGCGCGGATTTGTCGGCCCGTTCTTTGCCGCGCCGCCGCTGGTCGAGCATTTCACCTTGCTGACGGAATCGCATTAACTTCTGCAAGGCAACCTAGGCGAGAAACAGTATGGCACGACGCAGTCATGAGATCACGCTTGCCCAAGCCAGCCCGGGCATGATCCTGTCCGATGATTTGCTGGACGAACATGGGCATATCCTGCTGCCTGCAGGCGCCGTGTTGACGCAAGCGAGCATCGCCGGATTGCTGCGGCGAGAAATCGATAGCGTGCCGATCGAGGGCGAGGAAATCGAAGACGACGCGGCAGCCATTGAACGGCATCGCACGCGTCTGGCGCAATTGTTCCGGCATCACCGCGAAGACGATCTGGCGACGGAAATCCTGCGCCAGTTCGTCGTCAAGTTCCGCCTGGGGGCGCCTTGATTACCGCCACGGAAATCGCCCAACGCATCCAGTTTGACGAGATCGTCAAACAGGTGCAGGACCTGCCTTCATTGCCGTCAGTGGTGATGGAACTGCTCGACAGCATCGATCAGGATGATGTCGATATCCATGTTCTTGCACGCAAGGTCTCGCACGATCAGGCCTTGACCGCCAAGACCCTGCGTTTTGCCAATTCTTCGTTTTATGGCACGCCTTCCAAGGTGACGACCATACAGCAAGCCATTACCTTGCTGGGCGTCACCAACGTGCGCAACCTGATATTGGCGGCGGCATTGTCGGGCAGCTTTCCGGAAAACCAGTGCGCCGGATTCAGCTTCAAGGCGTTCTGGCGTCACGCCATTGCCACCGCATTGTGCACCAGGCTGCTGGCGCGTCACGTGCACGTCAATCCCGATTACGCCTTCACTGCGGGGCTGCTGCACGATATCGGGCGCCTGGTGCTGGCCACGCGCTTCCCGGGACACTACGCGCAGACCCTCGCTTATCGCAAGCAGCACGACTGCTATCTGCTCGATGCCGAACGGGTCACCCTGGGTATCGATCACCTGATCGCGGGGCATGCCCTGGCGGTTCATTGGCATTTCTCGGAAGCGATGCAATATGCCATCGCCGGCCATCACGAACCGGAAAAAATCGAGAGCAGCCTGCTGGTATCGCTGGTCCATGTGGCCAACTCGATTGTGCATGCGCTCGACCTCGCCGGGGAAGAAGACGACCTGGTGCCGCCGGTTTCCCTGCCGGCCTGGAACAACCTCGGACTGGACGAGGATCACTACCAACACGTGTTGCGCGAAACTGCCTTGCAGTTCGAGCAACTTGATCAAGTCTTATAGGAAAATCCATTTGGAACGTCTCGCCGCCTTCGCCGATTCCGGCTACTCGACTGCGAGCCTGCATCTGTTTCGCGACGTGAACGACAGCGACACCCTGGTCGGCGCCTGTCCCGTGGTACGGCTGCAGCCCGGCGAAACCATATCCGAGGCCAACAACCGCGGTGGCCGCCTGTTCATCGTCTTGCGCGGCGCTCTCGACGTCGAACCGATGGCAAACCAGGGGCCGGCCCTCGATGGCGGCACGACGCGTATCCTGCCGGGCGAATGCGTGGGCGAATTGTCGGTCTTGGACGAAGACGGCAGCGTGGCGTCCATCACCGCTGTCCAGCAAACCGATTTGCTTGCCATCGATGCCGATCGCCTGTGGAAAATGATCGAGGAATCCAACGGCGTCGCGCGCAACCTGCTGCGCCTGCTGTCGTTTCGCGTGCGCGCCGCCAACGCCCAGTTGCGCAGGCGCCAAAAGGTGGGCGAATTTTATCGCCAGTTGTCGATCCATGACGGCTTGACCGGCTTGCACAATCGGGCCTGGCTCGACGACACGCTGCCGGCATTGATAGCCGAGGCGCACGCCACGTCGCGGCCGCTGTCGATCATCATGATCGATCTTGACCATTTCAAGCAATTCAACGATAGCCACGGCCACCTGGCAGGCGACGAAGCCCTGAAGACGGCGTCGCGCGTATTGCGCGGTGCACTGCGTCCGAGCGATTTTGCCGCCCGCTTTGGCGGCGAGGAATTGACCGTCATCCTGCCGGGCAGTGATCAGACCGCCGCAGCACTGGTCGCCCAACGCCTGTGCGACCGCATGCAGCAAGCCGTCGTGTTCGCCGACATGCGCATGCCGCTGCCCCACATCACTGCCTCGCTCGGGGTCGCGTGCCTGGTGCAGCAACAGGACATGCGCGCCCTGCTGCAGCAAGCCGATGCGGCCCTGTATCGCGCCAAGGAAGAAGGACGCAACTGCGTTGCACAAGCAAATGGGCATCTCTAAAAATCGTAGCGAGCGAATCAATGTTGGGCCGAGAAGCGCAGCCGTACGACTGTACGGTGAGCATCGCAGGCCCGAGATGGCCGGGCCGCGTAGGCCGCGCAGTAGATTTTTAGAGACGCCCAAATGCCATGTAACAATATTTCAAGGATTTCGCGAGTTGCTTTTGTGCATTAAAGGTAGAATGGCCAATTTATGACATGGGAAAGGTACTGGCGAATGAACAGGCGCAATTTTTTGCAAGCCGCAGCGGCTACGACACTCGCAGCCGGCTACCCTTCCTCATACGCGGCGCCGGTCAAACAAAGCATGATCGGCATCGACAGCGACGGCCGGCCATTCGATCTGTCAAGCTATGCCGGCAAGGTATGCCTCGTCAGCTTTTTCACGGCGGCATGCAACCTCTGCACGCATGACCTCAAGTTGATGCGTGAATTTTACGTCGGCAACAAGGCCAGGAATTTCTCGCTGATCGGCGTCAACATCGACGCGAAGAAGGAAGACTTTGTCGAATATGCCCATTTGATCGCCTTGACCATTCCCGCAGAACAGCGCTTCCCGCTGTTGTGGCGCAATGCGCCGGAGCATGCCGACTCGTTCGGCCCGATCAAGAGCCAGCCGACCCACTTCGTATTGAACAAGAGCCAGCAACAGGAATTCAAGCGCGAAGGCTCTTTCCAGCCGGCGGATTGGGATTTGGTCTGGACAAAGTTATAATCCGGCATTGCCAATAAACGGGGGCGCGCCACGCGCACCCGGCGCACCAATGCCCCATACCTTTCTCTGGCACGACTACGAAACCTTCGGCGCGCAGGCCAGGCGTGACCGTCCGGCGCAATTTGCCGGCATCCGCACCGATGCCGAGCTGAACGAGGTGGGCGAGCCGCTGATGCTGTATTGCCAGCCGGCGCCGGATTTCCTGCCCGATCCGCAGTCCTGCCTGATCACCCACATTACCCCGCAAATATGCCTGGAGCGCGGCATCCCCGAATATCGCTTTGCCGAGCAGATCGAAAAGGTGCTGGGGCAAAACGACACCATCGGGGTCGGCTACAACACCATCCGCTTCGACGACGAGATCACGCGGTTCATGTTCTGGCGCAACCTGATCGACCCCTACGCGCGCGAGTGGCAAAACGGTTGCGGCCGTTGGGACATCCTCGACATGGTGCGCACCGCCCATGCGCTGCGCCCGGATAATTTTCAATGGCCGCGTCATGAGGACGGACGCGTCAGTTTTCGCCTCGAACAATTGACGGCGGCCAATGGCCTGGCCCACGAGTCGGCGCATGACGCCTTGTCCGACGTTCGCGCAACCATCGCCCTGGCGCGCCTGATACGTGAACGACAACCAAAGCTGTTCGATTTCTGTCTCGCCCTGCACAAGAAGGACAAGGCGGCGGAAGAAGTCGGCATGCCGGGGCAGCGGCCGTTTCTCCACGTCTCGGGCATGATCCCGGTCGAACGCGGCTGCGTGACGTTGATGTGGCCGTTAGCCGTCCACCCGACCAACAAGAACGAAGTGCTGTGCTGGGACCTGGCCTACGACCCCACGGAGCTGGCGGGCCTCGATGCCGACGCCATGCGCACGCGCCTGTTCAGCCGCACCGATGCGCTACCGGAGGGCGTCACGCGCTTGCCGATGAAGTCGGTGCACTTGAACAAGTCGCCGATTGCCATTGCCAATTACAAGGCTTACCTGCCGATCTTGCAGCAGCGCTGGAATTTCGATCTGGACGCCGCGATGCAGCATGCCGAGCGGGCCAAGGCCTTGCCGGACATGACGAATCTGTGGCGCAAGGTGTACCAACGGCCGGCCGACGCGCCACTCGACGTGGACGAGGATTTGTATGGCGGCTTCGTCGGCAACAACGACCGTCGTCTGCTGAGCCAGTTGCGCCGCATGGGTCCAGAACAATTGGCCAAGGCATCGGTATCGTTCGACGATGCCCGCCTTGATGAGATCCTGTTTCGCTACCGCGCGCGGAATTTTCCCGGCAGCCTGGACCAGGCGGAATCCCAACGTTGGGAAGAATTGCGCGTGGCGCGCCTGCTCGAAGGCGCGGGCGGTGCGCGCACGACAGAGACATTGTTCGAAGAAATCGACACGCTTTCGGAAACCGCCGACGAGCAAGGCGAAGCGTTACTGGGTGAACTCTATGATTATGCCGAGGCCATCACCCCGTCGCGCAGTTAAGCCGTCGGCAATCAGCTCTCGATTTCTGGCAATTTCGTCAATTTGTTAATAATAATCAACAGCTTATGTAACAATATGGCGCCTGCTGCGCCGCGCAAAATGGGCTACAATACGCGCCACTAAGTATTCTGTATCCACATGCCGCATGTCGGCCGCCACGTGCCTGTCATTCTGATCCTCGCAATCGTCGATATCACGTACCAAATCCATAAAAGGTCATCCATCATGTTTGCAAAGTGCAAGGTGTTGCTTGCGATCGCCGCTTTCAGCGCGGCATTTTCGGCCCAGGCCGCCGACATCACCGGCGCGGGTTCGTCTGCCGCCAAACCGATCTACACGCTTTGGTCGGAAGCCTACAGCAAGGCCGGCAATCCCAAGCTCAACTACCAGCCGGTGGGCTCGTCGGCCGGCATCAAGCAGATCAAGGAAAAGGCAGTAGACTTCGGCGCCAGCGACGTCGCCATGTCGGTCGAGGATTTGCGCACGTTCAAGATGATCTGCTTTCCGAGTGCGATTTCGGGCGTGGTGCCGGTGCTCAATCTCCCCGGTGTCAAGCAGGGCGAATTGCAATTGACCGGGGAAATCCTGGCCGACATCTTTTCGCGCAAGGTCATCAAGTGGAACGATCCCGAAATTGCAGCGGTCAATCCGGGAGTGGCACTACCCAAGTTGCCCATCGTCGCCGTAGTGCGCCAGGACGGCTCCGGCACGACCTACAACTTCACCGATTACCTGAGCAAGGTCAGCCCAAGCTGGAAGAGCGCTTTCGGGCGCAATTTCACGATCGCCTGGCCCGCCGACGCGACCCAGGTCAAGGGCAGCGGCGGTATCGTCGGCGCCGTCAAGCAGACTGCCGGCGCGATCGGCTACGTCGACTTCAACTATGTGGTGCAGGAAAAGCTGAACTATGCGAAGGTGCAGAACCGCGACGGCAAGTTCGTCGCGCCGACCGGCGATTCCTTTGCTTCCGCATTGAGCAACAGTTCCTGGAAGAGCCAGGCCACCTTCGAAGAGATGCTGACCGACAAGCCGGGACTGCACAGCTGGCCGATCACGATGGGCACATTCGTGATCATCCCGCAAACGGCGACGGATCCGGAAAAAACGATCGCCACGCTGAAATTCTTTACCTGGGCCTTCTTGAAGGGCGACAAGCTGGTCACGAACATCGATTTCGTGCGCCTGCCAGACCGCGTCCAGGCGCGCATCTACAGCGAGTTGACCAAGATCACCGACAGCAACGGCAACCCCCTGCACTGGAATATGGAATAAGCTGCGGGACCTCCAATAATCTACTTCGCGGCTTGATCTTGGGTCGCTCGCCACGACTCTTGGAGCACTCCCTTTCAACTGGTCACTACCCACATGTCACGACGCTACTAACTCCCCTCTCCCGCAGGCGGGAGAGGGGTTTCAAGCCATTACGTGCATTTGTAGGTAATCATCAGCCCTTAAGGGGCTTCCCTAATGACTATTTCTGACCTGCCGCATCCAGCCCGCGCCGTTCCAACAACGGTTCAAGAATAGGATCCCGCCCGCGGAAGTTGCGGAACAATCCCATTGCATCGGCGCTGCCGCCGCGCGACAGCAGGGTTGACCGGAACCAGTCGCCGTTCTTGCGCAACAGCCCGCCGTTTTCCTTGAACCATAAAATCGAATCGGCGACCAGTTCCTCACTCCAGATGTAAGCGTAATAGCCGGCCGAATAGCCGCCCGAAAATGCATGGCTGAAATAGGTCGTGCGATAGCGCGGCGGCACCGGCGCGAAATCGACGCCGGCCTGTTTCAATGCGTCAGCCTCGAAGGCCAGCACGTCGGTGGGAACCTGTTGCGGCGTCAACTGATGCCAGCGTTGATCGAGCAGCGACGCGGCAAGATATTCGGTGGTCATGAATCCCTGGTTGAATTTGCGCGTCGCCATCACCTTGTCTAGCAGCGCCTGCGGGATCGGCTCGCCGGTCTTGTAGTGCTTGGCGTAGTTCTTCAATACTTCCGGCCAGACCGCCCACATTTCATTGACCTGCGACGGATATTCGACGAAGTCGTTCGGCACGTTGGTGCCGCCGAAACGCGGATAGCGCACATTGGAAAACATCCCGTGCAAGGCATGGCCGAATTCGTGGAACATCGTGATGACTTCATCGACCGTCAGCAAGGTCGGCTCGCCCGCCTGCGGCTTCGGGATATTGATATGGTTGGCCACCACCGGCAGGTTGCCGGTCAAGTTCGATTGACTCACGTATTCGTTCATCCAGGCGCCGCCATGCTTGTTGCTGCGTGCGTACAGGTCGTAGAGAAATAACGCCAACGGCTTGCCATCGGCGTCGAACACTTCGAACACGCGCACGTCAGGGTTGTAGACCGGCAGGTCGTGGCGTTCCTTGAAGCTCAGGCCGTACAGCTTGTTGGCGGCAAAGAACACGCCGTTTTGCATCACGCTGTTGAGTTCGAAATACGGGCGCAATTGCGACTCGTCGAAATTGAAGCGTTCCTGGCGCACCTTGCCGGTGTAATAATCCCAGTCTTGTGCAGCGACCTGGAAGCCACCCTTTTCCCTGTCGATCACGGCCTGCATGGCTGCTGCTTCCTTGCGCGCATTGGCCACGGCGGGAGCCGCCAAGGCGGCCAGCAATTTGTTCACGGCCGGTACGGTGCGTGCGGTCTCGTCTTCGAGCTGATAGGCGGCGTGATTTGGATAGCCGAGCAACTGCGCGCGTTCGGCACGCAGGCGAACCATCTTCAAGACCACGGCGCGATTGTCGAACTCGCCGCCACGGCTGCCGCGCACGACCGATGCATCATGGATGCGCTGGCGCAAGGCGCGGTTGACGAGTTCCGCTTCCGGCGGCTGGCCGGTGGTATTGACCAGGGCGATCACATATTTGCCGGCCAGGCCGCGCGCCTTGGCGCGATCGGCGGCAGCGGCAATTTCAATGTCGGACATGCCGCTCAATTCCGCTTTGGTATCGACCACCACGGCAGACGCATCGGCTTCCTTCAACAGGTTTTGACCAAACTTGGACGACCATTGCGCCAGCTCGGCATTCAATGCCTTGAGCTTTTGCTTGTCGCCGTCGGACAACTGTGCACCGGCGCGCACGAAATCGGTATGGTAGCGCTCCAGCAGGTAGGCCGATTCCGCGTCCAGCCCCAGCTTGTCGCGTTGCTCGTACAAAGTCTTGATGCGGGCGAACAGCTTGCCGTTCAACATGATGGCATCGCTATGCGCCGCCAGCTTGGGGGCCATTTCGCTATCGACGGCGTCTAGCGTATCGTTGGTATTGGCATCGAGCAGATTGGAAAATACCTTGTTGACGCGCCCCAGCATCTGCCCCGACAGCTCCATCGCCACCACGGTATTGTCGAACGTCGCGGGCTGCGGGTTATCCGCAATCAGCTTGACTTCGGCCAGTTGCTGGCGCATCGCCTCGTTGAAAGCGGGGACAAAATCCTGGTTCCTGATTTTGTCGAACGGCGGCATATGGTATGGCAAGGTGCTTGGCGCCATGAACGGATTCTCGGCAAGATTCGCGGCAAGATCGGCAGCAGGCTTTTCCTGCGCGGCTGCGGTAGTTAGTGCCAGGCTCAAACCGGCTGCGATGAAAATGAATTGAGATGTGCGCATGCATGTTTCCAAGGTAAGTGGGGACGCTGCTGATCCGGATTGCCAACCGGGTAGGCTGGTTTTCCAAGGTATGGAATCATACCATCAGGCAAAATTGCGGCATCGCCAAAAAATGGACTGGCTAATACCACCAAGAGACCACATTGCGGTTATGCTTTCCGTTTCGCGGGGGCGTCCTATGGGGCGCCTCTGCCGATTTTTTCAGACAGTATCAGGATTGGGGATGAAGGTGAGAAAAAGCATATTACTGACGCTGGCGATGCTGCTCGCGGCAGCCGGCCCGACGATTGACGCCGTGGCGAAGAAGCAATCGGCGCCGGCAAAGACGGCAAGCCAATATCGCATCGTCGCCTACTACCTAGGCCGCCCGGATTCGCCGCGCCGCTACGGCGTGGAAAAGATCCACGCCGACAAACTCACGCATATCAATTATGCGTTTGCCGGTATCCAGGATGGCGTTATCGTGTCCAACCCGGAAATGAAGCCGTACCAGAGCAAATCCGATCTGGCCGACCTGCAAAAGCTCAAGCAGCGCAATGCCAGATTGAAAATCCTGATTTCCATCGGCGGCTGGGCCGGTTCGAAGGAATTTTCCAACGTTGCGCTGACATCGGAGGCGCGCGCCAAGTTCGCCGATAGCGCAGTCAGTTTCCTCAACGAGTATCATCTCGACGGCATCGACATCGATTGGGAATTCCCGGTTTCCGGCGGCCAGGAAGGTAACGCGCAACGGCCGGAAGACAAGCAGAATTACACGCTGCTGTTTCGCGCCTTGCGCGACAAGCTCGACGCTGCCGGAGAAAAAGATCACCGTCATTACCTGCTGACGGCGGCCATCGGGAACAACGAACAATTCCTGGCCGATACGGAAATGGATAAAGTGGCGCAGATTCTCGATTGGGTCAACATCATGACCTACGACTTCAGCGGCCACTGGAACACGTACGCCGGGCACCATGCGCCGCTGTATGACGATCCGACACTGCAGCGCGAGGGCGCCGGTCATACGCTTAATATTGACACCATCGTCGGCCTGACGCTGAAAGCCGGTGTGCCGCCGGGCAAGCTGGTTTTGGGTGTGCCGTTCTACGGTTACAGTTGGAAGCAATGTGGTCCGTCGAACAACGGTCAATTGCAGGAATGCCATGGCAATGGCCGGGGCACCTGGGAAGACGGCGTACTCGATTATTCCGATATCGAGGCCAATCTGATCAATATGAAGGGCTACACGCGCTTGTGGAACGACCATGCCAAGGCACCGTACCTGTTCAATAGCGACACCGGCGAGTTCGTCACCTATGACGATGTCGAATCGCTAGACTACAAAATCAAATACCTGAAAGCACACGGCTTGGGCGGTGCAATGTTCTGGGAATTCACCGGCGACCGCAAGCTGACATTGCAAACCAAACTGGCGCACGATCTGCTCGGCAAATAATCGTCTCTGGAGCCCGGTTTTACGGTACGCGCTGGCGAGTGCTGGTAAAATGCGCCGACACAACATGTTGCGGGTCGACGGCAATTTCCTGCCGACGCGTGGCCTATTATATTTTTGGACATAATTCATGACTATCCTGAGTTTTTACGAGAAGCCCATCCTCCTCGACCGCAATGCCCACCGCAACCTGCGCCTGAAGACCACGCCGAGCGGTTTGAAGTTTGCCGCCAATAGCGTCGCGCTGCCGATCGCGCCGGCCGAGTTTCCGC
>FSYV01000482.1_pt1 | contig 40221 bp, 30 predicted proteins | sample 1638641 | NCBI WGS metagenome assembly FSYV01 (sample SAMEA3914813, study PRJEB12502) | metagenome | biome: forest; material: soil | place: Canada | collected 2011-07-07 | depth 0.3 m
GGCGCCCAGGCTGATGGTGTCGGTGCCGGTGTGGGCGCCTACCGTGATGGTGCCGGTGGTGTTGGCGCCGACGGTGATGCTGTTGGCGCCCGTGCCGGCGGTAATCGTGATCGCGGCACCTGCTGCGGTGTCGGAAATCGTGTTGGCGCCGTTGCCTGCGGTGATGTGCAGCGTGGAAGCGGTGTTGGCCGTGATCGAGTCGGTCGAGGTGCTGCTTTCGGTGACACTGACATTCAAGGTGCCCAAGGTGTAGTCGGTCACGCTGTCGTTGCCCGTGCCCAGGGTCAGGGTATCGATCGAGGTTGCCGCACCGCCACCGCCGCTACCCGAAACCGGCGTAACGCCTAGCGTGGTTTGCAGCGAGGTCGGCGAAGTCGCGTCACCCGTTGCGCCAGCGCCGGCCGGGCCGGGTTCGGCGTGGTTCGCCGTGGTGCTGGTAAAGGTGGTGGTGGCGCCTGAGGCCGCGCCGATGGTCCACAGCGTCGGTGAAGTAGTCAGGGCCAAACCCGATACAGCGCCGCCGCCGGCCACCGTCGCCACCTGGGCAGCGGTGTAAGCGCCTGCCGTGCCGGTGACGGTCGCGCCGCCAATGCTTTCCGTGCCGCCGGCCGGGGCCACACCCGTCGTCGTAACGGTGTCGGTCGGCGCCGCGCCGCTGCCCGTAAAGGCGGCATCGCTCGGTGCGGAGACTGCCGCATTGGACGTAGTGCTGGTGAAGGTCGTGTCGCTCGAACCGGTACCGGCCGTTACCGTCCAGCCCGAAGCCGGCGTGGTGATGGTCAAGCCCGCTACCGTTGCGGTGCCATCCGCTACCGACGCCACCTGGGCCGCTGTGAAGGTGGCGGTGCCGTCCGAGGAAATAGTCATGCCGCCGATGGTTTCAGAGCCCACTGCCGCCGTGGCAAAGGCTTGCCAGGTCACATCCAGAGTTTCGGTCGCGCCGGCGTTGCCGGTGATCGCTTGCCAAGTGACGGTATCGACTTCGGTCGCGCCGGGAATCGCTGCCACCGAGCTGCTGCCGAGGACGATGGTGTCGTTGCCGTTGCCCAGGGCAATGGCGTTGGTCTTGGCCGCAGCGGTTTGGCCGGTAGCAGTGAACGAAACGTTGGCGTTGTCGCTCGAACCATTGACGGTGATGCCCGAAGCGACGGTGTCGCCGGTGATCGAGATCTGTACGTTGCCGTTCAGGTTCAACGTGGCCAGGCTGGGTTCGCTGACCGAACCGGAGCCGACGTGGAACGCCGCTGCCGTGGTGTTGACGCTGTTGGTGAACGTGGCCGTGGTCAGGCTGGTGTCGTTGAAGTTGTTGATCGCCACAGCGGCTGCGTTGTTGTCAACGATGGTCAAGCCGGCCGAGGTTGAAGTCAGGGTACCGATGCCGAATCCGTCAGCGCCGCCGATGGTCAACGTGGCAAGGTGATTGTCGGTCAGGGTTGCGATGCCAGCCGATATGGAGGAATGGCCCGCAATGCCGTTGCTGATCGTCAGCGACGTCGAGTCGATATTCATCGTTAAGATAGTCAACTCGCCCGAGCCGGTGAGGTTCAGGCTGACGATGTTGTTGTCGTCGAGCGTGCCGATCGTGTTGTGCACGTTGGAGCCGCCGACCAGGTTGTTGATGGTGACGTGGGCGGTGCCGACGAAGTTGGAGTCCTCCAGCGTGATCTGGCCGACCGTGATGCCGAAGGGCACGTTCGAGGACGAGCCCAGGTTCACCGTGGCGCTATCGTTCGCACCTGCCGTATCGGCCGTTTGCAGCGTGATGATGTCGCTGCTGACACCGCCTGCTTCCACGCTGAGAGACGAGCCGGTTGCCGCGTTGGTGAAAGTGACGTTGCCGCCGGCGCCTTGCACGTCGAACGCATCGTAGCCCGAGACCTTGCTCATGTCGAACACGCCGTGCGTATTGCCGGCGACGCCGAAGATCGAGAAGTGCGTGGCCGAAGCGATGTCGGTGACGGTTGCCAAACCGGCGTTGTTCAACACGATTTCATTGTTGCTGGCCGAGCCGCCGGTTATGGTGCCGGTCTGCGTGGCGCCGATCGAGACGACGTCCTGCCCGGTTCCACCGACGAAGGATTCGCCGCCGGCGCCGGCCAAGGTAACGGTCACAACACCGGAAGCACCGGTCGCATCGACTGCTGCGGTCGCTGCCAGGTGGCTCAGATCGGCCGTGAAATTACCGGCACCGGTGATGGTCGCGGTCTTCGCGGAGGTCGCGCTGATGCTTGAGAATGCCAGATTGACGCCATCGTTAAAGGTCAATGCGGTCGCTGCGGCGGCGTCCAGGACGATGGCGCTCGATGCCGCAGTAGCAGCCGTCACGACAACCGCCGTCGCATGCGCGTCAATGACCGTCGTCGTGGCGTCGCCGTCCAAAGTCAGGTTCAACGTACGCGTACCTGCACTGGCGTAAACCGTGTCCGTGCCGCCTGTGCCGGTCTGGCTGGTGATCGTCAACGACGTCACGTTGCTGTCCAGGGCGTAGGCGCCGGTAGCGCCGGTAATCGACACCGTGTTTAACGTCGTCGCGGTGGCGGTGCCGTAGTTGTAATCCTCGATGTAGCCGCCGGTGCTGCCGGTGATCGCCACGGAGGTGGCGCCTGCACCGGCTTGAACGCCGATCGTGCCGCTACCGGTCTCGGTCAAATTGAAGGTCGAGCCGCCGTTGATGTACATGCCGCCGTTGTGGTTGCTGGCGGTCACCGCCGCATTGCTGCCCACGGTCAGGTCAACGCCGCCGGTCGCGGACTTGATGTTCAGTGCGGTCAAATTGGACCAGCCGCTGTAGTTTCCGCCGACCATCTCAAGGGAATTGACGTTCAGCGTCGTGATGCCGGTGATCGAGGCGCCGCTCGGGATCGTCATCGTGCTGCCAATGCCGAAGTCGGTGACGTTGAGCGTGTTATTGAGCGTGCCGCCGGTGATGGTGTCGAACGACTGCAGCGTTGCGGCCTGGCCGCCGGCTGCGACGCCGGCAGTATTATCGAGCACGGCGTTGAAGGTGTTGTTGCCCGGACCGCCGGTGATCGTATCGACACCGGTCGTGAGGTTGTAGGTGTTGCTGGTGCTGCCTGCCACGATGTTGTTGATCGTGGTTTGCACGTTGAACGTTGTCGGATCGGTGCTGCCGGTGACGCCGGCGAGCATCAGGCGCGCATCTTGCGCGGCGGTCGCACCGCTGTAGGCGACGATCTGGGTCGAGGAGTTGCCCAGGTCGGTGGTGAAGTTGGTGGCAACGGCAATCTTGTTGTCGATCAGGGTTTGGTCGGCCTTGCCTTGCGTCGTGCTGTTGTTGAAGGCGCCCGCCAGAATTGCCAATGCCGCGTCACCCTTGGTCACGGAGCCCGAATTGATGGCGTTGACCCAGAAGGTCAGGCCGGAGACGGCTGCAGGGCGGTTGAACAGGTTTTCGAAAATGGCGTTGACGAAGCTCTCGGTCGAGCCGCTGCCGTACAGGGCGGTCGATTCGGCACTGGTGCCGAAAGAATCGATGAGGCTCTTCACTGCGGTGTTGGTGCTGTAGGCGGTAGCCAGACCGGCTGGGTCGGTCGGCGCATTGGCGGCAGCCAACGCAGCTTCGAAGTTTTGCAGGCCGTAGTAATCGGCCGGACGGCCGAAATAGGCTACGTAAAGATCTTGAACGAGCGCGCTGTAGCTGCTAGCAGTTGCCATGTCTATTCCCTATAGGTGTTATCTAATGTGTTGCAATTTCAGGCGTTTGGCGTGACACGCCGAAGCCTCTTGCGGCGCCCAATATCGGACTCGGCGTATGATGCCACAATGGTATTTTCCCGTTGTGACATAGGTCACAAAATTGCAAGAAAAAGGGTTAAATCTATCCTTGAGGAAATTTCACCATGTGTTACATGAGAAATGGAAATGGGCGTGAATAACGCGGCGAGCATGCCTAGGGGCATAAAAAAACCCGCGTCAAACACGGCGCGGGTCGAATCCAGCAATGATCGAGAAGATTATTGACGGAGAGAGATCTTCATGTTGCCACTAAGAACTAAAAAAAGAAATATCGAAAACTCAACTTTCGGTAAATTGGCAGAAAAAACACGGAATCAGGCAGCCTGGGGTTAAAAAAATCACACTGCTTTGGTAGAAGGTCAAATCAGGTTAAATGCCTGGCACACTCGCTGCGGCACTCTCCCCATTCCCCTTATAATATAGCCGCGCGGCAACTCCTTACACAGCCGCTGGATCCACCTTATCGGCGACGAGGAATCATGTATCGGGTCGTATTCAAGTCGGTCAACCCGCAAACGCAGCTACTGACAAAAGAATGCGGCCCTTGGCTGCCGCAAAGGGAAGATGCCGAGCGCTGGGCGAATTTCTTCAACGAACGCGGACATCACGCGCACGCCACCGTCGAAAACGCTACCGACCGCCAGATGGGCGCGCACATGCCTGGCTGATTCCATTACAATCGGACGCCTTCGACCCGCTCGATTGGAGTGTTCCGCCTTGACCCGTCCGTTTCGCTTTCTGCCCGCACTCCTTTTCGGCATTGCCGCCGTTTCCTTTGCCGCCCCGCGCCAGGCCGAGGTGCGCACCACCGGGCGCATCCTGGCCGATGTCAACGGCTGGCATGCAACCTGGCCGGGCGTCACACTGAGCGTGCGTTTCAAGGGTAGTGCCATCGGGATTGTCATCGATGATCCGCTATCGGCCTACACCGTCGAACTCGATGGTGTCTTGCGCAAGCCCTTGCCGATGGTCGATGGCGAACATACGGCGTGGTTGCGCCACCTATCGAAGGGCGCGCACGAGTTGCGCCTGACGCGGCGCAACGAGACGACGACCGGGGCCGGCACGATACGCGGCTTCCTGCTCGAAGCCGGCGACACCTGGCTGCCGGCCAAGCCTGCCGGGTCTACCAATCTCCGGCAGATTGAATTCATCGGCGACTCGTTCACCGCGGGTCTGGCCGATCTTTCAAACAAGCGCAACTGCAACGCCGCGAAAATCCGTGCCACGAGCGATGCGACGGCCACGTTCGGCGTGCGCGTGGCGCGTCAATTCCATGCCGATTGGGAACTCAACGCGATGTCAGGCATGGGCATGAACCGCAATTGGAACGGCAAGCTGCCCGACGAGAATTTCCGCACCTACTATTCGCGCTTGTTGCAAAACGATGCGCAGAGCGTGGCCGATGATCCCGCATGGCACCCGCAATTGGTCGTCATCGGCCTGGGCATCAACGACTTTTCCACGCCCATCCATGAGGGCGAAGCGTGGACAAGGGAAAGCCTGGCCGAGCAATTCAAGGCCAGCTATCGCGAACTGATCGCGGATTTGCGGCGGCGCTACGGCGATGTCGATATCATCGTTACGGCGGTGAAGATCGGCGAGGAGGGGCAGCAACCGCCGCTGGTGCGGCAGGTGGCGGAAACGGCACGTGCCGACGGCGACGCGCGCGTGTATTACGTGGAATACGACGGTCTGGAATTGACGGCCTGCCAGTGGCACCCGAATCAGGCCGATCACGCCCGCATGGCGCGGGCGTTGATCGAGGAAATCGAGAAAATCCAGCCGTTTCGCTGATCCGCCGGGCTTGCCTACGCCTCGGCGGCGGCAGTGGATTTGCCGCTTAGTTCGGCGTTCAACATGTCGCGATCAAGTTCGCCTTCCCAGGACGACACCACGATGGTCGCAACGCCGTTGCCGACAAAGTTGGTCAACGCGCGGCATTCGCTCATGAACTTGTCGATGCCGAGGATCAGCGCCATGCCGGCAACCGGTATGGTCGGCACCACAGCCAGCGTAGCGGCGAGCGTGACGAAGCCGGCGCCGGTGACGCCCGAGGCGCCCTTGGAGGTCAGCATGGCGACACCGAGTATCGTCAATTGCTGCCCGAGCGTCAAGTCGGTATTGGTGGCTTGCGCGATGAACAGCGCCGCCATCGTCATGTAAATGTTGGTGCCGTCGAGATTGAACGAATAGCCGGTCGGGACCACCAGGCCGACGACGGACTTCGAGCAGCCGAGTTTTTCCAGCTTGCTCATCAGCGAAGGCAAGCCGCTTTCCGAAGAACTCGTTCCCAGCACGATCAGCAATTCGTCCTTGATGTAGCGCAGATAGCGCAGGATGGAAAATCCCGTCAGCTTCGCAATGATGCCGAGCACGACCAACACGAACAAGATGCTGGTGAGATAGAACGAGCCGATCAGCTTGGCCAGCGGAATCAGCGCGTGATAGCCGTATTTGCCGATGGTGAAGGCCATGGCGCCAAACGCGCCGACGGGCGCTGCCTTCATGATGATGTTGACCACGCCGAAGATGGCGCGCGACAGGTCATCGATAAAATTGACGATGGGTTTTCCTTTTTCGCCCAGGAAGGAAAGCGACAGGCCGAACAGGATCGAAACCAGCAAGACCTGAAGGATTTCTCCCTTGGCAAAGGCATCGACCAAGGTCGTCGGAATGATGTTCAAGACCATGTCGACCGCGGTCTGGGGCTTTTGATCGACAAAGCTCGCCACGGCCTTCGCGTCCATCGTGCCGCCTGTGAAGCCGTCGCCTGGACGAATCCCGTTTGCCACGATCAGGCCGATGGCCAAGGCAAAGGTGGACACGACTTCAAAGTATACGATCGCCTTCAACCCGACCCGGCGCAGCTTGCCCAGGCTTTCCATGCCGGCCACACCGTGAACCACGGTGCAAAAAATCACCGGCGCGATGATCATCTTGATCAGCTTGATGAACCCGTCGCCCAGCCACTTCATGTCGACCGCGTTCCCGGGATAGAGCAAGCCGAACGCCACACCGATCGTGATGGCAATCAGGACCTGGATATAGAGCACCTTATAGAATGGTTTTTTCATGGACCGTCTCATTGTGTTGTTATGTTCCGGCAAGCTGTTCACTTGCCGGTCTCGCTTGCAAAGAATATTAACCGATGCCGGGCGGAAGCGTCACCCTGCCCGAGACGGTGCGTCCGCTGCCGCCTTGTGCGAGCGGAAGTACAGCCAGGCGGCGAACAATGCGCTCGCCTGCAACGCGGAGCAGATGAAGAACGTCGCCCCGGCATGCCAATCGCCGCGCGGCAACCCGCTCACCTGCGCCAGCACGCTGGAGCCGAAATATGGCGCGATCACCAGCGAAAAGCTGGCGATTGATTGCAAGGACCCCATCAGCGAACCCTGGGCGCGCGGATCGGTCGCCTTGGAGATGATGCCTTGCATGGCCGGGCCGGCTGCGAAGGCAAGCAAGTTGCCCACGATGAGCGCATACATCATCCAACCTTCGGTTGCCAGGCCATAGAGCAGGAAGGCAATGACACTCGAGCCCAGGCCGAGCAGCGCCAGGCGCACTTCGCCGAAGCGGCGAATCAGCTTGCCCAGCAATACGGCCTGGACCACGGCCGAAGCGACACCTACACAGGTCATGGCCCAGCCGTTTTCGAGCGTGCCCCAGCCGAAGCGGAAGTGGGTATACAGCACCCAGGTCGTCTGCATCAGCATCTGGGCAAAGGTGGAAAGGCTGTAGACCACGATCAGGCCGCGCACGTCGCGCCGCTTCGCCAGCGCCAGCAGCGAGCCGAAAGGATTGGCCCGCGCCAGCGAAAACGGCGCGCGCCGATCCAGCGGCAACGATTCGGGCACTACGAAATAACCGTAGAGAAAATTGCAGGCCGACAGCACGGCGGCGAGGTAGAACGGGATGCGCGTGCCGAAATGGCCGAGCAAGCCGCCCAGGGCCGGGCCGCAGATGAAGCCGAAGCCGAACGCCGCGCCTATCATGCCGAAACTCTTGGCGCGGTTTTCCTGCGTCGAAATATCCGAGGCATAGGCGGAGGCAACCGACATGCTGGCGGCCGACATGCCGCCGATGACACGGCCGACGAAAAGCAGCGGCAAGCTCGTTGCCAGCGCGGTTGTCAGGAAATTGAGGCACATACCTGCCATCGAATAGAGCATGACCGGGCGCCGCCCGACCTTGTCGCTCAATACGCCCAACAAGGGCATGCAAAGAAACTGCAGCAGGCCGAAGACGCTGGCAAGGATGCCGTACCACTGCGCCTGCAATTCCTTGGTGGCGACAAATTCGCCGACCAGGAGCGGCAAGGCGGGAACGAGCAAGCCGACGCCGAGCATATCGATGAAGACGCTTATCAGGATGAATTTCAGGCTTGCCTGGCGCACCAGCGGCGCTGCCGGCGGTGCGGCGGAAACAGCGGATTGATCGGTACTGCTCAACGAGACTCTCCGAAAATCAGCCCGAACGGGCAACAAGGGAAATCGTGCAGGCGACAGTGTAACCCAGCGTTGAAATTTGCAAACATCAAACATGTTTACTCCCCTTCCTCAGGGGCAACTTATTGCCTGTCTGACGGCATTTCCCTTCCGCATTTGATACATTTGGTAAAGAAAGGAAATTTGCCCATGCAAGTTGTGAAAAAGAAAATCGTGATCGGTGGCGGCGTCTTGTGTCTGTTGGCGCTTGGCATGGCGTTTGGCCTGCATCTGGCAACCAGAGCATTGCAAACGCGGGTTCAGGCCGCACTCGGGCCGACCGGCGAAGTGGCCGAAGTGGTGGTGCACTGGTCGAGTATCGAGATGCGCGGCGTACATGTGCGTGCGCCGGCCAATTGGCCTTCCGGCGAAACACTGCGTGCCGACAGGATCGTCGTGCATCCCGACCTCAGGGCCTTGATTTCGGCGAAGTTGCATGTGAGCTCGATCGAGGTGGAAAACCCTTATCTGTCGATCTTGCGTACGCGCGACGGCCACGTGCATTTTCTGCCCGGCATGCTCGACGATACCCCGAAAACCGCCGACGCGCCCGCGCCGCAAACGCAGCCGGCCGCCCATCCGGTCGAGATCGGGGAAGTCGCGATCCACGGCGGCGCGGTGGAGTTTTTCGATGCGTCGATCAAGCAGCCCGCCCATTTGGTCAGGCTGGAGCAGCTCGAGGCAAGGATCGAAGACATCCATGTGCCGAGCCAGGCCGGCCATATGAATCTGAAGCTGGATGGCGTGATCAAGGGCGCACAGGGCGACGGCACGCTCGGGATAGACGGCTGGCTCGATCCGGTGAGCCTGGATTCGGATGTCGCGACGAACTTGAGCGGCGTCGATCTCGTTACTTTGCAGCCTTACCTGATCAAGGCCGCTGAAACCGGCGTCAAACGCGGCAAGCTCGACATGACGCTGCACTCGCAGGTGAAAGACAGGCGATTGAAAGCGCCGGGAAGCGTAACGCTCATCGGGCTGGAACTCGAATCGGGCAATGGGGCGATGGCGACCTTCATGGGCGTGCCGCGGCGCGCGGTCATCGCCTCGCTCAAGGACAAGGGCGACCGCATCGTGGTGCCCTTCACGCTGGAAGGCAATCTCGACGATCCCCGTTTCTCGCTCAACGAAAACCTGGCGTCGCACCTGGGCGGCGCGGTGGCCAATGTGTTGGGCATCAGCGTCGAAGGCTTGGCGCACGGCGTGGGCAGCGCGGCGCAGGGTGTGGAGGGCATGGTGAAGAAGCTGTTTGGCAAATGAGGCCATGAAAAAACCCACTGCCCCGTCACCGGGGCAGTGGGTTCAGAAGCTTCCGTTACTGCTTAAAAGAAAAAGTAGCTGTTGACCAGGTTGTTCAGGTTGACAGTTCCTGCTCCGGTGGCAGGGTTGTATTGCGGCGAGGCTTGCCAGTACAGGTTGTCGCCCGTGGTAACGGCATTGAACGGCGAATGCTTCGAATAGCCGTACACGTTCAGCCGCGCATAGATCTGCGGCGTCAGCAAACCGATACGCGAGCCCACGGCCTGCGACAGCAACGAGGTCATGCCGTTCAACTGCGGTGCAACGAAGCTGGTGCCGCCGTAACCGTAGATCCAGCCGCCGCCGTAATACACGGCATAGCCGGTATAGGGGTCGGCATTGAGCGAGAGGTCAGGCACGTTGCGTCCGGCGTAAGCTGCGGGCAGGTCGATATAGTCCTGGCTCGAGCAAACCAGCGATTGATTGGCCGCACTGGTCTGCGTGCCGGTCGTGAATTGCTGGTAGAACGGCATGTCGTAGTTCACGCTGACGCCGCCGCCGCCGCCCACCGGGAAGTAGTTGGCGTAGTAAAACGCCGAGCCATAGTTGGTGGTGATGTAGTTTTGCAGGTAGTCCCAGCCCCACGGACGCTCCGTCGGCACAACCACCGTGCCGTACTTGTGCACTTGCGTGTTGGGCAGCGTGGTGCCGCCGGCGGCAGTGACGTAGGGATCGCTGGCCGGCGAATCGACGGTCAGGGTCTGCGTGCAGGTCGGGTAGGTCAAGCCGATGTTGGCCGCGTTGATGTCATAGGCGCCGGCGTCGCCAGCCGAGGCGAAAACCGAAATACCCTGGGCGGCGGCCACGATGAATGCCTGGTGTTGGGCAACCATGACGTCAGGCGTCTGGGCGATTTCCGGGCTGCCCCAGCTGACGGACAGCGTATCGACCTTGTTGTCGGCCGCTGCCTGGTAGAACACGTCGATGAAGCCGGCGTCGGTATTGGGGGCATCGTAGACGATCATCTTGGCGTCCGGCGCGATACCGCCCGATTGTTCGACGTCGAGCGTCGTTTCGTCGGAACCGTTGGTGCCGCCACCGCCGTCGACATGAACCTGGGTGATGCGGTTCGAGGCCACGTGCAGGCCCACCGAGCTCCAATAGGTGTAGGCATCGGAGGGGGTGAAAGTTGCCAGCGTAGCAATACCGATGGTACGGCCGCGGCCGGTGATGTGATTCTTGTACAGCGGGTTGATGTTGTACAGATTGGCAACGTCAGCCACGGTGAACTGGCCGGGCGTGCCGGTAGTGGTACCGGAAGTGGAGCCGGTTTGGAGCAGAGAGACCTTGACGCTCTCGACGGCGCCAACGGCCGGTGTTGCTTCGGCGATGCGGCGGGTATGCGTCGTGGCTTGCGGCTGATTGTTGAGGCCGGCGATGACCAGGATCAGGTCGGACAGCGTCGAGGGGATCTTGCCAGGCTGATTGGGTTTGTGAAAGTAATGCAGACCGTCAAAGTAGTCGTGAATCTGCGTCTGCAGCAACTGATTGAATTGATCGGTCGTGCCGGTGGCGTGAATGACCAGATTGTTCGACATCACGTCATTGACGGTAATGCCCTGCTGCCGCATGGCAGCCTCGATGATCTTGACTTCGCCATTGCTCGGTGCAAAGTTTTGCTTGAACGCGGCGGAAGACAGGAATTGCTGGTAGTTGGGGCTGCCCGGCGTCACAGTGCCTGCGACGTATTGCTCAAGCTGATCGATGTTTTGAATCTTGAGGACGATGGAAACCGTCTGCGGCGTCGAGCCGACGGTTGCGCCCAGATCCAGCGGTCGCGCGACGGAACCGGCGGCATGTGCGACGAAGCTGGCGGCGCTCAAGGTACAAGCGAACGCTGCAGCCACCGCTGCGCGGCAAAGTGTGACTTTCATTGAACTCTCCAGATATTTATTGTGATAATGAGATCTACCCCATCGACATGTCCTGATCGAGGCGCATATCGGGGCGATTGTGCAATCGCGAATTGATTATATGGCAAGGCAAAAGAAAGAGGTAAGCGTCACCACGGTGCTTAGCAAAAAAATATTTTTATTGATTTTCCCGCAGCTTACCAATTAATCTTCGCCAAATTGCGCGAATATCCAGAGGCAAACGCGTGACAAACCGCTTCAATCCTGCTTATTTTGCAATTTTCGCTTTTTCCATACCGTGCCTGGCGGGACCGGCAAATGCCGGCCAACTCATCTCCCTGTGCGTCGACGCGCAGCCGCATCCACCCTATTTCTACGCCGACCGCGAAGGTTCGCTGCAATTGCTGGAGAAGATGGCTGCAGCCCGCGCCGGCTACACGCTGGAAATTCATCGCGAGCCGAATCGCCGTTGCCTGGAGGATTTGCGCGTCAATGCGATCGATGCAGTCGGCGCCTCGGCCGTCAACACCGCGAGCCTTGCCGTGGCAATCTTTCCGCGCAAGGGCGGAGCAATAGACAGGCAAAGGGCGTTGACCGCGGCGCGCACGGTGGTGTTCCGCCTCCAGGGCGGCAGCGCCCTGTGGAACGGGAAAGATTTCCGCAATTTGAACACGCGCGTGCTGATTCCGCCGGGCATGTTGCTGGTGTCGCAAAGGCTGGAGCAAATGGGTGTTGCGTATGATGACGGCGCCAGAGACTTTCAGGGAATCGGCGCCAAATTGCTGGCGCATCGTGCCGAACTTGCCATCGGCCTCGAATATGACGTCGCCGAACTGCAGAGGCAGGACGAATTCGCGGAGAAAATCGAAGTCTTGCCGATGCCGTTCACCGAAACCGAATACTACCTGGCGTTTTCGCGCGAGTTTTATGCAAAACATCCGGAACAGGCGGAGAATATGTGGAACGCCCTCGCCGCAATGAAGCGTTCGCCGGAGTTTGCCGCCGCGCTGCGTCGCGCCGGCTTGCCTGCGCTCGATTTACCTCAAATTATCAAATGAATCCCATGCGTATCGCACTTGTATCGGACATCCACGGCAACCTGCCCGCGCTGCAGGCGGTGCTGGAAGACATCGCCACGCGCGGCGTCGACCGTATCGTCAATCTGGGGGACAGCCTTTCCGGGCCGCTTTTGCCGGCCGAGACAGCGCAGTTCCTGATGCAACAGGATTGGCTGCAACTCTCCGGCAACCATGAACGGCAACTGCTGGAATTCGAGCCGGGAAAAGGCAACGAATCGGACCGCTACGCGCTGTCGAAAATGACGCCCGACATGTTGGCATGGCTGAAAAGCCTGCCGCCCGATGCCCGCATCGACGGCTGCGTGCTGGTATGCCACGGCACGCCGACGTCCGACCTGCAATATTTCATGGAATCGGTCGATCCAAACGGCAGCCGTATGGCCACGTCGGCTGAAATGCTGGAGCGGCGCGGCGACGCCGACGCGCGCGTGATCTGCTGCGGCCACACCCACATGCCGCGCATGCTGCGCATGAGCGACGGCGCGCTGATCGTCAACCCCGGCAGCGTGGGGTTGCCCGCCTATGACGACGAACACCCCTACCCTCACCTGATCGAAAACGGCTCGCCCGATGCACGCTACGCGATCATCGAACGGCGCGACGGCAATTGGCAGGCGATGCTGATCGCCGTTCCCTATGACTTCGAGCCGATGGCAAAACTGGCCGAGACCAATGGCCGCCCGGACTGGGCGGTGGCCTTGCGTACCGGCTATATGAGCGCCTGAATCGCTCGCTATTGCCTGATTGCCTCGACGCTGAAGTACAAATTGACTTCGTCGGCGACGAAGGGCGCATATCGCCCCAGGCCGAAGTCGGAGCGCAGGATCTTCGCGCTGCCGTTGGCACCGCAGGCGTGCTTGAGGTAGAGCACCATGAAGCGGCACGCGAAATGGCTGATTTCCAGGGTGACGGGCTTGGTGACATCCCTGATCGTCAAATCGCCCGCCACGCGCACGAGCTGATCACCGTCGAACTCCATCGCGGTCGACTTGAAGTGCATTGTCGGATAGGTCGCGGTGTCGAAAAAGCTGTTTGATGCCAGCGTCTTGTCGAATTCGTCGGACCCGGTCGCAACCGACGCGGTGTCGATGAGCAAGTCGACGCTTCCGCTTTTCGCGTCGAGGTCCAGCGTAACGGTGCCGCTTTGCTTGTTGAAGCGGCTGCGCTGCAGCGACAGGCCCCAGTGCATGTATTCGAATGCGGTGAAGGTATGTTCGGGATCGATGCGGTAAGCGGCTTCGTCGGCAATTGCCGCATGCGCGCCCAACGCAGCCGACAGGGCGATCATCGCCTGCAACCGTCTTTTCCACTGCATCACATACCTCATTTTCGCGTCGATTTTGTCTGTCGGCCCAGTGGGCAGGATAGCACGTCTCCTCGGTGAGACAGTTGGCGCGGGACTTTCCTCAAGGCACTGGACACTGGCCAAAAATTACATTAGTGTCAATGGCGCCGGGTAAATGTCCGATCCGCTTTCTTCTGGTGAAAGTCCGCATGGCGCCAAGCCGAATTCGATTCAGGTTTTCCTTTCCCGCCCTGCTCGTGCTGGCGGTGGGCCTGGCCATTACCATCTTCGCTTTTGCCGCCGCACGCCGCGCCGAATTCGAACGCATCGACCAGGACTTGCAGCAGCATGTGGACGAGCGCTTCGTCGCGGTCATGGACGGATTTCGCAACGCGCTCGAAAGCCTCCTCACGGTCAATCGCGTGTTCGATATCGATCCGGCGCTTTCGCGCGAACAATTCGAGACGTTCACCAAACCCATTCTTGGGCGCCATCCTTATATCCAGGCCTTCGGCTTCGAGCGCGTGATCTCCGCCGGGGAGCGCCCAGCCTACGAAGCGCAGATGCGCAAGATCAATCCCGATTTCAGAATCACGCAGCTGGCAAACGGCAAGCGTGTGGCGGCGCCCGACCAGGCGGGCTACCTGATCGTCGATTATGTGTCGCCGATCGAAGGCAATGTCGCGGCGCTGGGCCTGGACGTGACGAACAACGCCACCATCATGCACGCCGACGAGGTGACGCGCCAATTGCTGTTGCCTATTGCCACCGATTTGTTCCAATTGGCCCAGGCGCGCGACGAGCTGTCGGGCTTTCTCGTGACGCTGCCGGTCTATGGGCCGAAAACCACCAGTGGCGACAGTTTGACGGACAAGGGCAAGCAAAAATTGATCGGCTTCACGACCGCCGTGTTCCGTTCGCAGGCTTTGGTCGATGGCGCGCTGGCGGCGGCCGGCCTGCGCCCGATGCCAGGCATGGAGTTCACGGTCTATCTTGGCGAGATCGACGATGCGGCACATACCGTGTATCGCCACCGCGAAGGCGGCGCCGGGAACGACGGCGATTCGCCGTTTCCGCGCTGGCTGTTCTATGACAAACCGCCGCCTATCCGGCACAGCTTCGATGCAGCCGGAAAATCCTGGCATGTCGCAGCGATTGCCGACGAGGGTTTTTTCGCAGCACATGCAAGCCGGGCACTAAGCGTTCTGGTGCTGGGCATGCTATTGAGCGCCCTGCTCGCGCTGTATATTCAGTTTCAGGTTGACCGGTCGCGCCGCATCGCGGCTCTGGTTGACGAGCGCACGGCCGAGCTGGTCGATGCCAACCGGCTGCTGGAACAGGACAACGAAGCGCGGCGACGCGCGGAACATGCCTTGCGCATGCGCGAGCGCGCCATCGAAGCGAGCAACAACGCCGTAATCATCACCAGCGCGCAGCCCCCTCTTTTCCCGATCGAATACGTCAACCCCGCCTTTGAGCGTATCAGCGGTTTCAAGCCGGAGGACGTCATCGGAAAGAGTTGCAACATTCTCTGGGGCGAGGATTCCGAACCGGGCGGCATGCATGAAATCCTGCAAAGCGGGATCGAGCGGCGCGAAGGCCACGCCACCATGCGCAACTACCGCAAGGACGGCACGCCGTTCTGGTGCGAAATCTTCATTGCCCCTGTGCGTGACGAAGCCGGCGCGGTCGATCATTTCGTCGCGATCCTGTACGATATTACCGAGACGCGGCGTTACCAGGAAGAGTTGGAAACCCTGGCCAACCGCGATCACCTGACGGGCCTGGCCAACCGCAACCTGCTGAACGACCGGCTCAACCAGGCCATCGTGCATGCGGCCAATCATCGGCAGATGCTGTGGGTCGCCTATCTCGACCTGGACCGCTTCAAGTTCGTCAATGACACGGTGGGACACAAGGTCGGCGACCGCCTGTTGCGCCAGGTCGCGCGGCGGCTCGAAGCCGAACTGCGCAACAGCGATACCGTGGCGCGCGTGGGCGCCGATGAATTCATCCTGGTGCTGGAGGAGCGTGCCGACGAATTGGGTGCAGCCGAAGATTTGCAGCGCGTGCTCGATGCCATCAGCAAGCCGCTGGTCGATGAGGGCCACGAATTTTTCCTCACCGGCAGCATCGGCGTCGCCGCCTACCCCAATGACGGCAACGACGCCGAAACGCTGATCAAGCACGCCGATATTGCCATGTATCGCGCCAAGGAATTGGGGCGCAGCAACGCCCAGTTCTTCACCGCGACCATGAACCAGCGCGCGCTCGAACGTTTGCGCATCGAAAGCGATTTGCGCAACGCCCTGGAGCGCCGCGAACTGATCTTGCACTACCAGCCTCAGGTGGACCTGCGCACCGGGCGCGTGGTCGGCGTGGAAGCGCTGTTGCGCTGGGAGCATCGTGAATTGGGCATGGTTCCGCCGGGACGCTTCATCGCGCTGGCCGAGGAAACCGGCCTGATCGTGCCGATCGGGGAATGGGTGCTGCGCACTGCGTGCAAGCAAATGCGCGAGTGGCAGGCCGAGGGCTTCGATCTGCTGCGGGTGGCGGTCAATCTTTCGGCACGTCAGTTCGGGCAAAAGGATCTGGTCGAGTCGGTGGCGGAAATCCTGGTCGAAACCGGGCTCGATCCGGGGTGCCTGGAAATCGAATTGACCGAAAGCCTGGTGATGACCGATGTCGAGCGCGCCATCGGCGTGCTGCGCAGCCTGAAATTCCTTGGCGTGAAGCTCTCGATCGACGATTTCGGCACAGGCTATTCCAGCTTGTCCTATCTCAAGCGCTTCCCCATCGACGTGCTCAAGATCGATCAATCCTTCGTGCGCGACATCACGGTCGATGCCGAAGATGCCGCCATTGCCGCGGCGATCATTTCCCTGGCGCACAGCCTGAAGCTGCAAGTCATCGCCGAAGGCGTCGAAACCGAAGCGCAATTGACCTTCCTGCGCCGGCACCAATGCGACCAGATGCAGGGCTACTACTTCAGCCGGCCCATTTCCGCGCCTGACTTGCGCCAGATGCTCAAGACCGGGGCGGGCTTGACGCCTTCGGCCGAACGCAACGATGTACAACAACAAACCGTTTTGGTGGTCGATCCCGATCCCCATGTCGGCGCGGCGCTCTTGCGCATCCTGCGCGCCGACGGTTACGAGGTGCTGCAGGCGCGCAATCCCGACGAAGCGTTCGATATGCTGGCCCTGCGCGAGATCGGCGTGATCGTGGCCGACGAACGCCTCGGCACGATGAACGGCGTGGAATTTTTCCGCCGCGTCAAGGACATCCACCCCCGCGCGGAACGCATCATGCTATCGGGTTTCATCGTGCTGGAAACCCTGGTCGATGCGGTGAACCGCGGAGAGATTTTCCGCTTCCACGGCAAGCCCTGGGATGATGTGGCCCTGCGTGAAGACGTGCGCAGTGCATTCCGCCGGCATCAGGCTCCGGCGTCGGACGCGTGACTTAGCCGCGATGCGTGCGGTGAAATTCAGATTGGCGTACCCTGCTGCATGTTGCGCATGCGCTTGCGCATCGGCTTGAGCACACCCAAGGCCATCAGGGCCGCCGCCAGGTTCATTGTCGCGGCGACGTAGAACACCAGGTGCCATCCACCGGTCTTTTCCGCCAGGGTATTTGAATACGGCACCAGCAGCGCGGCCACGCCCTTGGCGGTATAGAGCAGCCCGGCGTTGGTGGTGGCGAAGCGCGCGCCGAAGGTATCGCCGCAAATCGAGGGAAACAGACTATAGATTTCGCCCCAGCCGAAAAATACCAGGCCCGAGAGCAGCACGAAATACACCGGGTCTTGCCCCAGAACGCTCAAGGCATAGATGCCCAGCGCCTCGATGCCGAAGGCGACGAACATGGTGTTTTCGCGGCCGACGTAGTCCGACACCCAGCCGAAGAAAGGCCGCGTCAAGCCGTTGAAGATGCGGTCGAGCGACAAGGCGAAGGTCAGCGCAGGCAAGCTCAGGCCGAGCAGGGATACTGGGGTATCGGCGATGTGAAAGTCCTTGGCGATCGGCCCGAGTTGCGCCGTGGCGACGAGGCCGCCGGCGGCCATCAGCACGAACATCAGGTACATGATCCAGAATACCGGCGTCGCAATCATTTGCTTCCAGGTGAAGTCGATCCGGGTCTGGCTGACGTGGATGGGGATTGCGCGTTCCTGTTCTGCCGCGCCTTTTTCCGGTGCCGCCAGCAGGAACGACAGCAGGAAGACCACCAGGCCCTGCCCGATGCCGAAGTAGAGGAAAGCCGCTTCATAGCCGCTCGATTTGATGATCATCGAAATCGGGATGATGGTGGCGGCCGACCCCATCCCGAAGCCGGCGGCGGTCAAGCCGGCGGCCAAGCCGCGCCGGTCGGCAAACCATTTGAGGGCATTGCCGACACAGGTGCCGTATACGGCGCCGGCGCCGATGCCGCCCAGCGCGGCGGCGAAATACAGCATGGCCAGCGAATCGGCAAAGGCATTGATGGTCCAGGCGATGCCGACCATGACGCCGCCGGTCATCACCACGAGGCGCGGCCCGAACCGGTCGACCAGGTAGCCTTCTATCGGGACGAGCCAGGTTTCGGTGAAGACGAAAATGAAAAAGGCAAACTGGATCGCCGATTTTCCCCAATGATATTTCTGGTCGAGCGGATTAACGAACAACGTCCAGCCGTATTGAAGATTGGCGATCATCGCCATGCAAACCACACCGAGCAGCAATTGGAGCCAGCGGTGGCGCCGCGTGGCATCCGCGGCGGGATTACGTTGCTGCTCGACTGCATCAATCGACATGGAATCCATTCTTCACCCGTTGTGTTTTCCGGCTATGCCATCATCCCCGCCAGACAAACGGGCATGGCGATAATTCATCAAGGGACGTTCGACTCTGGACTCAGGAGAGGCTGCGAATCTCCCCAAAAACAAGGAGGGAGACTGCATTTATTGGCATGGCAGTGGAGAACTTCTTGCCTTATTATGCGTCAATTAAATCACATTTCCTCACGGAAAACACGGCGTTATATTAAAATTTTTCAGCGTAAAATTTTTCAGCGAAGCAAGCGGTATTCGACGGTACGATATGGTTCGTGATGGGGTTGGTGATGGTTGGGTATGACCATGCCACCTCTGCGTCACCTTGATCAGGATTGAACAACATGAAAATTTGCGTGGTCGGCGCAGGAGCGATAGGCGGCTTCCTGGCCGTCAAGCTGGCTGAAAGCGGGCACGAGGTGAGCGTGATCATACGCGGCGCCAATCTTTCCGCCGTGCGCGAGAACGGTTTGAAGCTGGTGATGGAAGACGGCAGCGAGCACGTGGCGCAGGTGCATGCCACCGACCGTATCGCCGACCTTGGGCAGCAGGACATTGTGATCCTGGGCATGAAGGCGCACCAGGTGGCGGCCGTGGCGGGCGACATCCCTGCCCTGCTCGGCCCCGAAAGCCTGCTCGTGACGGCGCAAAACGGGGTGCCGTGGTGGTACTTCCACAAGCATGGCGGTCCCTTTGAGGGCAGGCGCGTGGAAGCGGTCGATCCCGGCGGTGCGGTATCGTCCAGGCTCGATGCCAACCGGGTGATCGGCGCCATCGTCTACCCGGCTTGCGAGATGGCGGCGCCGGGCGTGATACGGCATATCGAAGGCAACAAATTCACGCTCGGAGAGCTGGACGGCGCCGACACGCCGCGCATCCACCTCCTCGCCGACACCTTGCGCGCAGCGGGGTTCAAGGCGCCGATCTCGTCGGACATCCGCTCTGAAATCTGGATCAAGCTCTGGGGCAATCTCAGCTTCAATCCGATCAGCGCGCTGACGCACGCCACGTTGGTCGATATCTGTGAATTCGGGCCGAGCCGCGAACTGGCGGCGCGCATGATGCAAGAGGGCCAGCAGATCGGCGAAAAACTGGGAGTCAATTTCAAGGTGTCGCTCGATAAGCGCATTGCCGGAGCCGCAGCGGTCGGCAAGCACAAGACATCGATGCTGCAGGACATCGAAGCGGGCCGCCCGATCGAATTGGAAGCCGTGGTCGGCACCGTCATCGAGATAGGGCGCATCACCGGCACGCCGACGCCGCATATCGAGGCGGTATACGCCCTGGCGTCTTTGCTGGCCAAGACCGTCGGCGAGCAGAAGGGTAAGTTGCGCATCACTGGCTGACCCCACTCTCGACTATCGGCGAGACAGGTCCTGCGATAGTTTGCCGTAGAGATTTTTATCTACCTTGGGAACACGAACATGCAAAAGTTTTCCACGCTCGTCGAATTGCTTTCCGCCGGCGCCGATACGGAGTCGGCCTTGCGTGCACCGGGGGCGCCCGCTTTGACCTATGCCGCGCTGCGTGCCAACGTGCTGCGCACCATCGCGTCCTTAAACGGCCTGGGTATAGGCCGCGGCGACCGTGTCGCCATCGTCTTGCCCAACGGTCCGGAAATGGCGGCGGCCTTCGTCTCGATTGCTGCTTGCGCCACGTCGGCGCCGTTGAATCCTGCCTACCGCGCCGACGAATTCGAGTTTTACCTGTCTGACTTGAACGCCAAGGCCTTGATCGTCGAACACGGCAGCCAGACACCGGCCCTGGCTGTGGCGAAAAAGCTTGGCGTGCGCATCATCGAATTGTCGCCCTCGGGCGAAGGTGCGGGTGCGTTCACGCTGGGCGCCGCCGAGCCGCAGGAAAGCATAGGCGCGGCAGGCACGGCAAATGCGGGCTTTGCCGAAGCCGACGATATTGCCTTGATCCTGCACACCTCCGGCACCACCTCGCGCCCCAAGATCGTGCCGCTGACGCACAGGAACGTCTGCGCCTCGGCTGTCAACGTACGCAATACATTAGGCTTGAAAGCGGCCGATTGCGGCTTGAACATCATGCCGCTGTTCCACATCCACGGCTTGATCGCGGGCCTGCTGGCGCCCTTGTCGGCGGGCAGCACGATTTTCTGCTCGCCCGGCTTCAACGCCCTGAAGTTTTTCGGCTGGATGAGCGAAGCCAAGCCGACCTGGTATACGGCGGTGCCGACCATGCATCAAGCCATTCTGTCGCGCGCGTCGCATAGCCGCGATGTGATCGCGGCCCATCCCTTGCGCTTCATGCGCTCATCCTCGTCCTCGATGCCGCCGCAGGTGATCACCGAACTGGAACAGGTGTTCGGCGCGCCGCTGATCGAAGCCTATGGCATGACCGAGGCGGCACACCAGATGGCCTCCAATCCGTTGCCACCGGGCAAGCGCGTCCCCGGCACGGTGGGTCTGGCCGCCGGCCCCGACGTGGCGATCATGGACAATGATGGCAATCTGCTCGCCCCCGGTGAGACAGGCGAGATCGTGATCCGCGGCCCGAACGTGACCCGTGGTTACGAAAGCAATCCCAAGGCCAACGCCGAGGCTTATACCAATGGCTGGTTCCGAACCGGCGATCAGGGCACGAAGGATGGCGAAGGCTATGTGCGCATCACGGGCCGGCTGAAGGAAATCATCAGCCGCGGCGGCGAGAAGATTTCACCGCGCGAAGTCGATGAAATCCTGATGGATCACCCGGCGGTGCAGCAGGTGGTGACGTTCGGCATCCCGCACGACAAGCTGGGTGAGGAAGTTGGCGCCGCCATCGTGTTGCGCGAAGGCGCGAGCGCAACCGAAAAGGAACTGCGCGACTTTGCCGCCGTGCGCCTGGCCGACTTCAAGGTACCGCGCAAGATCCTGTTTCTCGCCGAAATCCCGAAGGGCGCGACCGGGAAATTGCAACGCATCGGCCTGGCGGCCAAGCTCGGGCTATAGCGCGCCTTATCGGTGCGCGCCACAGTTTTTCTTTAATTCCAAGGCGCGCGCCCCGATACCGGGCGCCACGTCGGAATTGGCGACGAATTTCTGGTCGATCAACAGCCGGCCCGCGCTGGTCTGGGAAAACTGCTGCAGTTCCATTTGCTCTTTCATGGTCAACGCCGGCGCTGCTTCGGGTGCGGTTTCGCCCAGGTTTTGATAGACCTGGGACAAGATGGCCTTGCCAACCTTGCGTCCGGCATTACCGGCAAAAAAACTGTTGGCGGTTTGCAGATCGGTCGAGCTCATCGAAGACGACAGTGCCTTTTGCGAAGCGCCATCGAATTCCTTGCCTTTGAGCGACATCAGGCAGTTCGCTATCGGATCGGGCAAATGCCCGATTTGTTTTTCGCGACGCGCCCACGAATGCACGCCTATCATGGCGGCGTCCGCCATCAGGGTGACGAGCGCGGAACTGCTATTGGTCAGCTCCACCGAGGTCTCGGCAGCGCCGACCTGGCATGGCTTATCCTGATAGCTCGTCTGTCCGTTCGCGGCAGTGCATTTGTACGCGGTCGCATGTGCGGTGAGCGGAAAGCATGCGAGGGCCAAGGCCAGCGGCATGAGCCGGCCGAATATGTTTGCGGCTTTCATCCAGGTGTATCCCCTTTATCCCTGTCGTTTCGTGTCGTGTCGCGGTGCGGCGCAACTTTTTGTTTCAGGCATAACGATACCAGCAGCGCCCGGTATTCGCCACCGTCGGCGGCATGTTATTTTGTTATAAAAGGCGCCAACAAGAAAATCTGGCGCGTGCAGCCGGTCGGCCTGCGCATCAAAGTCCCAACCACTTGGCCGCCTCGTCCATGGCCACGTCGTTCCAGGGGACAAAACCCTTCATGTTGGCGCCTTTCAGCGCCTGCCTGCCGGCTTCGCTGTCGCCGAGTCGCTGCATCAGGTCGCGCACCTTGTCGCGCTGCTCGACGCTCAGGCGGCGCGACACCAGGAATTGCTTGATCGGCACCGATTTGGTTTCGCCGAGGATGCGCCCGCCCTTGGCGGTCCAGTCCTTGATGACCGCCGCAGAAGCCGTGACGCCGGCGTCGGTGAATTTATTCTCGATCATGAATGGCACGGCATCCTGATAGCGCGTGGATGAATAAGTGGCCGCCGGATTTTCCACCCCCATCCCTTTCATGGTGGCGGTGAACATGACCGTCGTGATCGATTCGAGCGCCGGCACGCCGATCTTCCTGCCGCGCAGCTCGTCCATGCTGCGCAGCGGCGAATCCTTTGCCACCAACACGCGCGCCCGATAGTCGGTATAGCCAAGCGCGGTTGCCACGCCGATGTAGTTGGCGCTCCTGACTGCGCGCAGGCCGATATGGGCCGGGTGGATGAATGCCAGTTCGTAACGTCCCGCCTCCAGGCCTTTTTCCAGATCACTGTACCGGTCCACGTTTTTCACCTGTACGGGGTGCTTCAATTCTTTTTCCAGCAGATCGACGAGAGGTTTGTAACGCTCGGACACCGGCCCGGCATCCTGATAGCTCACACCTTCATTGACCGCAAGTATTCAATCGTCAGCCAAGGCGGCGCGGGTACAGACCAATGTCAGGATGAACAAGGCGAGCGGTAGAAATGAGCGTTTCATGCAGGTGGACCTCAAGAAAAAGTTTCCCCCGCAACATGGTTCACGTAAATGTGTCTTTGCACAACTGTCATTTTTAACAGTTGCATGAATTGCGCGGAATACAACGCAATTCGGCCACTTGCAAAAAATTTCCTTTATGATTCAAGTACGTAGAAAAAATCGGTAGAAACGATGCTAAAAGTGGTGATTATTGATACCAGCGCCATTTCGCGCGGTTTGCTGAATACGGTATTGACCGATGGCGGGCACGAGGTCGTCGGGGATGCCAACACCACGCCTGCTGGTTTGGCGCGCATGATCAAGTTGCAGCCCAACGTCGTCTGTGTCGATATCGGTACCGAGCCGGATCGACTCGCCATCCTCGATACCGTGCATCAGGCTTTGCCGCGCTCCATCATTTTTCTCGTCTCCGGCAAGATCGAACCGGAATTGGTCGCCGAAGCGGTCCAACGTGGCGTACAGGGTTTCATCGTCAAGCCGTTCAATTCGGTGACGGTCTTGAAGACCATACGCAGCACGATCCTGAAGTTCGTGCGGCGCCAGCAATCGCGTGCGTCTGAAAATGACGCGCTCAACATGCCGGAAAATATGCCGGAAGACGAGCAGGAAAAATAGGGCAACGGGCTGGAATCGGCCCTACCCCACCACTTCGGCGCGCAAGGCGTCCTGCAGCGATGTGATCAGGCCGCCGGCACGGTATGCGAAGCTGACGCGCAAACGGTCGCCCTGCTTCACCTCCAGCGGATGCGCCAGCGGAAATGCCATATAGCGGTTGAGCCAGTCTATGCTCGATGACGATTCCAACAGCACTGCCAATACATTCTTGGTGATGAAGCGCAGGGCGTTGACGGTGCCGTCGCGCTCCATGGTAAATTCGCCTTCCCAGGCGATATCCTGTGAAACCGGCTGCGTGAAATCGAGCAGGCTGTATAGTTCCGGCCGCGCCATTTCCATCGTTGCCGGATCGGCGGCAAAATCCTGTACTTGCACGATGGGCGCGTAGTAACCCTCGAAGCGATAGTCCTGCTGCAAGGGCTGAACCGCCATCAGGACGGCTGTCGGAATCAGTTTCGGCAGCGGCGCGCCGAAGCGTTCAAGGTAGCGCCGTTTGAACGATTCCATCATCTCAACCTGTTTCTCGCGCAGCATGGCGACGTGGATCATTTCGCAAATGAGCACATCGACCGGTTCGGGCGGCAGATAGGTAAAGGCATCGGCGTGCACCACCTCGACCTTTTCTCCTTGAGGATTCATGGCCAGCATCTTGCGCGATTCGCGCACCAGGTCGGGATTGAATTCCACGCACCATACCTTGTCCGCACGGGCCGCGGCAAACCAGGACAGCACGCCCGTGCCGCCACCCAATTCCAGCACCTTGGCACCCGGCTGAACGACATAATCGATGGCAGCCTTGAAGGGCTTCATGCGGTTGGCGTCCATCAACATATTGTGATGGTATTGCAGCGGGATGAATTGCCCGAGATAACCGCCTTCTGCTTCTTTTTCAGTTTGCATGGCCGCCGCCAGGAATGGGATTGGAATGGGATTGGACTAGGAAATGGGTATTTCAGGCTTCGGTGTGCATCGATGCCGCCGGCGCCGGGCTCATCACCGCGAGATAGGCCGCCACGCCCACGCGGCCAGCATGCGGCATGGGCGCAGGCAAGCCTTTGGCTGATGTGGCCTCATCCGTGGCGGTCGGCGTCATGCGTTGTACTCCGATATGCTTTGCGTTTTCCGGTACAGCGGCGGCACTGCCGCCAGATATTGCACTCAATGACATAGGCTTGCGGGTTTTTGCTGATATTGCCGCATTATCGGTGCCCTGCGGCATTTCGATGCCGTGAGCAGGCGGCCAATTCCCTGCCAGTTCCGGCCGGTTTCAGCGGAATCCCGTATCATGGGGATATTCATCCGACCAGCGCGATCATGTCCGAATTTACACTACCCAGCGTCTATATCCCCCACGGCGGCGGCCCCTGCTTTTTCATGGAGTGGCCCGGCGACCCGCATCTGTGGGACGACATGGGCAAGTTCCTGCGCAGCTTGGGCACCCTTCTGCCGTCCAGGCCGAAAGCCATCGTGCTGGTCTCGGCGCACTGGGAGGAAGAGGCGTTTTCCGTGACCGGACTGGCTCGTCCGCCGCTGTTCTATGACTATTATGGTTTTCCGCCGCATACCTACGCGCTGCAATATCCCGCGCCGGGCGATCCGGCATTGGCCGAGCGGATCGCCGCGATGCTGGGCAATGCCGGACTGCCGGCCGGGATCGACAGCCAGCGCGGCTTTGACCACGGCATGTTCATCCCATTGCTGCTGATTTACCCCGACGCCGATATTCCCGTGGTGCAGTTGTCGCTCAAGGCCGGGCTTGATCCGCAAACGCATCTTGCCGCCGGCCGCGCGCTTGCCCCCCTGCGCGACGAGGGCGTGCTGCTGCTGGGCAGCGGCATGAGCTTTCACAATATGCAAGGTTTTTTCCGTGGCGGTTTCGACCATCCTTCGCGCCAGTTCGATAGCTGGCTCACACATGCATCAACCCGAAATGGCGCCGAGCGCACCACCCTGCTGCAACATTGGGAAGAGGCGCCGGGCGCCCGCGCATCACACCCGCGTGAAGAACACCTGTTGCCATTGATGGTGATCGCCGGTGCCGGCAGCGATGCTCCCGGCAGGAAACTGTTCGAGGGCGACATCAAGGGTTCGACGATTTCCGCCTTCGCTTTCGACTGAATTCGCTCTCCGGTTTGAGGTAAATCCCGGTAAATTGTCATCCGGTTCATGCTTTGCGTGTAACAATGTCGGTTCATGACCACAGTGGCACGTTGCGGCGACGGGAATCAAGTAGACTTAAAGTGTTTTCTGAACTTGGTAAACCTAACCGGCTGTTTGCGAATGATCTAGTGCATGAGAAAGCGTATCTCCGTACGTATCCGCAAGTTTTTCGACCGTTTCCGGGTACGCATCTCCACTGGCATCGCCATTTCGCTGCTGCTGCACGCCTTGCTGTTGACATTGCGGCTCGGCCTGCCCGGCTTGGGCCTGCCTGGGCTTAGCCTGCCGTTTTCCGACAAACAGTCGCCATCGACGGAGATCAGGGTAAGCATTGCGCAGTCCGGTTCGCCCGCCCCTGCGCCGCCGCCTCCTCCCATCGCCAACACCGTCGTGCCCAAGCCGCTTGAAACGCAATCAAGCGAAAAACCGCCAACCGACCTGCCCAACGCCCGGGTCAAGCGCGCGCCAAGCAAGACTGCGCAAAAAGCACCGCAAAACGCCAAGGCGCTCGAATCGACGCCGGCGCTGGCGCGAGCGCAGCGCAAAAAAGGTTCCTTGCCGCAGGAAGACCGATCCGCCCCCACGCCGGCCTCGACCCAGCAGCAGGTAGTCACGGCCAAGGGCGAGCACCCCGATACCTTCAAGGTGCCGCCGCCGCAACCGGACGATTTTGTCCGCACCGCACCGAAGGCCGATAGCACGCCGATGCCGGCGCAGCCGACGCCGGCTCCGGCACCGCCGGCAATCGCCATGCAAACGCCCAGGCAAACCATCGAGCAGGCGCAAGAACCGACGCCTGCTGTGGAAAAGCCGGCCGAAGCGCAAAGCTATGAACGGCCGGACGAGGCCCGGGCCAAGGAAACGGCGCCGCCCGAGGAATCCAGGGACGTAGCGATGGAGTCGGGCGAAAAGAAGAATGGCGAAGAAGTCAGCGAGCAGGAAAAGCAGCGCAAGCAAGCTGAACAGGAGGCAGCACAACGCGCCGCCGACGAAGAAACCCGCAAGCAACAGGAGCAACGCAAGACGGAGGAAGTGGCCAAACAGGAAGCCGTCAAGAAACAGGCCGAACTGGTAGCGCGACAGGCAGCAGCCGACGCGGCGGCCAAGCGGGAGGCCGAGCAAAAGAAGGAGCAGCAACAGCAGGAAGCGCAACGCCTGGCCCGGGAAGCAGAGGCACGCAAGGCAACGGAAGAAGAAGCGCGCAAGCAAGCGGAAGTAGCGGCTGCAAAACAGGAAGCCGAGAAAGCGGAAGCCGCGCGGCAGGAAGAACAGCGCAAGCAGGAAGCGCAGAAGCGAACCGAGATTGCGCGGCAGGAGCAATTGCGCAAAGAAGCGGACGAGCAGCGCAAGGCTACCGAAGTCGCGGCGCAAAAACAAGCTGAAGACGAACAACGGCAAAAAGCCCTGGCTGCGGAACAGCAGAGGCAGGCCGAGCAAACCGCGCGCGACAAAGCGCTCGCTGCCGAGCGCCAGCGTCAGGAAGAGTTGGCAGCGGAAAAACGTGCGCAAGACCTGGCGGCCACGCAGAAAGCGGAAGCGGACGCCGCCGCCCAGCGTGAAAGCGCGCGCCTTGCGGCCGGTGCAGCGGCAGCAGCGGCCGCGCGCGCCAACACGGCGGCAGGAAACGGCACAGTTGCATCCAACGGCACGGGCAATGCCGCCAGCGGCAATGGGAAGGGCAATGGCAACGGCCAGGGCAACGGTACCGGCAAGGGCAATCAGCCCAGCGGCAACGGACCGGGCAGCCTGACCTCGAACGTCATGAATCAATTGGGCAAGCTCGACCTGTCGCCACGGCTGCCGCCGACCGGCGAATCGGATCGCCCGGCCGACGACACGCGCCCGCGTTCGATCTTCGGCCTGTACGATCACGACTACAAGGTCGAAGCCTATATCCGCAGTTGGCGCACCAAGATCGAAAGCAACGGCGATCTGAATTACTCGCAACACATCGCCGATATGGCGCGCGAAGACCCTGTCGTGACCGTCTGGATCCGCAGCGACGGCAGCGTCAAGGATATCGTCATCAACCGCTCCAGCGGCCGTCAGGAAATCGACGATGCGGTGTATCGCATCATCCGTGTGCGCGCGCCGTATTCCGTGTTTCCGCCGGAACTGGCGAGCAAGTATGAAGAAATCACGATACGCCGGGTGTGGAATTTCGGCGAGAAACTGCAGTTGCTGGAAGAGGTGCGTTAATCCTGCACGTGAATCCGGCTTAGCGCTTGCGCAATCCCTGCTCCACCAGCTCGAACAGCAATTGCGTCAACAAGGCCAGCACCGCCGCGGGGATGGCGCCGGCCAGCAGCATGTCGTTGTCGTTCAGGGCCAGGCCGGTGGCGATCCGCTCCCCATATCCCCCCGCACCGATGAAGGCTGCGATGGTGGCCGTGCCTACACTCATGATGGCGGCGGTCTTGATCCCGCTGACGATAACCGGCGCCGCCAGCGGCAGCACGATGAAACGCATCCGGTCGCTGCGATTGAGCGCGAGGGCGATGGCGGCCAGCCGCAATTCCTGCGGCACTTGCAGGATGCCGGTGCAGGTGTTGCGCACGATGGGCAGCAAGCCATAGAGAAACAAGGCGATCAGCGCGGGCATGGTGCCGATGCTGCCCAACAGCGGAATCAGCATGGCGAGCAAGGCCAATGATGGAATGGTTTGCAGCACGCCCACCACGGCCATGACCGGTTGATTGAGCCGGGGCTGGCTTGCCGCCAGCATGCCCAGCGGAACGCCGCATAGCGTTGCGGCCAATACGGAGAGCAGCACCAAGGTCACGTGCTGGCGCGTCAGGCGCCATAGACTTGCGTCGAACAACTTGCCCCACAAGTTTGACGACGACGTGGCAGTCGTGGCGGGATGCAGCCAGGTGCGAGTAATGGCATCGAATGAGCGGTGCTCGAGTTCGGCGGCAGCGTTCAAGGCCACCATGTCGTGTTCGGTGATTCTTCCCTGCAAGCGTTGCAACGCCTGCCACGCTTCTGGAAAGCGTTGCGGCAGATCGAGCCGGTATAGCAGCACGGCATCGTAGCGCGGGAAGTAGCCGGCGTCGTCGGATAGCACGAACAGCCCGTAGCGCTGGATTTGCGCATCGGTCGAATAGATGTCGATCACATCGACCTGGGATTGTGCAAGCGCCTGATAGGCGATGCCGTGATCAAGGCCGGTCGGCTGCTGCGCCAGATGGTAGCGCGCGGCCAGGCCGGGCCAGCCGTCGGTGCGGCCGAGAAATTCGTGCGACAGGCCGAAGCGCAGTTCGGGGTGGGCCGCGAGATCGGACAGGCGGCTCAAGCCGAGCCGCTGGTGGTCGGCATTGCGCACTGCGAGCGCATAGCCGTCGCTGAATCCCAGCGGCACGGCCACGCCCAATCCCAGTGTCGAGAGTTCGCGATTCATCTCGGCCAGCGGGATCGGCGCCGGGTGATGCAGCAGCTCGAGCGCAATCGTGCCGGTGTATTCGGGATAGAGATCGATGCTGCCCGACTTGAGGGCTTCGAATACGATCGCCGTATTGCCCAGGCCGGGTTTGCGTTCCACCGTGGCGTAGGGTTCGGCGCTTTGGGCCAGGATTTCGCCGAGCACGTAGGATTCGGTGAAGCGCTTGCTGCCTATCTTCAGCGCATCGGCATGCGACGGGCAGCTACAGCAGAGGGTCAGGACACAGACGAGCAGGGAAAGAAGGCTGTGCCGCATGACCTCAGCGCGATGGTTTCGGCGTGGGAAACTCGAAGAAATACGTCACGTGCGTACGCGGGCTCAGGTATTCATAGACTTCGACGCCGATCTCACCGGGGCGCAAGCTGTCCTTCACGCTCAGATCCGGCTCCTTTTGCAAGTCGAGCACCGTGGCTTCGTGCTTGGGTACGGAGGGGTCGAAGATCAGTATCTTGGGCCGCAGCGGCATGCCGAAGTTGGCCGCTACCACCAGGCCTATGCTTTCGTCGGACAGGCGCACCAGGGTGCCCGGCGGATATACGCCCATACAGCGCACGAATACGCTCAGGTAATTCAAGTCGAAGCGATGACGCTCATGGGCATACATGTGCGACAAGGCTTCGTATGGTGTCAGCGCCTGTGCCGGATCGCGCGGGTTGCAATGATTGTCGTAGGCATTGACGATGGCGGCGATGCGCGCCAGCGGGGCGATCTCGTCGCCTATCAGGCGGTTGGGGTAGCCGGTGCCATCCTGGCACTCGTGGTGCTGCATGACGATTTCCAGCGCCTGGTGGGACAAACCCAGCTTGGTGCCGATGGCGAGGCCGTAGGCGCAATGCTGCTGGATCAAATTCATTTCGGCGCGCGTCGGGTTCCCGATGCGCAGCACGCGTTCGGGAATCTGGGTCTTGCCTACGTCGTGGAACAGGCAGCCCAGGCCGAGCTGCTCGATATCCTCGGTTGCCAAGCCCAATTCCTTGGCCAGGATCATCGCGAGCACCGAGACATTAAGGGCATGGAAATACAATTCCTCGCCGCCGGCCTTGTCGTTCATCAGGTGGATCGCCACATCCTTGTCGCGCAAGATGGTTTGCACGATGCCTTGCACCAATCCCGTGGCATCTTCGCGCGCCTTTTGCGGGCGGGTGTGGATGTTGGCGCTGATGCTGCGCAGGCTGGTTGCGGCCTCGGCAAACTTGCGTTCGCAGGCATCGAGCGCGGCGCGCTGCTGGTTGATGAATTCCTGGCGCTCGGGAATGACCGGGCGAGCGGCCTCTTGCCTGGCGGGCTGCTGCTCCGGCGGCGCCTCTTCGGCAACGGGTTCGGCATAGGCTTCCGGCACGTTCGTGCTGCGCGCCGGGTCGATACGGATCTTTTTCAGGCCGAGTGCCTTGATCTGCGCAATCTGGCCCGCATTCCTGATCTTGAAGCTGTTGAGCGAGAAGCCGTGTTCCACCCATCGCATATCGAGATGCACGTAGACGCCCGGGGCAAGATCGTCAACGGATACGTAGTAGGCGTCGGTCATGTTTTCTGGTTACAGACTGTCCTCGTTACATGACATGGAAAAATTGCATTGACAACATTATACGTATGAACGGCATGTAAATGGCGGTTCAGCTGTCGCGATAAATGGCGATGACCGGTTCGCCGCCGTCCATGACATAGCCACGGTACATTCCCTCGGTATTGAAGCCGAATTCGACATTGCCGTGCGCATCGACGGCAATCACGCCGCCCTGCCCGCCTTTGGCGCTGAGCGCTTCCTCGATTGCCTGCGCGACCGCCTCGCCAAGCGGGGTATCGCGGTATTTCATGCGCGCGGCGATATCGTGAGCCAGCAGGGCGCGCATGAAGAATTCGCCGACTCCCGTGCCTGACACGGCAACGTGGCCGTCGGCATAGGTTCCCGCGCCGATGATGGGCGAGTCGCCGACACGGCCATAGAATTTGTTGGTCAGCCCGCCGGTCGATGTTGCTGCGGCAAGGCGCCCCATGCGGTCGCGCGCAACGGCGCCGACCGTGCCGAACTTGTTGTCGGTGCGCCACGGTTCGAATGTCATCGCCGGCCGGCCGCCATCATGATCGAGCACGACGGCCACCGCTGCCTTGGCCTTTTGCAATTGTTCCCAGCGATGCGCGGTGTAAAAGTAATCCGGCTCCGCCAGTTCGATGCCGTGCCCGGCGGCGAATTGCTCCGCGCCGCTGCCGATCAAGAGCACGTGGCGCGTCTGTTGCATCACGGCGCGCGCCGCCAGGACCGGGTTCTTGATGCGACCGACACCCGCGACGGCGCCGGCCTGGCAGGTCGCGCCGTCCATCACGGCGGCATCGAGTTCTATCCTGCCTTCGTGGGTGAACACAGCTCCTTTTCCGGCATTGAACAAGGGATCATCTTCAAGTTCACGCACGGCGGCACAGACGGCGTCAAGGGCGGATCCGTCGGCTTGCAACACAGCCTGCCCTGCATGCAAGGCGCGCGCAAGTCCGGCGCGGTAGGCGGCATCCGATTCGGGCGTCAGGTCGTCGGCGCGGATGGTGCCGGCGCCGCCGTGGATGGCAAGGGAAAATGCATTGGACATGATCGATATCAATAAGCTTGACTCTGGGGTATGGTACAGAGTCTATAGTGCATTTGCATCCACTATCATCCGTGAGCGATCATGAACCACACGCAACATCACAACACCAGCGACGTGCCCTCTTGCTGTGGGCATCCGGCCCAGCCGGCGGCGTCTGGAAAGCCGTACTGCGATCCGGTGTGCGGCATGCAAGTCGCCGCCAACCCGGAACGGGCTGCGGTCTATGCCGGCACGACCTACTATTTTTGTTGCATGCGCTGCCGCAAGCGTTTCGTGGCCGATCCGCTTGCCTTCCTGCAGCCGGCCAAGGCGACAGAGCCCGTGGCGGGCGAATATACCTGCCCCATGCACCCCGAAGTCGTGCAACACGGCCCCGGCACCTGCCCCAAGTGCGGCATGGCGCTTGAACCCAGGGACGCGCACACCCCGGCCGACGATAGCGAATTGCGCGACATGGAGCGGCGTTTTTTCCTGAGCCTGATTCTGACCGTGCCGCTGCTCTTGCTGTCCATGGGCGACATGGCGCCGATCTTGCGCCTGCATGAGCGTCTTGGCATGGGATTGTTCGATGCGCTGCAGGCCGTGCTGGCCACGCCGGTGGTGCTGTGGGCCGGCTGGCCCTTCCTGCAACGGGCGCTGGCGTCTTTCAAGACGGGCCACTTGAACATGTTCAGCCTGATCGGCTTGGGGACGTTGGCGGCTTGGCTGTTCAGCCTGCTTGCCTGGCTGGCCCCGGACCTGCTTCCGGCCACCTTCAAGGTGCAGGGCATGGCGCCGCTGTATTTCGAGGCGGCTGCCGTCATCGTCAGCCTGGTCTTGCTGGGACAGGTGCTGGAATTGCGGGCGCGCAAACGCACGAATACGGCCATTTCCTCGCTGCTGCAACTGGCGCCGCAAAACGCCTGGCGCGTCGGCGACGATGGGCGCGAACAGGAGGTCGCGCTGGAACAGGTGATGGTGGGGGACATGCTGCGCGTCAAGCCGGGCGGCCGGATTCCGGTGGACGGCACGGTGACGGAAGGCCGATCGCAAGTCGACGAGGCCATGCTCTCGGGCGAGCCATTGCCGGTATCGAAGGGGCCGGGCATGGCGGTTTCCGCCGGCACGGTGAATCAGGACGGCACGCTGCTGCTGCGCGCCGACAAGGTTGGGCGCGACACGCTGTTGGCGCAGATCGTGGCGATGGTCGGCGAGGCGGGCCGTTCGCGTGCGCCGATTCAGAATCTGGCCGACCGCGTGGCGGCCTGGTTTGTGCCGGCCGTGATGCTGAGCGCGCTTGCCACCCTCTTCGCCTGGAGCTGGTTCGGTCCTGCGCCGGCCATGGCCAATGGGCTGGCTGCGGCGATTTCGGTGCTGATTGTGGCCTGCCCTTGCGCGCTGGGCTTGGCGACGCCGGTCGCCGTCATGCTTGGCGTGGGGCGCGGCGCCCGCGCGGGCATTCTGATCAAGGATGCGGCGGCTTTGCAGGCGCTGGAAACCATCGATGTGCTCGCCATCGACAAGACCGGCACGCTGACCACGGGCCGGGCCGAAGTGCAGGATATCGCCTGGGGCGAAGCAGTCGATCAGGCACAGGCGCTACGTGGCATCGCCGCGCTCGAAGCGCATAGCGAACACGCGCTCGCCGCCGCCCTGTTGCGCTACGTGCAGGCGCAGGGCGCAAAGGGCGGCGCGATGCGGGTGGAAGGCTTTGCGGCCGTGCGTGGCATGGGCGTGAGCGCGGCAATCGATGGGCGTGAATGCATACTGGGAAGCCGGCGCCTGCTGCAAGAGCGGGGTATCGATCTCGCCGCTTTCGATGCGTTCGTGGCACGCAACGATGGGCGCAGCGCGGTCTATTTTGCCGTCGCCGGTAAAGCCCAGTGCGCGCTCGCCCTCTCCGATCCGCTGAAGCCGGGCGCGGCCGAAACTATTGCCGCCCTGCTTGCATCGGGCATGCATATCGTCGTTCTATCGGGCGACCGGGAAAGCGCCGTGCGCGCCGCCGCGAAACAGGCAGGCATCGCCGAATACCATGCCGAACTGCTGCCGCAAGACAAGCGCGCGCTGATTGCTCAGTGGAAAGCGGCGGGCCGGCGCGTCGCCATGGCCGGCGACGGCATCAACGATGCGCCGGCATTGGCGGAAGCGCAGGTCGGCATTGCCATGGGCAGTGGCACCGATATCGCCATCGAGAGTGCCGACATCGTGCTGCCGCATGGGGATTTGCGCGCCATCCTACGGGCCCGGCGCCTGGCCAAAGCGACCATGCGCAACATCAGGCAAAACCTGTTTTTTGCCTTCGTCTACAATTTCTTCGGCGTGCCGCTTGCGGCCGGGGTGTTCTTCCCCTGGCTGGGCTGGCTCTTGAATCCCATGATCGCCAGTGCGGCGATGAGCTTGAGTTCGGTGTCAGTGATCGCCAATGCCTTGCGGCTGCGCCACGCTCGACTGGAGGATGCAACATGGAAGCAGGCCTGACCATAGGCCGCCTGGCCAAGGCCGCCGGCGTCGGCATTGAAACGGTACGCTACTACCAGAAGCTGCGGCTGCTGCCGGAGCCAAAACTGGCGCCCGAGGGCCAGACGTTCCGCCGCTACCCGGTTGATATGGTGGAACGCATACGCTTCGTCAAGCGGGCGCAGCTTCTCGGTTTCTCACTCGATGAAATCGGGCAGTTGCTACAGTTGAACGATGGGGCAGACCGTCAGAAGGTGCAAAAGCTGGCGCGCTCGCGCCTCGATAGCGTGCGCGAGAAAATCGTCGATTTGCAGCGCATCGAAACGGCGCTGGCGCACCTGCTGCATGAATGCGAACATGGCGGCGATGCGCAAGCGTGCCCGATCATTGCCGCATTCAACGGTCAGTGAGGGTTTCCGTCGGCAGATAGAGACAATGCGAGATCAATTCCATCGCCTCCTCAAATTCGCGTGGCCGTGCCAGCAGCGGGGCGAACAGGTGGCGATGTTCGGTGTCGGGCACGACCAGCAGATGGCGCCATGCCGCGTTGATGCCGGAGGCCACCAGCCGTTCGGGAATCTCGCGCGGGATCACGGCGTCGTTGCCGGCGGCAATCACCAGCAGGCGGCCGCGAAACTGCGCCAATATATCCCATGCGTCGCTGTCTTCCCAACTGCGCTCGCGCCGTATCGCGCGCGAGAAGTGCGGGCCGAAGGGCAAGGTATAGGCGGTGGGTGTATACACGCCCGGCACGATCAGGATCAGCGACGCTACCTCGTGGGTTTGCGTCAGCTTGATGGCGTTATAGGCGCCCATGCTGAAACCCATCACGGCCAGCGGTGCGCACATCTCGCGCGCTGCGATCACGGCTTGGGCCTGGCGCGTTCGGCTTTGCAGCGAAGACACTCCCATTTCGCCGCCGGTTTCACCGTGTCCGATGCAATCGAAACAGGTCATGCCGACGTCGCGCTCTTCGAGTGCATGGCGCAGGATGGAGAATTTGTGGCGCGCGCTGGCGCCGGCACCGTGCAGCAGCAGCACATTGCCGCATGCCCCGTCCGTGGCGTCGCCGAAGAGGCGCGTGCCGGCAAAATCGACTGAAAAGCCGACCGGCGTGGGCACCTCAGCCAAACGGATTGACGCCGATCAGCAGGCGATGCCCGACGTGGGCAAACAGTCCCCAGGCGACCGCGCCGACGGCAACCGTCAATGCCGTGCGGCCGGTGCCGAATGCCGGATACGTAACGCCGGCGGCGCGGTCGCGCCGGCGCGATACGACAAATAGCGCAATGGACCAGATCAGGAAGGCGCCGAACAGGATGATGTCGTTCAAGGTGCCGTTGGCCAACAGGTGTGCCAAGGCCCATACCTTGACGCCGGCCAACATTGGATGGCCGACGCGCGTCTTGATGACGTTGCCGGGCACGTAGGCGGCGGTGATCAGGATGAAGGCAATCAGCACCAGCAAGGCGGCGACGTGGCGCATGAAGGTTGGCGGCGTCCACACCAGGATGGGATCGAGCCGCGACATGCCGAAGCCCCAGACGATCAAGGCGAAACTGGCCAGCGACACGAGCGAATAGACGCCGCGCCACGGCAACCGGCCCATGCGTGCAATCTGGGCCGTGCGCCAGTCGTCGGCAAAAATGCGTAAAGAGTGAACGCCGAGAAAGACGATCAAGCCGGCAATCATGACGAGCATGAAGGCTCCTTTATTATTGATGTTGCCGTCATTATAGTGGGTGCATCCTGCGACGCAACATCCGTTTGCGCCAACTCAGTTTGCCCCGGACAGCTTGCGCAACTCATCCCGATAGCGCCGGCTGACAGGGACGTAGCTGCCATCGCGCAATTTGGCGCGTGCGTCGCCCGAATCGAGCGGTTCGATCTCGACCACGAAGTCGAGGTTGACGATGTAGCTGCGGTGCACGCGCACGAAACGTTTCGCCTCCAGGCGCTGCTCGATGGCGGCCATGGTCGAACGCAGCGGGTAATCGTGGCCGCGCACGCGCAAGTTGACGTAGTTGCCCCACGCCTGGACCGATTCGATTTCGACCGCCGGCAACAGGAATTCCCTGCCCAACTTGCGCACCAGAAAGCGTTCAGGCTGCTCGACCGGCTCGACCGGTTCTCCTTCGTCGGGTTCCCCCAGCAGCTTGGCCTCGCCTTGCCAGCGCAACATCACGAAACGGTAGGTCAGGCCGATCGACAGCACCAGGACATAAGTGCGGATATCCTTCGCGTATTCATAAAACAATTCGGTCGGCATGTTGCCGAAGTAGTAGTGTTCGCCCTGCGTCAGGTAAGCCAGCTGGCGCAGCAAAACCATGGCGCCGACGTGGGTCAGGGAGAAAGCGATCGAACCGGCCAGATGCATGGGCAGGTTTCTTTTCAACAAGCGCCACTGCAGGGGAAAGCGGCGCTCGTAGGCCAGGACGACCGGAACCAGCAACAGCACCACGAAGTTGCTGCTGAATTCCCAGACCGCCGGTTCCCAATAGCCAACCCGATGGGCACCGCGATTCAATTCGATCCAGACGGTCCAGCTATTGAAGCTGGCCTCGATCAACGCAACGAGAATCCAGAATCCGGGTTCGACGACGCGGCGCCAGGGCTGATAGCGTGCCAGCAGATCGGGGGGCGTGTCGGTCATGGGGTAAGGATGGCCAAAAAATTCGGCCCACTATACCACCGCTTGTCCCAAAAGCCCGTCAAACCGTCACATTCCTTCCCGCAAGCCGCGTCGCTTCCCTATCGTGTGTATGCCTTCCACAGTCAAACGGTTTTTGCACAGGAGAATTCGATGACACAACCTATTACCAGCTCAAGCGGCTCGCGCCTGGCGTTTCTCGACAATCTCAAGGCTTGCCTTGCGATACTGGTGGTCATGCACCACGCCGGCCAACCCTACGGGCCGACCGGCGGCGCCTGGCCGATCTTCCATGCCGAGAAATTCCGCCTGCTTGGACCTTTCTTTCATATCAACGCCTCGTTTTTCATGGGCTTGTTCTTCCTGATTTCGGCCTACTTCCTGCCGCAGGCTTTCGCACGCAAGGGCGCCGGCCCGTTTGTGGCAGAACGCTTGCGCCGCCTGGGCCTGCCGGTGCTGGCGTTCGGCCTGTTGCTGTTTCCTACCTTTCATCATTTCCAGGAAGGCAAGGCATGGGCCGACTCCTTTTTGCCTTTCGAGTGGGCTCATTTGTGGTTCCTTGGGCACCTGATGGCCTATGCCCTGCTCTATGCAGCGTATCGCGCCTGGCGTGGCGCGCCTTCTGCGGCCTTTCGAGGGTTGCCATTCCCGGGCAATCGCGTCTTATTGTCATATGTAATGGCATTGACCCTGGTCGATCTGGTCGTGCGGCATTGGTATCCGATTGATTATTGGGGCCGTTTCATCTTCACGGCAGAGATTGCGCATTTGCCGCAATACGCCAGCCTGTTCCTGTTCGGCCTGCTCGCCAGCGAACAGCGGTGGCTGGAAAATATTCCCGCACGCACCGGACGCATCTGGCTGGGTGTGGCGCTTATCGCCGTCGTTGCGCGCTTTGGTTATGCGCTGGCGCACGCCGAATTCATCAGCGGCGACAGTGTCTGGAACGACCTGGCCTGGAATCTGTGGGAGGCGCTGATCTGCACCGGGATGTGCATCGGCTTGCCTTACTGGTTCAGCCGGCACGCGGCCGGCCAAGGCCGCTTTGCGCGCTTTGCCGGGCGCAGCGCCTTTGGCACCTACGTCCTGCATCTGCCCATCCTGGTATTGATCCAGCAGGCGATGGAACAGACCGATCTCGGTCCGCTTGAATTGACGCTTTCGACCGGTGCCATCACTGTGGCGGTCTGCTATGCCATCCGGGCGCTCTATGAGATGGCGCGACGGCCGGGCGGCGCAGGTGCGGCAACCGTCCGGGCGCGTTGATCGGCTCAGGGGCTGCGGGCGCCGTCGAGCGGCAGCGTAGCGATGGCGGCGTTCAATCTGTCGATCACTTGTTGCGGTACGTTCTTGCTGCAAGCGAGGTAACGGTATTCCTGCGCCGGCACATCGGACAAACGCAGCACGCGCACGCCGTCGCCGGCACCTTGCGGGTTGGCGTAGACCTCGGACTCCTCCTCGGTCAGAATCACGATGTCGGCCGCGCTAACCTGGACCATGCGGACCATGGATGCGACTTCGTCGGAAACGCGCAACACCTGTGCGGGCGACATCTTGTCGATCAAGGGTTCAAGGTAGCGGCCGTAAAAGAATCCCTGCTTGAGTACCAAACGCGTGTGCGGCAGGCTCAGCAATTCGCGCGCTGTGGTCGTGCCGGGTGCGGCAAAGTCGGCACGCGACAGGGCGACCAAGGGCTTGTCATGATAGATAGGCAGGGAAAAGCGCGCGAAGGCCTCACGCTCGGGCGATTTGTAGAGCCCGGCAGCGCAATCCCTGCCGTCGTTGGCTTTCAAGGTGGCAACGATGCGGTTGATGGGCGTTTGCTGCCACACCATCGGGATGCCGGCCTTGTTGAAACTTTGTTCGATCGGCGCGACCAATATGCCGACAACCTGGCCGTTATCATTGAGATAATGCAGCGGCTTGCGCTCGAAGTAGTGCACCGTGACGGGCGCAAGCGTATCGGCCTGCACCATCGCACAGGCCAGCAACCCGCATAGCAGGAATCCGTATCTTGAAAGAAACATGCGCCCCCCTGCGGAAGGATACACGTTTCGCCCCCTGCGGGTAAACGGTACCTTGCTACCTTTTTTAGAAATTCACGGCAATGCCGAAAGTCCCCTTCCCCGCAGCGACTGTGGCCGGCGACATTGCGCTTATGCCGCCCCCGGAGCCGACAGCGAATTGCGATACCGTGCCGCTATTGCTGGCAGCATAAGCAAAGCGCCCGGAAGGGTCGATGGCAAAGGCAGTAACGCCGCTGACGCCGGTGCTGCCAGCCTGGCTCAAGGCACCGCCGCTGCCGATCGAGAATTGCCAGATCGTGCCGGCCGTATCGACGACGTAGGCATTCTTGCCCGCCGGATCAAAGGCGATTGCCGAAGGCGAGGTGCCGATGCCGACCTTGGCCGGACTCATCGGCGTCAGGCCGCCGCCGGCGCCCACGCTGTATTGCGACACGCTATGGTCACTGGCTGAATTGTTGACGACGTAGGCGAATTTGCCGTTCGGGCTGACGGCGATGGCCAGCGGACCGCCCCCCGTGGCCACGGTTGGCGATGCCATCGGCGTCAAGCCGCCGCCGGCGCCGATGGTAAATTGCGCCACCGTCTGCGCACCATTGTTGATCACATAGACGTAACTGCTGCTCGGATCGATGGCAATGCCTGCCGGCGCCGTGCCCGTGGTCACCGCAGCAGGACTGAGCGCCGTCAGTGCCCCGCTGGCCTGCACGCCGTACTGCGACACCGTAGTCGTGCCGAAGTTGGCCACATAGGCATATTTGCCGTTGGGGCTGATCGCCACGGCGGTCGGTTCGACCTGCGTTGCCACTGCGGCGCCGGCAGAAAGAGCGCCGTCCGCATTGATTGAGAACTGGCCGACGGTGTTGTCTCCCTGATTGGTGACATAAACACTTTGGTAGCCCGGTCCGATCACGATGGACGACGGCGTCTTGCCGGTTGCCACCGCGGGCGTTGCATCGACACTCAAACCGCCATTGGCTTGCATTGCATACTGTGAAATCGAATTGCCCGTCAGGTTGATGGCATAGGCATAAGGGAAATGACAGCTGACGTTGGCAAAGTTCACGTCCGACACGACACTGCCGCTGCCACCCGTGACCAGGCACAGCTCCCCGATCGGCTGGGTGCCAACGGTCACGTCGAACACGTCCGA
>FSYV01000164.1_pt1 | contig 39384 bp, 32 predicted proteins | sample 1638641 | NCBI WGS metagenome assembly FSYV01 (sample SAMEA3914813, study PRJEB12502) | metagenome | biome: forest; material: soil | place: Canada | collected 2011-07-07 | depth 0.3 m
CCTGCTCGGCCGAGAGCACGATCAGCGTGACCTTGCGTCCGCCTGATCGATGTATCGTCAACGCCGCACCCAGGCCGGGCTGCACGTGATCGACGACGCCATCGTCGCCGTGCACCGTTGCCCCGCTTGCGTTGATCGAGGCCAGGTCTTCGGGCTTGAAGCCGAATTCGACCGGCATGCCGGCCGAAGCGGCAAACACATACACGACGCCATCCTTGCCTTCGTCGAGACGCGCGACCGGCTGGGCCGTGGCGTAGCGCAATGTCGTGCCGTCCAGATCGAAATTGAACGGCCAGATGAAATAGCTGCCGTCCGGCACATCCACCGGCGTCTTGGGAAACACCAGCTTCTCGTCCGGCAAGCCGATGGCAAACCGCACGCCGCGCTGCGGCGCCATCGCATATTGGCGCACGTGGTTATTGAAGAACACGAAGCCGCTGCTGCCGCGACTGCGCACCGACCAGCGCGGCGTCATCAGGTCGGCCGGGTCGACCGCTGCATGCTCGGGTTTGCGCACCGTCATCGGCGCCAGGCGCGCGCCGAAGTCGTTGAGGAAATAGTGCATCGGCTTGAGCTTTGCCAGCACCGGGCGCTGCTGCCCGTCCGGGCCGAGCGGTGCCTGGAAGTCGTAGGTGATTTTCGGTGTGTCGTTGTAGCCGCCGGAGAGCGTGCTTTCTTCCATGCTCGTCGTACCGCTCGCACCGGTCGGATTGCGCCCGCCGTGGAACATGTAGTAGCCGAGCAGGTTGACGCCGGAACCGAGCTGCACCGGCAGCATGGCGGCGATGTCGTCCGGGGTCACCAGCGTGCGGCGGCGATACATCGAAGGCAGGCCCGCGCCATACTCGGCGCCGAGGAACGGCACCCTGGCGCCATCGATATCGGCCGTGCCCGGCGCGGAGGCCGCCGTCTGCGCGCCGAGGTCGCCGCTGACCCGGCTGCCGAAACGAAACGCGTAGGTTTCCTTGGGTGGCAATTCGCTGGTGCTGGTGCCCCACGGTTCATCCGGGTAGCCGCCGAATACCGGCGTCACTTCGCCGGATGGATAGACCGTGCCATCCCAACCGGTCACCGTGTAGAGCGGCACATCGAGGCCGGCCTGGCGCGCCAGGGCCTTCAGTGTCTTGATATGCTGCGCGCCCTGGCCGGCGCCGTCGAGGTTGTATTCATTCTCCAGTTGGATGCCGATCACCGGGCCGCCCTGCTTCCACAATTGTCCCTGCAACTGCGCGCCGATTTCCTTATAGAGGCGCGCGACATGGCCGAGATATTCCGGGTCGTCGCGCCGCGTCGGCATCTTGTCGACCACCCAGTCCGGGATGCCGCCATAGCGCGCTTCGGCATGCGCCCACGGCCCGACACGCACCACCACGTTCAAGCCGGCCTTGGCGCACAGCTGCACGAAGCGGCGCAGATCTCGATTGCCGCTCCAGTCGAATCGCCCTTCCTGCAGTTCGTGATGATTCCAGATCACGTAGCTCGAGACGACGTTGACGCCGGCCGATTTCATTTTGTACAGCTCGGCTTCCCAGCTTGCGGCCGGGCTGCGCGAATAATGGAATTCGCCCATCACGGGCAGCCACGGCGCGCCGTTGCGGGTCAGGTATTGGCTATTGATTTCCAGCCGCGTACCATTCGGCGCGGCGGCGCTGCCCATGTGGAAATAACCGCTCTGCAGCGCAACGGCCGGCGCGCTGGCGTCGACTTGCAACAGGCCAGTGCCGGCGTTGTCTGCCGCGTTGGCGCAGAACGCGCTTGCAGCCAATCCTGCCAGCAGCAATGCCAGCCTCCAACGCTTGTCCATGGTCCCCATCTCTTTTTATCCGTTTTTTATTTCTTGCTGTTCAACTCGCGCCAGGCTGCTACAAAGTCGCGTGCTTTTTGCCCCACTTCATCGGCGCTCATTCCCGGCGCATACAACGCCGAGCCGAGGCCGAAACCGGACGCACCGGCGCGGCGATAGTCGCCCATCGTCATCGGCGTGATGCCGCCCACCGGCAGCAGGCGTTTGGCGGCGGGAACCACGGCGCGCATGGCGCGCAACACCGCAGGGGTGACCAGTTCGGCCGGAAACAACTTCACCGCATCGGCGCCCGCATGCAGTGCCTGGAATATTTCGCTCGGCGTGGCTGCACCGGGTACGCAATACATGTCGGCCAGCTTGGCTGCCGTGATCACTTTCGTGTCTGCGTGCGGCATCACGATCAATTGTCCGCCCGCCTGCTGTACCCGTTGCACGTCGTCGATGCTCATCACCGTTCCCGCGCCGAGCACAGCATCGGACGGCAGCCGCGCCGCCAGGGCAGCGATCGAATCGAACGCCGCCGGGGAATTGAGCGGCACCTCGATCAAACGAAAGCCTGCTTCGTAAAGGCGCAAGCCGATCGCAATGACTTCTTCGGGGCGTATGCCGCGCAAGATCGCCACCAGCGGCAATGCCGCAAAGGCTGCGTCGAACTTGTCGATGACTGGTTGGTTGACTGCATTGCTCATCGTTGCCGTTCCTTCGAAATTATTGGGCGCGTCGTTCTGCCTGCGACGCAGCAAGCAGCCCGGCAGCCTGCGCCAAATGCCAAAGGCCGAGCGGCGCCGTATTGGGCAACAACAGGTCGGCGTGGGTGTCGAAGCGTTCCAGTGCGCGCACATAAAGCTGGCACAAGTCGGGCTCGCCAACCAGCACCAGCGGCAGCGCCGCCAGCTTGGCCGTGTCGCGCCAGGCCAGGCCGGCGCGCACTTCATGGCCGATCAACAGGCCCGATAGATAATCGGCACTGACGATGGCGCGCAGCTTGTCGGTCAGCACCATGCTGCGGATGGAAAACAACTGTTGCGCCAGGCTCCTTTCGCCGCCCTCGCGTGCGGCATCGACGCCATCGGCAAACGCCTGCAGGTCTGCCGGCGTGCGCGTCTCACCCATCGACCGGCCCAGCACGCTGTATTGCCGCAGCAGGGCAAACAGCTCGCCGGTCATGTGGGTGGAAAATTCGCGCACCTGGGCATAACGCACATGCACCCACTTGGAGTGCGTGCCGGGCAGCACCAGGCATGACGCGCGCGCCAGTTCCGGGTGCGACAATACCGCGCCGGCGATCTGCGTTTCCTCGCCGCGCATCACATCGGGTGCGCCCTGCTCCGGGTCGTACAATAGGCCGGGCACAATCCGCAAGTTCGATGCCGGCACCACCGCGTAGCCGGCGGCCAATTGCGCCAGGTCGACCGGGCAAGGCAAATAGGGCGCTTCCTGCCAGCCGTGGCTGCTGCCGACCATGCCGCAGGCCAGCGCGTTCAGTTCCGGCCTTTCGCTTACCCAGTCGCCGATCAGGCGCTGGTGGGCGGCGAGGAATTCGCCGCTGTTCTTGAGGGTGGAAGCGCCATCGGCCGAGCGGCGCGTCGCCAGCACGGCCCCTTCTGCGCCAATCAGGAAACCGCGCATGCCCGTGCTGCCCCAATCGATGCCGATCAGTGTGGCGGCATCGATGGCTTCGGGCGCAGCGCTCGTTACCATTCCGCGACGCTGCCGTCTTGATGGCGCCACACCGGATTGCTCCAGTCGCCGGCATTCTGGCTCGCCGCAATCACGCGCTCTTCATCGATATCGACTCCGAGACCCGGCCCTGTCAGCGGCGCGATGAAGCCGTCGGTGATGCGGAAGTCGTCGCGATTGCGCACGTAGTCAAGCAGATCCGCCTCGCGGTTGTAATGGATGCCCATGCTCTGCTCCTGCAGCACCGCATTGTGCGACACGAAATCGACATGCAGGCAGGCGGCCAGCGCGATCGGTCCGAGCGGGCAATGCGGCGCCAGGGCCACGTCGTGCGCCTCGGCCATCGCCGCGATGCGGAAGCATTCGCTGATGCCGCCGGCATGCGACAGGTCGGGCTGGATGATGGAAATACCGCCCTTTTCGAACACGCGCTTGAAGTCGAAGCGCGAATACATGCGCTCGCCGGCCGCCAGCGGGATCGATGTGCCCTCGGCCAGGCGCGGATAATATTCGGCCTGCTCCGCCAGCACCGGCTCTTCGACGAACAAGGGACGATACGGCTCCAGCTCGCGCAGCAACACCTTGGCCATCGGCGCCGACACGCGGCCATGGAAATCGATGCCGAATTCGATTTCGTTGCCGAACGCGGCACGGATCTCGGCGATGCGCGAGACGGCAGCATCGACGGCAACGCTGCCATCGATCATGCCGAGCTCTTCGGTGCCATTCATCTTGAACGTGTCGAAGCCGCCCGCGCGCAAGGTGCGGATGCCGGCAATCACGTCGGCCGGGCGGTCACCGCCGACCCAGCTATACGTCTTCATCTTGTCGCGCACCAGGCCGCCGAGCAATTGGTACACCGGCACGCCGAGCGCCTTGCCCTTGACATCCCACAACGCCTGGTCGATGCCCGCGATCGCGCTCATCAGGATCGGGCCGCCGCGATAAAATCCGCCGCGATACATGATTTGCCACAGGTCGTTGATACGCATCGGATCCTGCCCGACCACGTAGCGCGACAGTTCTTGAACCGCGGCTTCGACCGTGCGCGCTTTTCCTTCAATGACAGGTTCACCCCACCCGATAATGCCCTCATCCGTCTCTAGCTTCAGGAACATCCAACGCGGTGGCACGCGGAACGTTGTCAACTTGGTAATTTTCATGGGATCGTGATATCTTGGAAACGGCTACAAGCATAGCGAGGTCAGCTAAATCGGAAATATGAATAATTTCGATTTATGTATATGAATATGGAATAACAGGCCCTATTCCGGCTTACCGATGGCACTTCCGTTTGTAGTCCATTTGTAGTCCATTTGTAGTCCGTTTGGCCAGGAGGAACGCACGATGACCATCACCATTACCGCCTTTGAACGCTCGCCCGACGGCGGCAAGGGATTGGCGCGCGATACGCGCGTACGCTGGGCGCTGGAAGAAGTGGGGCTGCCCTACGAGGTTCGCCTGGTTTCATTCCAGGCGATGAAGGAACCCGCGCATCGGGCGCTGCATCCTTTCGGGCAAATCCCAACCTATGAAGAAGGCGATCTGACCCTGTTCGAATCGGGCGCGATCATTTTTCATATCGCCGAACGCCATGCCGGCCTGCTGCCCTACGATGCCAATGCCAGGGCGCGTGCGATCACGTGGATGTTTGCCGCGCTCAATTCGGTGGAGCCGGCCATCCTTGATTTTTCCACCGCCAGGCTCTTCGAGCGCGACAAGCCATGGTATGAGGCACGCCTGCCCCTGGTCGAGGATCGCCTGCGCGACCGGCTGGATCAACTTTCCCATCGCCTGGGCGATGCCGAGTGGCTCGATGGTGCGTTCAGCGCAGGCGACCTGATCATGGTGTCGGTGCTGCTCAGGTTGAAACCATCGGGCAAGATCAACGAATTTCCCAAGCTTGCCGCCTATGTCGCCCGTGGCGAAGCACGCCCCGCCTACAAGCGCGCTTTCGATGCGCAACTGGCGGTGAACACCGCCAAGGCACCGGGCGGCTGATCGAGGTCGGAAGAAGCGTTTCCTCTCACCGAAGGGACAGCTTTTCCCAAGGTCAAGGCTGTAGACGACGGCAAATGCGTACGCCGGCGTCGAGCGCTGCGTTTCCCCAAAGAAAGTCAAATTCGTCCGAAATGACCTCGAATTCGCTTTGAATTCGCCTTGACAACTTAATTTGTCAAGGCTATCCTTTTCTTCATGCTCAACATCCAAGTCATCGAAGATCCGGCGGCGGCGACAGTCGCCTTGGAACCCATGCGCAGTCGCCTCCTCTCGGAGCTGACCGTGCCCGCCTCGGCGGCAACGCTGGCCGCGCGCGTCGGCATGGCGCGCCAGAAAGTCACCTACCACCTGAACGCGCTGGAGGCGCACGGGCTGGTGAAGCTGGCGCAGGAACGCAAGTGGGGCGGACTGACAGAGCGGCTGCTGGTGGCGACGGCCGCTTCCTACGTGGTCTCGCCGAGCGCCATGGGGCCGGTCGGCGTGGACCCGGGCCGGGAAAGCGACCGGCTGTCCGCGAGCTATCTCATTGCCCTGGGCGCTCGCATCGTCCGCGAGGTGGGCGGCCTGGTCCGTCGTGCGGAAGACACGGGCAAACGCCTGGCGACCCTGGCGGTGGATGCCGAGGTTCGCTTCCGCTCGCCGACGGAGCGGGCGGCTTTCACCAACGAACTCACCGAAGCCGTCACGAAACTGGTGTCGAAGTACCACGACGAATCCGCGACCGGCGGCCGCTTGCATCGGCTGGTGGTCGTGGCGCACCCAATGGCGCAACCACCCCAACCCAAGGAGCAATCATGAGCGTGAAGAAAGAAGCCTCCGGACGCCGTTCCGTTCAGGCCGAACTTGAAGTTCCCGGCACCCCTGAGGAAGTCTGGAATGCCATCGCAACCGGACCGGGAATTTCGTCCTGGTTCGTGCCGACGGCGTTCGAGGAGGGCCAGGGAAAGCCCATCGCAATGACGTCGACTTTCGGCCCCGGCATTGCGCCCCGTTCCGCCGTGACGGCCTGGGATCCGCCACGGGCCTACGCCACGCAACTCGATGGCTGGGGTGGCTCGCCACCCATCGCAACGGAGTGGAACGTCGAAGCGCGCGCCGGCGGTGTGTGCGTCGTCCGTGTGGTGTATAGCCTGTTCGCCAGCACCGACGAATGGGACAACCAGCTCGAAGGCGCCAAATCGGGCTTGTCCGGCTTCTTCCGCACCCTGCAAATCTATCTCAAGCATTTTCGCGGCCAATACGGCCAGAACATGCAGTTCGTGGGTCCCGCTGCCGGCACCGAAGCGCAGGTATGGGAAACGCTGACTGCGGCATTGGGAGTGAAAGGCTTGAGCGTGGGACAGCGTTGCACGGCGCCCGCCGGTGTTCCCGCGTTCAGCGGCCAGGCCGAGTACCTCAACCGGAATCCATACGACGCCCTGCTGCGGCTCGATAAGCCTGGGCCGGGCATCGCCGCGGTAGGCACCTTCGAGATGGGCGGCCAGATCATGGTGGCGCTGGGCTTCTACCTTTACGGCGAACAGGCTGCCGAGACTGCCGCGCGCGAGACACCAATGTGGCAAGCGTGGTTTCAGGAACATTTCCCAATGCCGCCAGAGACGAGCCAAGGAGGATGATCCGGCTACTCGCGGCGTGGTCAGACTATGAATCCGCGAGGAATCGCGGAATACGTGGCCGATCGCGAAGCGGGTGCACGGCATCTTCGTCTATACATCTACGTGCACGAGCATTCATCGCACGATGCACTCCGCCAACGTGTCGGATCGCTGACGTTGACGGAAAGCCGCCATGGATCATTCAACAACGGGCACGGTTTTCAGCCCGACTGCGCAGCGGCGGGCATAGCCGCCGCGATGCAAGCAATTGGCGTTTTTTCAAGGGGTGCAACACATCAATGTGACAAGCTATATTGATGCGAATATACTGGCTGGCAACAACCGGCCAGGAACGGTCAATCGTTGGTGTCATCAATAGCAGTCATTAATCAAGGGTGGGCACCCGTGCCCACGCGGAATTTGAATCGAGAAAGGCTATGTTGCTTGTGGCGAGCCAATCTGCTCGTATGCGACAAACGCTTGGGCACGGATGCCCACCCCAGCCGTATCGGATGGTGGACGAGATCCTCCACTACGTCTGGGACCCTATCGGGGTCGCGGGAGAAGCGCGCGCCCTGAAGGTTGCACGGTTTCTAATCGAGTGGAGAGAGCTGGTTCGCGTATCGACATCCATGCTACGATCGAAGCTTCCGCCCATGGCCACGCCCTATATCGGCGACTTCGATGTCGTCGTCGCGGGCGGCGGCGCCTCGATTACCGTGCAGCAACAGGAGAAAACCCGATGATCAAAGTCAGTGTCATGTACCCGTACGTCGCAGGCGCGCGATTCGATCATGCTTACTACCGCGAGAGGCATATGCCAATGGTGAAACAGCGGCTCGGCACTGCATGTCTGTACTACACGGTGGACAAGGGCATCGCAGGTGGCGCTCCGGGCACTGAACCTGTTTACGTGGCCAAGTGCGACTTCGTCTGCACTTCTGTCGAAGCTTTCCAGGCAGCCCGCGGCCCGCACGTACAGGAGATCAGGGACGACGTAGCCAATTACACGGATATACAACCCGTGCTGCAAATCAGTGAGATGGTAGTGGAGCGTTCGGAAGTCTGACCAAGGTTCGGTTATTAACAAGCACCGCATCCGCGTATGGCGTACCCCAGCAACAAGGCGGTGCTTCGGCAAGCGCTCCACCACTTCAACGACCTACGTAGTCGCAAGAAGTACTTCGAGCTTTACGCCGACCATGCGGTCTTGCACCCCTCACTACCCCCGCACCTGGCGTCGAGGTCATCAAGGAGCGCTACAGATTGCTTTGGAGCGCATTCGCGGACTGCCACTCGGAACCCGGCAATGTTGTCGCGAAAGGCACGTTCGTTGCGAATAACTTCAGCCAGCGTAGCCTGGGCTACAGGTAGGTTGGCGCTGAGCAAGGCGAAGCCCAACGTTCACCGGCTTGAAAGTGGCCGAAGGTAATGCAAAAATGAGATGTTGGGCTTCGCCTTGCTCAGCACCAACCTACCGGTGGTAGAAGTTGCGCATGCTGCGAATAAAGGGACGAACAATTCCAATCGCAAGATCAATTTTACGTGTTTGATTGACGGCTTTGCATAGATACGGGCGGCGACATCGCGGCGATCTCTATATCAAGTCAGGCCTCGTGCAAGCCCACACATTTGAGGAGAATTCATGTTTGATCACGTCAAATTCGGCGTCAGCGACTTTGCTGCGAGCAAGGCGTTCTTCAGCAAGGCACTCGCACCGCTCGGCGTGGCGGTCGTTGCGGAGGGGGAGCCGACGTATGGCGTCGAGCTTTGCGCCAAGGGTAACAACACGTCATTGTGCCTGTTCCAGACCGGGGAGAAACCGGCGCATCTGCACCTGGCGTTTACGGCCGAGAGCCGCGGGCAGGTCGATGCTTTCTATCGTGCGGCCCTGGAGGCGGGTGGCACAGACCACGGTGCGCCTGGCCTGCGCCCGCACTACAATGCGAACTACTATGCCGCGTTCGTCATCGGCCCGGACGGCCACAATATCGAAGCGGTTTGCCAGAAACCCGAGGCCTAAGCCTGCCATCGACGGGAGGTCCGCAAGCTCGCAATCCGGGTTATCAAGCGGCAATTGCCGCACCATGTGTGCCGGGTTGACAGCCCGGCCCGGCAAATCTTTCAGACGCGACACTTGTTGCCATTACCCCCACTCGCATCGCAAGTGACGCGACGGCCCCGTCGCGTGCAGCTATAATCAAAACGCAACCTTGCTCGTGCTCATGAAATAGATTCAAGGGATCGCCAAAGCGATACGAATTTGCCGATCTGGATTGGATCCTGGGGTAGAGTCACGGCAATTTCGGATGATGCAAGCCTGTTTTCATTACTTAATCGTTAACATTTCTGGCTTTCTAATTTTGATCTCCTAATTGGCACACCCACTCCGACATCGACTAGCGACAAGATTGTGCCGGGATGGCTTGCTGGCTATCGTGCTGCTGCACGGCGTCGCATCGTTTGCGGCAAGCGGTGCACCGGCACACGCCGTGGCGCCAGCCCGGGTTGTCGGGGCCGGCGACTTTAGCTACGTCGACCCTTATTTTCAAACCATCGGCGATAGCGACACCATTCCGAGCGGCGTGGTCACCGCGCTCGCGCAGGATGCCAGGGGCTTGCTGTGGATCGGCACCGAAGAGGGCTTGATCCGCTACGACGGCTACCGCTTCCGCCGTTACAACCATGTGCGCAACGACGCGCACTCGCTGGCCGGCGACTACATCTCTACCCTGTTTGTCGACCCCGACGGACGCCTGTGGGTCGGCACCGGCAGCGACGGCATTTCGCGTTTCGATGCGCGGACCGAACAGTTCGACAATTTCCAGCATGACGCGGCGCGCTCGGACAGCATCGGACGCAACATGATCTGGTCCATCGCGTGCGACAACGACGGCCGCATCTGGGCCGCCACCGACTCGGGCCTCGATTATCTGCCGCGCGGGCAATCCACCTGGCACCACTTCCAGCACGCCGACGCCGACCCGAACAGCTTGATGAGCGATCGCGTGCACAATTTGCTGGTGGACCGGCGCGGCATGCTTTGGGTCGGAACCTCGGTTGGCTTGCAGCGCCTGCGCCGCGACTTGAGCGGTTTCGAACGGCTGGCTGCAGATTCGGCTGTGAATTCGGCTGTGAATTCGGCTGTGAATTCGGCTGTGAATCCGGCTGTGAATCCGGCTGTGAATCCGGCTTCTGATTCGGCCGCGTCGTCGCCGTCCGAAGATGACAAGACCCCCGAGGCGAACGACGTACGCTCGCTGTTCGAGGCGGCGGATGGGAAGATCTGGTTCGGCACACGCAAACGCGGCGCGGCATGGTTGGCGCCGGGGCAGTTGGCGCCGCACTGGTTGCCGGTCGATGCGGCGCGGCCCGATGCCTTGAGCCATGGCTGGGTGCGCGCCATCAGCCAGCCGCAAGATGACCAGATCTGGCTCGGCACCTATGGCGGCGGACTCAATATCGTGCGCGCCGATGGCGGCAAGGTGGAAAAAAGACTGCACCACGACCTGTCCGTCGCCAGCAGCCTGGCCCTGGACGGCGTCGGGGCCATGCTCAAGGATCGCGCCGGTCAATTGTGGATCGGCACCTGGGGCGGCGGTTTGCAGCACTACAATCCGCTGAACCAGGCGATCCGTATCGTGCGCCATAGCCCGCTGCGCCCGGAGGGCCTGAGCCAGGCGGAGGTCGATAGTGTGCTCGAACTGGACGACGGACGCGTGCTGATCGGCACCGACGCCAACGGCATCGACATCCTGGACCGGCAGAAGGGTCTGGTCGGCGGCTATCGGCCGCAGGGCGGCAAACCCGGCGCGCTGGCCGACGCCGCAATCTTCGGCATCGCCAAGACGCGTGACGGCGCGCTGTGGGCCGGCACCAAGCAGGCCGGTGCGATGCGCCTGATGCCGGGCGCGACGGCATGGGAAGGTTTCGGCGTCGCGCAAGGCTTGCCGGCCATCGGCGTGGCGAAGCTGATGTCATCGCGCGAAGGCGAGCTGTGGGTCGGCACCGATTCGGGCCTGGCGCATTGGCAGGATGGCGCGCGCCGTTTCGAGACCTTCACCGGGCCCGATGGGCAGGTCATGCGTGCGCACGTCTATTCGCTGGACCAGGATACCGAAGGCCGGATCTGGGCCGGCAGCGACAACGGGCTATGGGTCAAGCAACCCAACGAGCGCTTCATCCGTGCCATCCACCATGTGCAGCAGGAAGCCGACAGTTTAAGCTCGGACGACATTGCGGGCCTGTTGATCGATCGCAAGGGGCAACTGTGGGTCAGCACTGCGCAGGGATTTGACCGGTTGTTGAGCTGGGACGGCCAACGCGCGCGCTTTGCCCATTTGAGCACCGCGCTCGGCTTTCCCGGCTTGTCGCTCGGCGACGGTCCGCTGGAAGATGGCCGGGGCTGGATCTGGACCGACCGCTTCGTGATCGATCCGCAGAAATTGAAACTCTACAGCCTGTCGAAAGCCGACGGGCTGGAAATCGGCACCAACTGGGATGCCTCGTACGGCCGCACGCACGACAATTTTTTCCTTTACGGCGGCACGCTGGGCCTGGCCGTGATCGATCCGGAGAAGTTCCACCCATGGGACTTTCAACCGCCGGTGGTCGTCACCGAACTGAAAATCAATGGCGCGCGTGCGCCGCTCGGCGTGCTCGACGGCGGTTTGACGCTCAAGCCCGAACAGCGCGATTTCTCGGTTGAGTTTGCGGCCCTGGACTACACCGCGCCAAGCAAGAATCGCTACGCCTACCGCCTGCAGGGTTATGACCGCGACTGGATAGAAACCGATGCGGAAAACCGCAGCGCCAGCTATGGCAACCTGTGGCCCGGACATTACACCTTACAGGTGCGCGGCAGCAACCGCGCCGGCGACTGGAGTCCGCACGAATTGTCGATTCCGGTCGTGGTCTTGCCGGCATTCTGGCAAACCGGCTGGTTCCTCGCGCTCTCCCTGCTGCTGGCGGGTGCCGTGATCTATAGCGCAATCCGCCGGCGCGTGGCCCACCTCCAGGCGCAGGCCGAATCGTTGCGCAATATCGTGGCGCAGCGCACGCAGGAACTGGTGGGGAAAAATCTCGAGTTGGAACAGTTGGCGGTCACCGACCGCTTGACCGGTCTATACAATCGGCTCTATCTCGACCGCGCACTGCAGCGCGAGATGGCCGTGGCACAACGCACCGGCGAGGCATTTTCGCTGGTGCTGCTCGATATCGACAAATTCAAGACCGTGAACGACCGCTACGGCCATCAGGCAGGCGACGAGGCGCTCGTGATGCTGGCCGGCATCTTGCAGTCGCGCATGCGCGTGACCGACGTGGCCGGACGCTGGGGCGGGGAAGAGTTTATGGTGATCTGCCCGGCCACGACCAGGCAAGGTGCGACGGACGTGGCCGAAACGCTGCGCAGCCTGGTCGAGCAGACCGAGTTTCCCCATGCCGGCCACTGCACTGCAAGCTTCGGCGTCGCCGGTTTCGAAGCCGACGACAACATCACCGCCATCGTCGCACGCGCGGACCACGCTCTGTACGCAGCGAAAGAAGGCGGGCGCAACCGGGTCGTGGTCGGGTGATTCTGCGCGCCTGCTGCCGGCGCCGCAGCCGGTGCCATTTCTGCAGTCGCACATGCGATCGTGCCCGGGTTTGCCTAGTTGCCCTCTATTCTTTATGATACGGCTACCTTCCTTTTCGCCTAAACCATGAACTCTCCCAAACCGAATAAGCCGTTTGCCATGATCCGGGAATTCCATCTGGCCGACTGGTTCACGCTGGGCAATGCTTTTTGCGGTGTCGGCGCGCTGTTTTCTGCCATGACCTACCTGCAGACCCGCGAAGTATTGCACCTCTATTTCGCCTGCGGCCTGATTCCGTTCGCGCTGGTGTTCGACGTGCTCGATGGGCGCATCGCGCGCTGGCGCCAAAAGACGTCGGCCATGGGCCGCGAACTCGATTCGCTGGCAGACGTGATCTCGTTCGGCGTCGCGCCGGCAGCCATCGCCTATGCCTGCGGCATGCAGGGCTTGTACGATCGCGCGGTCCTGCTGTTTTTCGTCGCTTGCGGCGTCTCGCGGCTGGCGCGCTACAACGTGACCGCCGAGAAGATGTCAGAAGGCGGCGACAAGGTGAAGTATTTCGAGGGCACACCGATCCCGACTTCGCTGCTGCTGGTGATGGTGATGGCTGCGGCAGTGTGGCAGGGCGCGTTCGGCGCCAGCATGTGGCTGGGCTCGGTCGCCATCGCAGGCTTGCACCTGCATCCGCTGGTGCTGATGTTCGCCGTGTCGGGGTCGCTGATGATCAGCCGTATCAGGATACCCAAGTTATAGGGCTGGTTATTGCATGCAAGTCGAGGCGCTTCAAATTATCCCCTCCGTCGCTTGAGCTGATCATTACCCACAAGCCGCAACACTGCGATCCCCCTCTCCCGCGGGCGGGAGAGGGCTGGGGTGAGGGGGCTCGCCAAGGCATCGATCTTTGCAATCCGCTGTACTTGCGCTAGCCATTGCTAAACATAAAGGACGCAATGCCATGCAACTCGGAACTCTCACCGTCTTGGCAAGCCCCCTCATCGGATCGCCGCCCGCCCCACCCCTCTCCCGCCCGCGGGCGAGGGGAGTTAGTAGTGCGTCGATTTGGGGTAATAATCAGAGATCAAACCCATACGCAAACCGCCTACCCGATCAACTCCAGCAACCGCCATCAGTTCGCCCCACTCGCCATCTTCGACCTCATCGACGCCAACTTCGCCGCATAGAGATTGTGCTGCTCGTCGGTCGGGCTGTTTTCCATGGCGTACTCCAGTTGCTTCTGGGTCTCGCGCATGTCGCCGAGATAGTAGTCCGCCTGGGCCAGCCAGAAGTGGAACAGGTGGTTGTAGGAAGCGCGATTGACTTCCTTGGTGAATTCGGCCTTGGCGTTTGCATAGTCGCGCTGTTCCATCGCGCGCATGCCGCGATTGAAATAGAAGAATGGCGGGAAAGGCTGGATCTGCGCCAGCCGCGCGGCGAGCGCCTGCGCCTGTCCGGTCTGGCCGATTCCTTTCAGGGCCATGACGTCATTGGACATTGCCATGACGTTTTCCGGTTCGCGATCGAGCACGCGCTGGAATACGCGCTCGGCGCTGGCCATGTCGTTGCGGCGCATGTAGATGACCCCCAGCGTGTTGTAGCCGGCAAGATACGACGGCGTGTGCTGCACCGCCGCACGCGCCCACCAATAGGCGTCGTCAAGCTCGTTGCGCGCAAGGGCCTCGGCGGCGCGATTGTTGAGATACATGGCCACGATCACGTCTTCGCCGATGTCATCGAGCAGATCGCCATGCACATCGCCATAGGCACCGAAATCGACCAGTTGCGCGGTTTCGGCACCCGCCAGCCGGGGCACGCCTAGCGTCAGGTTGACATGGCCGATGCGGAAATCGACATCGTTGCTGCGGTCCCAGACATCGCCGAACGTGACGACGTGAAACTGGACCGGGACGCCCAACTGCTTGGCAAATGCCGCTGTCATGATGGTATAGGAAAGGCAATTGCCGCTACGCGCCGCAAACACCCCAGAGGCGTTGTTGGTCGCGGCGGCATCGTAGGAGAACTTGCGCTTGCCCTTTTCGTAAAGGGTGTCGACCAGCGCCATCACCCTGCCTTCGGTAGGAATGCGCCTGGCAATGTCAGTGTCGGCAAAGCGCTGCATCTCGGGGCTGATGGCAAATACGTCGTTGACGTCGATCACTTGCGAGGGCGGGGCAAACGCCGCGTCGTTGAAGATCGACGCCGGCTTGATTTCCTCGACTGGCGGCGGCGGCGCGGTGGCGCAGGCGGCAAGCATCAGGCAAAGTGCGGCACAAGCAATACGTTCCATCATGGCGTCCCCCGACATAAAAACCAGAATTGCGATTCCTCTCTCGAGAGTCTCTAAAAATCGTAGCCTGTGGCTCAAGGCTGGTTATTACCCACAAATCGCCGCGCTACTAACTCCCCTCTCCCGCAGGCGGGAGAGGGGTTCCAAGTCTTCGCATGCATTTGTGGCAATGACCAAGGCTCAAAACCTAGAGCCGCACAGTTGATTTTGAAGACTCCCTTTCGCGAGCTGTTTTTATTAGTATATGGCAAATGGCGGCATGGTCAACGCTTTTTGCGCGACCCGGTCCGAGCGGCCAATGCCGCAATGCGCAATTACGGATTTGCTAGTCAGGTAGCGTGCAAAAATGGTGATGGTTGATATGCACCGAATTGTCGATCACGCGCAGGATCGTCGGATCGATCTCGGTCACCTTCGGGTCGAGCAAGCCGCAGCGGCGCATCGCCTTGCGCAAGTCGATGTTCTCGCCGATGTATTCGCACACGATGCGCGCGCAGGCGATCGGGCGCTGGTTGCCGGACGATACGCCGAGGATCAGGCCGGATAGCCGCTGCACCTTTTTCTTGTAGTCGGGGAACAGGACAGTCTGCGTGATCTCGCTGCCGTTGATGGATTCATAATCGACCAGGAAGATCCGATCATTGAGATAGAAGGCGCCGCCGAGATATTTGTAACGATAAACTTCACCCACCTTGGCATTGCGCGGCACGCGCTCGAAGCGTTCGTAATAGACGCCGTCGCCTTCGCGAAAAAGGTGGATCAGGCCGCGAATCACGCGGCCATAGACCGTCATCGAGTTGTAGTACTCGAAATAGTAGCCAAGATATCGATCGAATTTACCCTGCGACAATTCCTGCAGGCGTTCGATGTGCTCGGCATACAGACCGGCGACCGGCCGCTTTTCCTGGCGCAGTTCGATGAGCTTGCGGAACTGGTCACGCTGCAGATAGATTTCAGTCGGTTCCACGCCAAAGAAATCACAGATCTTTTGCAAGATGAACGAGGATGGCGTGGTGCTGCCGTTGAGGTAGCGATTGAACTGCGCGCGGTTGATTTCCAGTCTGCGGCAGACCTCGGCAACGGAACGATAGAAGCCGCAGGCAAAACGCAGATTTTCACAAAACTCCACTTGCGACGGATGCACGGTCGATGCATCGATTTTTACCGCACGAACAACCATAAAGGTAAATCTCCAGGATCATCTTCGGCAATTGAGGGGCATCCCACCAGCACTTAGGCCTTGTGCTAGCTGATGCTCCCATCGCCTTGTTTTGAGGGCTTTTTCGCAAGAAATCCCGCAGTTTCTGGTCAGTTCACGGGAGTTTTTTCTTGCCGACAAGTTAATGTGACGCTACATGACGCTAGTTTAGCACCAAATGGCACTCGTTTGCACCAGCCAGCGAAATCGCTTTTTTTCGCCATTCCGAATAAAGTTCACTACAGTTTTTGCAGCCATTATCCAGGGCGAGCAAATGGAGCACGGCGCTAAAGCGTCGGCTTTGAAAAATAGGCCTTACCGGGGAACTACATGTCTGTGTCGGAAAATTTTTTATTTGCAGATTTCTTGATGGATCAAAAGTTTCGCATCACAACGGAAATTTTGGAGCAGTTTGTCAGCAACCCATCGCAGGATTTGAGCAGCGCCCGACTGGCCGAACATACCGGCCACACAGTACGTGAAGTCAACCATGTTTGCAGGAAACTGCAACTGATCGGTTTGGTCAAGCCGTCGAAGCCATCCGCCAAGGCCTGGATGCTGGTCTGCGACCCGAGCACCATCACATTGGAAGACGTTTACCGTGGCGTGATCGCGGAAACCGCGGCACCGCCTGAACCGGCAACGTCACCCGATGCAGATCGCTCAAGAAGCGTGGATTTGTTGATTATGCAGGCAACCATGGAAGTGAACCAGTCGATTTTTCAGCATTTGCGACAGTTTTCCCTTGGTCGCCCGAGAAACACCCATTTTTCCAGCACGCGGCGTTAAGAACGAGTCATCGCCGCGGCAGATCGAAAACTCCGCCAAACCTCTTATAGAGAGTTAGGGTTTTGCCCGTCTACGCAAGTCGACGGGCTTTTTTTTGCGCCAACGGTTTCCCAGGCCGTCATTTCCCGTCTAAATGTTTCCATGCGACCACAAAACAAGCGGTAAATCAATACGCATAAAAACAACAACTCTGCCCGCGCCGCCGGTATAACATCACTCGTTCTAATACCACTTTGCACGCGCCGGACGGGCCACTCGGCGGGTCGCGAATCACTCGAAGGGACAACAATGGGTCTGGCGGGCTCACTTCAATACGGCGAGGCGCATGTTTGGCAAGTGAAACTGGACAATCCGATCTGGGACATGTTCGACAGCGTGTTGAGCGCCGATGAACGAGCGCGCACGAAACGATACCGTACCGAGGAGTTGCAACACGCCTTCAGCCGCTGCCGCGGCGCCTTGCGACTGGTATTGGCGCGCTACGTGAATCGCCCTGCTTCCGAATTGCGCTTCAATTATGGTGAGTTTGGCAAGCCGGAACTGGCCGAACAGCGTTTGCAATTCAACCTGTCCCACAGCGCAGGACATGCCTTGATCGCGATTTCTTCACACGCGGTCGGCATCGACCTGGAATTCATGGGCAAGCCGAATATTGATTTGCCGGGCATGATCGACATGGTCTGCCACCCCGACGAAAAGGCTGCACTGGCCACCCTGGAAGGCACGGCGCGGCAGGCCGCGTTCTATCGCCTCTGGTCGCGCAAGGAGGCCTATTGCAAGATGCGCGGCACCGGCATCGGCATGGTGCTCACCAGCCTGCATCTTCGTCCTACCGCGACGGCGACGATCTTCGAGGTTTGCCAGGCCGAACCGAACGAATCGGCCGAGCCGGCAAGCTTCGTCACCGACCTGCCCCTGCTCGACACGCACAGCGCCAGCATCTGCCTGCCGCTGCCGAATGCGCGCATCGAGGTGTTTCAGGCGTAGATTTACGTGGCTGGCGCCACCTGCGGCAAGCGCTTCAGGCCCTGCGGCATTTCCGCCAGATACCACGTCAAAACTGCAAGCAGTGCCACCTGGCGCTTCAATTGCTGCGGGTCAACCTTGTCGAGCGTATCGGCGGCGGTGTGATGGTAGTTGAAGTAGCTGCGCACATCGACCAGCGGCTCGAAACTTGGCACGCCGGCGTCTTCCAGGTAGCTGAGATCACCACTACCCAGATGGTCGCGGCGATCGATGACCGGCGCATCGAGCGAGCGCAATACCGTCTTCAGGGCTTCCAGCGATTTCAGGTCTTCTTGCACCACACTGGTCTGGATACCCAGCGGGTGGCCCGCGCCGGCATCGCTCTCGATGGCGGCAAATTGCGTTGCCAGCTTGTCGTGCAGCGCGTCGAAATAAGCCTTGGCACCGCGCTGGCCATTTTCCTCGTTCATCCACGCCACCACCCGCACGCCGCGATGCGGCGTCAGGCCCAGACGATGCAACACGTCGGCCACGCCCATCGCGGCCATCACGCCGGTGCCGTCATCGGTTGCGCCCTGCGCCAGATCCCACGAATCGAGGTGGCCCGATACCAGCACCATCTCGCCCGACGGATCGCTGCCGGGCAGGTCGCCCAGCACATTGTTGCTGTCGGCGTCGGGCAGCGTTTGCGGCGTCAGGGTCAGGTGCATGCGCACCGGCCCCTTGGCCGAGAGGCGGCTGATCAGCATCGCATCTTCGGCAGTCAGCGCGGCGGCCGGGATATGCGGCGCGTCGTTGCCCCAGGCCGTCATGCCGGTATGTGCGATACGGAAATCCGCCCCGCCGACCGAGCGCACCAGAGCGCCGACGGCACCCATCCTGGCCGCCGTGGCGGGGCCGATGAAGCGGTACATTCCGGCTTCACCGTAGGCATTGCCGGCACGGCCATTGTCAGCCAATTGCTGGTTGAACGGTACGTCGAAGACGACGATGCTGCCCTTGACTTCCGCCGCGCGCGCGTGCAACTCATCCATGCCATGCACGACGACCAGCGGCGCAACCAGCCCATCGGCCGGCGTCGCGCCCGATCCGCCCAGCGCGGTCAGCGTCAGGCGTTGCATGATCCCGGCAGGCCGGTTCGGATAGTCGACCAATTCGGCGGCCTCCGCGCCGCGCACCCAGTGCGGCACCTTGACCGGCTGCAGCGTCACGTGCAGGCCGATGTTGCGCAAATCCTCGGCGACCAGGTCGACCGCCGCTGCTGCGCCCGGCGAACCGGACAGGCGCGGGCCGATGCGGTCGGTCAATTCCGCCAGCCGCAGGTAGGCAAAATCGCTGGCCAGCGCCGCATCGCGGATGCGCATGAGGGTGGCCAGATCCACCGCAGGCGCAGCGGCCGGCTGGGCCGCCGGTGTGGCTGCAGGTGTGGCCGAAAAGGTGGAATTCATGGCGGCAGCGCAAGCGACCGCGATGGCAATGCGGCTTGCGACTTTTTGCGTGTAACGATTCATCTTTTTTCCTATTTGATGGATTTGATGGTCTGGCAAACGAATACATTCTTGTGCAGCCTCGGTGCAGCCATTGTGTAACCCTAGCGCGGCAAACAAAACAGATAAACATATCCCAGCCCCGCCGCCGCGAACAGGAATGGCAGCGAGTAGAGATGAAACACCACCCAGGCCGCGCGCTCGCGCACCAGGCGCAGGGCGATGATATTGGCCAGCGACCCCATCACCAGGCCGAAGCCGCCGATGTTGACCGCATACGCGATGACGCGCCAATCCTTGCTGTACTCGGCCAGCAAAATCGCCGCCGGCACGTTGCTGATCACCTGCGACATGGCGATGCCCGAGAAGTAGAGCCTGGCGGGATCGTCCAGCCCGATCGCCGTGATCGCGCCGTGCACCAACGGCAATTGTGCCACCAGACGCAAATCGATGAACATCAAAATGAACACCAGGATCAGGCCCCAGTCGGTATGCAGCAGCACACGCCGCCCGAGCAAAAGAAACGTCAGGACAATGAAACACAGCGCGGCCGACGCGTGATGCATGTCGGCGCACGCCAGGAACGGCAGGTACAACAGCATCGCCGTCCACATCCACACGCGGTTGAGCGGCGCAGCTTCGGCCTCGGGATGGACCACGACGCGCAGCCCCGGAAAGGCCGCGATGCAGAGCATGGTCAACAGCAGCATGACGATCAGCAGCATGGGTAGCATGGCCAGGCAATAAGCGGCAAAACCGGTATGCGAAAACTGCCAGAGAAACAGGTTTTGCGGATTGCCGATCGGCGTCAAGGCCGAACCGGCATTCGCTGCCATGGCCTCGAACACCACCAGACGCACGGTGGGCAAGGCCAGCGTGGCGCGCAGGCCGATCGTCAGCGGCACCATGACGAACAGGGCCACGTCGTTGGTCAGCACCATCGCCAGCATGGCGGTGGCCGCAACCAGGAACAATGCCAGCAGGCGCTCGGAAGGCAGCAGCGCGATCAACACCGTGCCGAGATGCGTGAGCGCGCCGCTCATTTCCAGGCTCTTGGTAAGCAGCAGCAAGCCGGCCAGCGTGGCAATGGTCGGCCAGTCGACCAGCGTGGCGTAGCTGCCTAGCTTGGCGGGTGCAGCCATGGTCAGCAGCAGCAGCGCCAGCAGTAGGGCGTGGAAGAAATAGTCGCTGCGCAGGGCGCGGAGGAATGGCGGGAGCGGCGGAAAAGAGGACACCAGCGACCCTTAAGAAAATAGGAATGAGCCTGGAAGCCAGGCTAGCTTCCCCTGCTCTTTCAGCGGCGCGAGCTTAGCCATATCATCTCCCACAAGTCGCTGCACTACTTTTCCCTCTGCCCGCTTGCGGGAGAGGGCGGCCCGCGTAAGGGGTAGGGAGAGGGTGTCTGCGCGTATGACAAACCCTCTCTCCCGCAAGCGGGCAGAGAGGAGCCAAGGCATTGCATGCACTTGTGGGTAGTGACTAGAGGTTCACCAAATCCGCACGCGCGTCTGCGGCGTCAGGTAAAGGCCCTGGCCGGGTTGCACGTCGAAGGCGTTGTACCATGCATCGAGGTTGCGCACGGTCGAGACGCGGTATTCGATCGGCGCGTGGCCGTCGGTGGCGATTTGTCGGCGCAGTGCCGCTTCGCGCACCTTGCCGCGCCAGCTTTCGGCGAAGGCGATGAAGAATTGCTGGTCGGCGGCTTTGGACGGATCCTTGAGGGTCGCGTGGTAAGCATCGAGCGCAGCGGTCAGGCCGGCCAGATCGGCGATGTTTTCGCTCAGGGTTTGCTGGCCCTTGACCGCGAGGTCAGGGAAAGGCCGATAGGTGGAAAACTGGGCGGCCAGCGCAGTGGAGGATTTCTTGAAATGCGCGAGGTCTTCCTTGGTCCACCAATTGCGCAGACGGCCCTCGGAATCGAACTGCGCACCCTGGTCGTCGAAGCTATGGCTGATCTCATGCCCGATCACGGCGCCGATCGCGCCGTAGTTGACGGCATCGGCGGCGGCCGGATCGAAGCTCGGCGGCTGCAGGATGCCGGCCGGGAAGTTCAGCGCATTCTGCAGCGGCAGGTTCACCGCATTGACCACTTGCGGCAGCATGGCCCATTCGCTGCGGTCGACCGGCTTGCCGAACTTGCCCAGCTCGCCGCGATAGAAGAATTCCTCGGCCCGCATCTGATTGCCGAGCGCATCGCCGGCCACGATGTTCAAGCCGGTATAGTCGCGCCAGTGTTCGGGGTAACCGACGCCGACGTACAACGTCTTCAGCTTGGCCTTGGCTTCCACCTTGGTGGCCGGCGCCATCCATTCGAGCTGGTCGATGCGGCGATCGAACGCCGCGATCAGGTTCGTCACCAGCGCCTGCACCTTGGCCTTGGCTTCAGCCGGGAAATAGCGCTCGACATACAAGCGCCCGACCGAATCGCCGATCGCGCCATTGGTCTGCGCGACCGCGCGCTTCCAGCGCGGCTCCTGCTCCGGCACACCCGACAGCGTGTGGGCGTAGAACTCGAAACGTTCGTCAGCAAACTTCCTTGACAAGGTGTTCGAGTAATGGTTGATGGTATGGAAGCTCAGGTAATCCTTCCACACCGCCAGCGGCGCGCTGCGCACCAGGGCGGATTCACCCTTGACGGCGCCCGGATGCCAGACATTGATCGATTCCTGGGCGCTCAAGCCGGCGCCGTCGAAAAACGCGCTCCAGTCCATGCCGGCGGCCTTCTTCGGGAAGTCCTTGGCGGCCCAGGTATTGTCGGCCTTGACGATGTCTTCCGACTCTTCGCGCTTGGCGTGCGAGGCGGCAATCTTGCGTTCCAGCTCGAACACGCGCGCGGCGCGGCGGTCGGCATCCTTCCAGCCGGCCAGCTTGAACAGCGCCGCGATGTGCTGCTGATACTTCACGCGCAAGGCCGCCATCTTGGGGTCCTTGGCCAGATAATATTCGCGGTCGGGCAAGCCCAGCCCGCCCTGCAGCAGGTAAGCCTGGTAATGCGCCGGATCGTGCAAGCCCTGGGAAACCCACAGGCCGAACACGTTTTCGGTAAAGAAATTGGTCGAATTCAGCGGATCGACGTCGGCGCGCAGCGTGCTGCCGAGCAGGTGCGACAGCGCGCTCTTGTCCGCCGTGGCGGCGATGCGATCCAGGGTCGGCAGCAGCGGCGCCAGACCCTTGGCTTCGATGCCGACTTCATCCATGTAGGCCGAATAAAACGTGCCGACGCGGCGCGCATCGTCGGACGCATTGCTGCCACCCTTGCCGGCCTCTTCGATCAATTGCGCGACGCGCTTGTCGGTCAGCTCGGCGATCTCGCCGTCGACGCCCCAATAGCTCTTGTCCGCAGGAATCGCCGTGGCGTCGATCCAGCCGCCATTGACGTAGCCGTTGAAGTCGTCGCCGGGGCGCACACTGGGTTTCATGCCGCTCACGACATACGCCGAAGGCAGCGAAAAATCGGCTGCGCCGACCGGCATGGTGGCACCGAGCAGCATGGCACAAGCGGCGGCGATCAAGGGGAGCCGGCGCAACGGCACGGCGGCACGGTGGCAAATCAGGGATGCATGCATGATGTTCCTCGCAATAGTTTTTAGGGTTGTGCGACCCGAGCCTAGCTGGTTTGTGTGCGGCAAACCCGGCACGGAGCGCGCTTGACCGGCGCCCACCCTCATTGCAATCCGGGGCGAGCTGGCACGAGCAATGGCCGAAATAATACATCATGCGGGGAAGGACGGAGAAATTTCCGTCAAATGGGGAAACCTCGGGCTATACGAAAGTATCGGCAGGCCACCGCATGGCAGGCCGCATGCACGACTGCATCATGCACGCACACTGAAAAACGCCACCGCGACGCTGAGCAAGCGGGCCTGTTCCTGCAGACTGCTCGCCGCTGCGGCAGCTTCTTCCACCAGGGCGGTGTTTTGCTGCGTGGCGTCGTCGATCTCGCTCATGGCATGGTTGACTGCGCCGAGATCCTTGCTCTGTTCGGCGCTGGCGTGGGAAATCTGCTCGACGATGCGCGCCACGGCGCCGGAAGAACCGGTGATGTCGTTCATCGTGCCGGCGGCGGCTTCGACGAACTGCGCACCGGCGTTGACCTGGCTCACCGTCTCCGTGATCAGGCTGTTGATTTCCTTGGCCGCCGCCGCCGAGCGCTGGGCCAGATTGCGCACTTCACCGGCCACGATGGCGAATCCCCGCCCTTGCTCGCCGGCACGCGCTGCCTCGACGGCGGCATTCAGGGCCAATATGTTGGTTTGAAACGCGATGCCGTCGATCACGCCGGTGATGTCCACGATGCGCGCCGCGCTGCGCTTGATCGCCGCCATCCGTTCGGAGACGTGTGCAATGTCTTCTTGCCCGCGCTCGGCGACCAGGGCGGCATTGGTGGCCAGCGTGCGCGCCTGGCGCGCGCTTTCATCGTTTTCGCGCACCACGCGCGTCAGGTCCGCCATCGAACCGGCGGTCTTGGCCAGCACCTCCGCCTGCACTTCGGTACGCACCGACAAGTCGGCATTGCCCTGGGCGATCTCGCGCGCGGCGACGTCGATGCTGGCGATGCCCTCGAGCAGTTGGCCCACGGTCGCGCCGAGTTTCCGGTTCATGCCCTGCAGGGCATGCAATAGCTGGCCGATCTCGTCGTCGCTCGAAACCATGATTTCTGCGCCCAGTTCGCCGCGCTCGACGCGCTCGGCCAAATCGACCGCCGCGCGCAAGGGCCGCACGATGCTGCGCGTGAGCAGGGTCGCCAGGACGATGCCGAAGGCCAACCCCAACGCGCCCAGCGCGATGATGAGGGCGCGGCTGAAGCGGTAGACGCTTTCGGAGTCGAGCGCGATGCGCCTGGCCTGCTCCTTTTGATGGTCGAGCAGCTTCCTGATTGCCGCCAGGTAGTCGGCAAAACCGCTTTCCATGCGGGTGCCGACCAGCTCCTCGACCTCGACGGTCTTGCCGACGGACTTGAGCTGCAGCACGTTCTGGCGCACGTCGTAGTACGCAGCGCGCCGCGCGGCGATCGCGCCAAACAGGGGTTTTTCTTCGCTGTCCATGGCCGTGCCTTGCATCTTGTCTTGCAATGCCGCGGCAATCCGGTCGCCATCGTCCAGTTGTTTTTGGAAATATTCGCCGACTTCGAGACTGTCGCTCTTGGCAATCGCTACGGCGCGGGTGCCGTTGAGTTCCACCGCGCCGAGCCAGTCGGCGGCGATTTGTTGCTTGCTCAACTTGTCGTTGACCAGATAGCCGGCAATGTCATTGCCGGCCTGCAAACGCCACAGGGCAATGCCCGATATGGCTGCCATCACCAGCAAAACGACAAAGAACGAGACAAACAGGCGCGGCGCAATGCGCAGCTTGGATAAAAAAGCATTCATCAGAGGGGCTTTCGGTATAAGTCGGCTATCGTTTCAGCTTACCGAAGCAATGCGACAAAACGATTACAAAGCGCCCCACCGGTCGATTGAGCGACGCAAATTAACGATTGCTGACATTTGCCGATCGCGGCGCCACCGCCAAAAGGCGCCGGCGTGTCGCCATGCGCTAGAATTGGCGAAAGTACAAGTGATATCCCATGGAAAAAGAACCCGGCCTCAGCGCCACGAAAAAACTGCTCGACCTGCTGCACGCCGGCCGGCATGCCGAATGCGAACTGGCGGCGGCGTATCTGCTGGACCGCTATCCCGAATATGGTTTCGGATGGAAGATCCTCGGCGTGGCCTTGCAATTCCAGGGCCGCCGCGCGCAGGCGTTTCGCGCATTGCTGCGCGCGGCGGAACTGTTGCCGCACGATATCGAGGCGCAGGGCAACCTGGGCCTGGCGCTACTCGATGCCGCCGAATGGCAAGCGGCCGAGCAATATCTGCGCCGCGCGGTGGACATCGACCCGGCCGACGCCAACGCCTGGAACAACCTCGGGCATGGCCTGTGCCGCATGGGGCGGATGGAAGAAGCGGAAACCTGCCTGCGCCGCGCGGTGGACTTGCGCGCAGACGTGCCAGACTTTTTGCACAATCTCGCCAGCGCGTTGCAAGACCAGGGCCGCATCGCGGAGGCGATCGACGGCTACGAAAAGGTGTTGGCAATCGCGCCTCTTTTTCCGCATTCGCACTGGAATCTCGGCATGTGCAAGCTGCAGCTCGGCGATTTTCCCGGCGGATGGAAAAAATACGAATGGCGCTGGAAAACCCCTGCCCTGCTGCCGCTGGCGCGCATGCACAGCGGGATACGCTGGACCGGCGCGCCGGATCTGGCAGGCAAGACCATCCTGCTGTATGCCGAACAGGGCCTGGGCGACACCTTGCAATTCTGCCGCTATGCGACGCTGCTGGCAGAACGCGGCGCGCGCGTGCTGTTGTATGTGCCGACGACGCTGGTGGCGTTGTTGAGGTCGCTCGATGGCGTGGCCGAAGTCTACGACAGCGTCGCGGAAGCGCCGCCGCATGACTTTTACTGCCCGATGATGAGCCTGCCGCTGGCTTGCGGCACCGAACTGGCAAGCATACCTGCGCCGCAAGCATACCTGCGCGCACCCGCCGATCGGGTCGAGCACTGGCGAAAAAAACTCGACACCCACGGCAGCGGACCGCGCATCGGCGTAGTCTGGAGCGGCAATCGCAACCACAAGCACGATTACCGGCGTTCGATTGCGCTGGACCAGTTCGCACCGATCATGACCGATGCCTACCGCTGGTTTTGCCTGCAAACGGATTTGAACGAGGCCGAGCGCGATCGGCTGCGGCTGGTTCCCCAATGCACGCAATTTGCCGACAGCCTGACCGATTTTTGCGAAACCGCCGCACTGATTGCGCAGCTCGACCTGGTGCTGACGGTGGACACCGCCGTGGCGCACCTGGCAGCGGCGTTGGGAAAACCGACCTGGCTGCTGCTCTCCGCCCAAGCTGACTGGCGCTGGATGGAGCAGCGTGACGACAGCCCTTGGTATCCATCGATGCGGTTGTTCCGGCAAGCGACGACGGGGGATTGGGCGGGGGTGCTGGTTGCGGTGGGGGTGGCGTTGCAGGGGGAGTTTCGGGGCTGAAGCCGTGGCATATCCATAGGCCCAATCTTCACCTGCATGTTGTCGACTGGCACCCCCTCTCCCGCGGGCGGGAGAGGGCTGGGGTGAGGGGGCTCGTCAAGACGATCAGAGTTCCATGTTGCTTGGTTCTATGCGTCCTTTACGTCCAATCGCAGCAAACCAATAGTGTTAAATTTTAGGAATATTGCCTTGACGATCCCCCTCACCCCGACCCTCTCCCGCCTGCGGGAGAGGGAGTAAACACGAGGTGCCGCGACTATCGGGTGGTGGAAGGTGCCAAAACCCACCTCAAGCCAGCGCCTGAAAAATCAAATCCAGCTCCTCCTTCGCATCCTCCATCAGCGCCTGCCCCGCAGCCTGGTCGAGTTTCAGCAATATCAGCGCCGGCGGCAAGTCGTCCCAGTGGATCAGGGGCTCACGGTCGATGTGGTGGTGCGCGTCGAGGATGTTGGCCGCCAGCACCACGTCGGTCAAATCCGGCGCGCCGGCATGGGTGCGCTCCAGGTCGCGATGGTCGAGTACGGCCATGCGTATTTCTTCGTCCACATCCCAGCTCTCCAGGATCGCCGCGCCGATGCTCAAATGCCAGCGATCGATCACGCCCCACAGCGCGCTCATATCGACGACGACCTCGCCGAAACTATGGGCGCGGCTCAGGATGTAGAATTTCCCGACGTCGTGCAGCAGGCCGGCGATCATCGCGGCATCCGGATGCAGGCGCGTCAATTTGCCTGCCATCACGAACGACAGCGCGGCCACGCGGATGCTGCGATTCCATAGCCCGTTGAGCAACACCGGGGTTTCGGCGCTGGCCCTGGTCTGTATCAGCTGCTTCATGCCGACCGCCAGCGCGACGTTGCGCACCATGGTAAACCCGAGCCTGACCGTGGCCTGGCGCAAGTCGGTGGTATGTCCATTGCCGCCGTCGTAAGCCACCGAATTGGCCAGGCGCAAGATTTGCGCCGACAATACCGGCTCGGCGCTGATGATGCGTGCCACCTTGTCGTTCGACGCATTGGCGTCGTTCAAGGCATGGCGTATCTTCATGGTCACCGACAATGAAGTCGGAAACAACAATTCCTCGGCAGAAAGTTCTGCAGTCAGGCGCTCAAGGAATTCAAACTCCTTTGCCTTGTCAACGGCCGTCATCGTGTGCCTCTGCCACTTGGTGGTGCTGCCTGTAACGTGCACGGGAACGTGCAATGGAGAACTTAATCAAAAATAGCATATCAAATGAGCAAGGAACAGTTTTCATTATATCGCCACCCATCATCGAGCGATGCAGCAGGAAACGTCATTGACGCTTACAATGCGATCATCACGGGCATCTGGTGCACTCCACTAGCCCTTGATCTGCCGGACATCATCCCCACTTATCCGGCATTGCAAACAAGCTCGGCGGGATATTTCCCGGCCCCAAGCGGTCTTGATGCAACTTTTGAGGAGTACCAAACATGTTCAAACCATCTGTCATCGCGCCGGCTTTGCTGGCATTGTCGCTGTTTGCGACCGCCCCGGCGTTCGCAGCCGGCGGCGACGCGTCGATCCACGAGGTTTATCAGGATGCCGAAGCGGGCAGGTTCAGCGACGCCCAGGCGAAGATGGACAAGGTCTTGCAAGACCACCCCAACAGCGCCAAGGCTCACTATGTGGAAGCCGATCTGCTGGCCAAGCAAGGCAAACTGCACGACGCGCAAATCGAACTCAACACCGCGCAACGACTCGATCCGAGCCTCGGCTTTGCCAAGCCGGCAGCAGTGCGGGAATTGCAGGACGTGATTTCCGGCGCCCATGTCACGACACAACGCAGCCCGGCCTTTGTCCAGCACCAGGTCGTGCAAACACAACCTGCCAGCAGCACCAGCGGCTGGATCTTGCCGGTGGTCGTGATCGCCATCATCGCCCTGATCTTCATGGCGCGCATGCTGATGCGCCGCCCGACCGTGATTGCCGGCGGACCCGGCTATAACGGCTACGGACCGTCGTATGTCGGCGGCAATCCTGGCATGATGGGTGGCGGCGGTGGTATCGGCTCGGGCATATTGGGCGGCCTGGCCACTGGTGCGGCGGTCGGCGCCGGTATCGTGGCAGGCGAGGAATTGATGCACCACTTCACCGACGGCGATCGCGAGCGCGAACGCGACGTTTATCGCGACAGCCCGGCCCAGGACGACATGGGCGGCAACGACTTTGGCGTGTCCGACAGCTCGTCGTGGGACAGCGGCGGCGGTGGCGGTGGCGGCGGCGACGACTGGTAATCCGGTAATTCCCTCGCAGCAAAGTGTGCAGGACGGCCCGGTGTCGTTCTGCGTACCGAAGAACTTCCTCCATCGAACCTGACAGCGTCCCGCGCGCCGGGTAACGCGCTTTTTCCGCACTGCCTCATGCAAAATCGCTTACCCGTAGAACTCGCCAAATCCTATCGCCTGCTCAATCACGGGCCGACCGTGTTAGTCACCAGCAAGTTCGGCGACCAGGCCAATGTCATGGCCGCCGCATGGTCCATGCCGCTCGATTTTTCCCCACCCAAGGTGACGGTTGTCATCGATCGCAATACCCTGACGCGCGAACTGGTGGAAGCATCGGGCGAGTTTGCGCTCAATATTCCGTCGCGCGCGCTGGCGCAGATGACGCTGGCGGTCGGCTCGAAATCGGGCCGCGAATGTGGCAAACTCAGTGGCAAGTTCTCCGAGTTCGGGGTCGGCACGTTTGCCGCCGCAGAAATCGGCGCGCCATTGATCGAAGGGTGCCTCGGTTGGCTGGAGTGCCGCGTGATTCCCGAGCCGCATAACCAGCAGCGCTACGACTTGTTCATCGGCGAGATCGTGGCCGCCTGGGCCGACCCGCGCGCCTTCAAGGATGGACACTGGTCGTTCGAGCCGGACACCCCGCGCAGCATTCATTACATCGCCGGTGGCAACTTTTTCGAGACCGGCGTATCCTTCGAAGTCGAATAAGACGCTTTGCCGTCCATCGACAATCTTCATTCCTGGAAGAAAGGCTTGCAATCATGAGCAGCTTGCTGACGCTGATAGGCTGGTGCATTCTCTTCATACTGTGCTGGCCGCTGGCTATCCTGGTGCTGGTGCTCGCACCCGTCATCTGGCTCATTTCGTTACCCCTTAAATTGATCGGCATCAGCCTGGACGCGGTATTCGCGCTGATCAAGGCGATCCTGTTGCTGCCGGCGCGCATGCTCGGCTATCGAGCGACCCGCTAGGTCTGGATCGCAGCTGCGCGAAACGCAACAACGCTGCGGGAAATTGATTCGCATCAACGAATCCCGCGAAACCCCATGAATATGGTATGGCTATTCCGTTGTGGGAAGCATAATCTACGCACATGCTTCAATTTGTCATTTATCCAACATGGCCAAACCCAGGAATACCAAGATCATGATTTACGTTGCGCACACCGAATCGAAGACCGTCTCCGGCCTGCAACCGGGCAAAATCGACGGCCTGACATCGTCGCGCGAACAGGTGAAATCCTGCATGGATCTGGTTACGCTGGCGCAGGCGTGGAGCAAGAACCGCTCGCTGGTATTCGGTGCGTCGGTCGTGCGCAAGATACAATCTTCGGCCCACCTCTGCCAGGCCGGCGAGTCCGGCGCCAACGTGGTCAACCGGCTGTGGTATGGCCGCGCGCTGGTCAGTTTGCGCACCTACCCGCAATGGGTTTCGCGCACTGCTGTCGTACAGCAGCGCATGCATGGCGTGTCGCCTGACGCGGCCGAATTGTGCGGCTCGACCTGGGCCAATCCGATTCAATAAGCGCTCAAGAAGCAGCAATCCACCCTGGCAATCTGCGACGGCAGGCAATACGACGCCACACCACGCCACACCACGCAGCACCGAATCCGGCAGAAATCGGTAGAATGGTTTCTCACACTTTCGGAGACCACGGCCGTGACACTCACCCTGAAACGCAGCGAACTCGGCGCGACCCGCCAAACCATCACCATCGGCGGGCATACGCTGAGCGCCGACATGAGCCTGGAAGAAGGCGGCGCCGATGCCGGCCCCAGCCCGCATGACCTCTACGACGCCGCCCTGGGCGCCTGCAAGGCACTGACGGTATTGTGGTATGCCAACAAGAAAGGCATCCCGGTCGGCGATATCCAGACCAGCATCAGCCGCGACAATTCGCAAGAGCGCAACGGCGTCTATCGCCTGGCGGCAACGCTGTCCATCGGCGGCGACTTGAGCGACAGCCAGTTGAAAGAACTGGAATCGGTCGCCGGCAAGTGCCCGGTGCACAGGTTGATGACTGCAGTCACCACCGAAATTTCCACCACCATACAGCGCCTGCCATGACCCCTGTCCTTACCCTGCAGGGCCACGAACACGACCTGGGCGGTGGTTTCATCGTGCGCCGGCTGCTACCCGCTGCGGCGCGCCAGTCGGTCGGCCCAATCCTGTTCTTCGACCACTTCGGCCCGGTGGAAATCGCACCCGGCCAGGGCAACAACGTGCGGCCCCATCCGCACATCGGCTTGGCCACTGTGTCTTACCTGTTCGACGGCGCGATCATGCATCGCGACAGCCTCGGCTCGGTGCAGCAGATCGAGCCGGGCGCCATCAACTGGATGACGGCCGGCCGCGGCATCGTGCATTCCGAACGCGAACCCGAGGCGCTGCACAACATCAATTACACGATGCACGGCATCCAGCTATGGGCCGCGCTGCCGATCGACAAGGAAGAAGTCGAACCGTGCTTCGTGCATACGCCGGCCAGCCGGATACCGGTACTCACCTACGACGACGCACATATCCGCGTCCTGATCGGCAACGCATTCGGCGTCAGCTCGCCGGTGGAAACCTTTTTCGAAACGCTGTACCTCGATATCCAGCTCGCGCCGGGCGGCAAGCTCACGCTGCCGCCGTTGGCCGAGGAGATGGCGGTGTATCCGCTGGACAGCAACTTGCACATCGGCGGCGCCGAGGTGGCGATGCACACGCTGGCGGTGCTTGCGCCAGGCGTGGAAACACCCATCGAATCTGCCGAACGAGTGCGCTTCATGGTGCTGGGCGGCGCGCCGCTGGACGGCAAACGCTACATCTGGTGGAATTTCGTCTCCAGCCGCAAGGACCGGATCACACAGGCGGCCGAAGACTGGCAAGCGCAACGCATGGGCAAGGTCGCCGGCGACGATGAAATCATTCCGCTGCCGCCGTTGAGGAAATCGTAGGGGTTGGTCGTCTGGTCAATGCTGCAAGTCGTGGCGCTGCGGGTAATGTTCAGGGGTTCACGTATTTCCCTGGCCAGCGTGAACAAGCCCCAGGCGCCAGTTCGGCGGCACAAAGGCACTCTAGCGCCAAACACCAACCTCACCCCACCTTCCGTGCCAACGGATTCGGCGTCGGCAACTCGATCCTGGTTAGCACATTACGGTCGGTGTGATGGAAGGGTTCGGTTTTGCCTCGTATCATCAGCACCGTGTCTTCGTCATAGGCCCAGGTGCCGTCGGCATTGATCTCGACCTTGATGCGGTATTCGATCGTCTGGAAGGCGTAGTCGAGGAACGGGTTGGAGCAGATGCCGTAGGTTTCCGAGCCGCGCGTGGCAACCAGCTCGAAACTGGTGGCGTCGGCCGTCGCCTTGCCCACCGCCATGGCGGTCTGGCCGCGCGGGATGGTGAGCGTCTGGATCACGGTTTCCGTGGCAGGTTCCCAGAGCCAGTAGCCGACCTGGTCGTGGTAGGTCTTGACCTGCTCCGGCTTGACGATGTGGATATGGTAGCGCAAGCCGTAGAACACCTGGGGGCCGTTGGTCTGCGGGTCGATCGGTTGCATCTCCATGCGCTCGACGTAGGCCTGCTTGCGCGGCCCGTCCGCTTTCGGCTTCACGTCCAGCCCGCGCGCACCCTGCCACACGCCGGCCATGGCAGTGAGCGGCCCGAGATTTTTCAGCGTGTCGACGTCAAGGCCGGACGGTTCGGTGTAGATATCTGCAGGAAATTCATTCATCGTCATTATTTCCAGTGGGTTGGACCGGCAGAATTGTGAAACTTGAACAGGTATTGCCAAAGAATCAGGTTCTTGGGTCAGTTTGCAACATTGTGCCACCGAGTTCGCGCTGCCGCCAATCTGTGGAGTAGAATCGGCCAAGAGTCACCGCCATTACGGTCACTGAAGTCAGCCTTCAAATTCTTGTCAGAACAAAGATGGAGCAGACGGAACCCACCGCGCCCTTGGAGAAAGATCCGGATACGGAACTGCGTACGCGCCGCTTTGTCCAGATCGCCGCGTTCACCGAAATCACATTTGCCGTTCGCACGGCAATCAGCCTGGCAGACCATTCATGGGACATCGCCGGAGTCTTGACGGTCGAGATGGCAGTGGTCCTGGTTTGCCTGCTGCTCAGTCGTCGCGGCATGGCCGTTGCGGCCAAGACGCTTTTTTTGTCGTCGCTGGTTGCGACAATTTCCATACTGCTCTGGATCAGCGAGGGACTCTACGATTCGGGCGTCCTGGCCTTCCCCACGATACTGATCATTGCCGGGCTGCTGCTCAAGCCGCGCCATTATTTCGCGTTGTTTACGATGATGCTGGCCTGCATCCTGTTCATCGCCTGCGCCGGGCTGGCCGGCCTGCACGTTTTCAAGACCGGCAGCACCATGGTCGACCGCCTGATCGACACCCTGCTGATCCTGTTTATTGCCGGCTTCTCGGTATGGGTGCTGACCAACGATCTGCACGATGCGCTCGGCCGGCTGCGCGAGGAAATCGCGCGCGTGCATGAATCGCGCGCCAGCCTGACCTTCCTGGCGCAGCACGATGCGCTGACCGGTTTGCCGAACCGGTTGCTCGGGCGCGAACTGATCGAGCAGACCATCACCCGGGCGCGGCGCAATCACGACCGTGTCGCCTTGTTGTTTGTCGATCTCGATAATTTCAAGACCGTCAACGATACCCTGGGCCACACGGCCGGCGACGAGTTCCTGCGCGAAGTGGCGCTGCGTCTTTCGCAGGCGGTGCGCGCGACGGACATCGTGAGCCGCCAGGGCGGTGACGAATTTCTGATCGGCTTGACCGACGTCGGCGACATCACGGCCATCTCGACCGCCGCGGACAAGATCCTGGCGCGCCTGGTCGCGCCATTCGATTTGCGCGACGTCCAGGTATCGACCTCCTGTTCGATCGGCATCGCCGTCTTTCCCGACGATGGGGAGGATTTCGAAACCCTGCTGCGGTTGTCGGACATCGGCATGTATCAGGCCAAGGAATCGGGGCGCAACATGTACCGCTTCTATGACGAGGCAATGAATTCGAACATTCTGCACAACCTGCACCTGACGTCGAGCCTGCGCCTGGCATTGACGCGCCATGAGTTCATCCTGCACTACCAGCCGGTGGTCGATATCGTCAGCGGGCGCATGGTCGGCGCCGAAGCGCTGATCCGCTGGCAACATCCCGAGCAAGGCATGGTGCCGCCGGCCAACTTCATTCCGGCTGCCGAACGCTCGGGGCTGATCGTCGAAATCGGCGAATGGGTGATCAAGGAAGCGTGCACGCAGATGCGCATCTGGCAGGACATGGGCGCGCCGAATTTTGTGCTGGCGGTCAACCTCTCGCCGGTTCAGTTCCGGCGCGGCAACGTCGAAGCCATCGTCGCAGAAGCGCTCAAGCTGTCCGGGCTGAACCCGGCCAGCCTCGAACTCGAATTGACCGAATCGACACTGATTCAAAACGCCGAGGAATTCATCAAGACGCTGGCGAAACTGAAGGCATTGGGCGTGAAGATATCGATCGACGATTTCGGCACCGGTTATTCGAATCTTTCCTACCTGCAACGCTTCGAGGTCGACAAGCTGAAAATCGATCAATCCTTCGTCAAGCGGTTAAGCGGCAATACCCAGGACCGCGCCATCGTCAATGCGATCATCCAGATGGCCAAGAGCCTGAATCTCGCCACAACGGCAGAAGGCATCGAGGATGAGGCCACGCGGCGCGAGCTGATCGAACTCGGCTGCGATCTGGGACAGGGCTATTTGTTTGCCAAGCCGCAATCGGCGCCGCAATTCGAAGCCTTGATCCAATTGCAAAGCGCGCCGGCGCAGCGGCAGATGCAGTGAGGGAGGAGCTACAAATTAATGCGGTAGTCGCCCGAATTGGCACAGGTCTATCCGCTACGCTACTACCCCCAGGCGCTGGTCAATGCCACAATCCGTGGCGCGACTAACTCCCCTCGCCCGCGGGCGGGAGAGGGGTGGGGGTGGGGGTGAGGGCGCTCGTCAAGACCTAAAGCCTTGAATTCTAATGCCCTCGCCTTTGCTACGATTAAATATAAGAAGGCATAGGATCAAACAGCTTGGAACTCTGACTGTCTTGACAAGCCCCCTCACCCCAGCCCTCTCCCGCCCGCGGGAGAGGGAGCATCGCAGCGCTGCGAATTGCAGCAATGATCAAGGCCTTTACCGGGGAGACTTGTTCCGCACCTACTGCGGATTCCCTTCCTTCCTGCAGCGCGAATCCTGAAACGGCCCTTGGTATTTCTCCCAGACGTCGCCAGGCGAGGTCTTCGCGCAGAGTATCGTCCTGTCGATGCGATTCTTCCAGCGATACCAGGGTGCGCCGGAAGCGTGGGCGGCGATGCCGGTCATCAGCGCAATCGTCAGCAGCAGATATTTGGGTTTGAAAAGATGCCGCATCATTCCTTTTCCTTCGGTTCCAGCCACGACATCAATTCCTCGTGGCCGATGTTCAAGAGCTTTTCAATGGCAGTGTAGTCGTCCGGCAGGGCCGGGTCGTCCCAGCCGTTGGCGGAGTGACGCGCCAGGTCGGCCGCCAGCTTGACATTCATGACGCGCGAACTTTCGGCATGGTCGTCATCCATCAATTGCAGCAGCAATTCCGGCAGTTGCCAGTGCGAGCACAAGGCCAGCTGCAGGTCGAGCAGATGGAAGCCCAGCACGGCCTCTTGCGCGGCCGCGCTGCGCATGGTCGGATTGGCCTTTTGCAAGCTCTGGATTTCCAATGCCTTTTGCGGCGCAAAGCACAGCAGCGTGATTTCGGCCACGTCATGCAGCAAGGCCGCAATCGCGACTTCCTCGGCACGCTTGTCGTAGCGCCAGGTGGCCCAATTGAAGGCATAGCGCGCGGCACGCTGGGCGCGCCGGATCAGCTGGATCAAACGCAATTGCGCCTGGGGAAAGGGCTTTAACACGTCTTCCACCACGGCCATTTTATCGAAATGGCGGAAGAATGGATTGATGCCAAGCATGACGATGGCGTTGCCGACGGTGGTGATTTCCTGCAATTGCCGCGTGCCGTGGAATGGCCTGATGTAGGCCAGCACGCGCAACGTCATCAGCGGGTCGAGCAGGATGAAGTTCGAGATTTCGCGCGCGTTGATCCAGTCGATCTTTTCATGCGCCTGCACCATGCTGCGGAAAGTCTGGCGCAAAACCGGCACATCGTGCTCGCCGAGCAACGTGACCCATTCCTGCACCTTGCTTTGCTGTTCCTCCATCTTGGCTTCCTCGGATCCCTGGGATCCCTAGGTTACACGGGTCGGCAGTGTTGCCGCCTCGCCGACGACCGTGGTCCACTGACGCACCCGCCAGTCTTTCACCAAGCCATGCCTGACATAGGGATCCTGCCGGGCGAAACGTTCAGCCGCGTCGGCAGAGTCGCCCTGGAATAGCAGGATTGCCTGGTCAACCGGTTCGGCCAGCGGTCCGGCCAGCACCAGCTCACCCCGCTCCTTGGCCTGCCAGGCCAATTCAAGATGCGCCGCGCGAAACTCGGGGCGCCGTTCGAGATAATCCTCGGCCAGTTCGTAAAACAGCAAGAAATGCATGGCAATTGTCCTTTTTTACCCGCTGCAAGCGCAAATCGGGGCGCAGCGGCTGAAATATCCATCTAGCGTACCACCCTGCTTGAAACTTCGCCTGGCCATGGTGACACGCACATGACTTTGGGCATCTCCAAGAATCGTAGCGAGCGACCCAAGGTCGGGTCGAGAAGCGCAACTGTACGACTGTACAATGAGCATCGCAGACCCGAGATTGGGTCGCGCAGTAGATTATTGGAGATGCCCTTTTCACGCCTGCGATCTTTGCAGGTATGATTCCTGCGTAAGATGTGATCATTCTTCGATGAAAGGCACCATCCATGGCAATTCGCATCGCGCTGCATCACAAGACCAGCTATCGCTATGACCGCCTGGTCGGACTGTCGCCGCATGAAGTGCGCTTGCGCCCAACGCCGCACGCCCGCACACCCATCTTATCCTATTCGCTGTCGGTCAAGCCGAAGCAGCATTTCATCAATTGGCAGCAAGATCCCTATGGCAACTACATTGCCCGCCTGGTATTTCCCGAAAAATCGACGGAACTGGAAATAACAGTCGACCTGGTGGCCGACATGACGGTCATCAACCCGTTCGATTTTTTCGTCGAGCAATACGCCGAGAAGTTCCCGTTCAAGTACCCGGCGCAACTGATGACCGAATTAAGCCCCTACTTGCACGTGGACAAGCCCGGCGTGTTGCAGCAGAAATGGCTGGACGAGGCCAGGAGCGCGATCCTGAAAGAGGGTCTGCTGACCAACGACTTTCTGGTGGCGTTAAACCAGCGCCTGCAACTGGACATCGGCTACCTGGTGCGCATGGAACCGGGCGTGCAAACCCCGGAAGACACGCTGAAGAAGGCGTCCGGCTCGTGCCGCGACACTAGCTGGCTATTGGTGCATATTTTGCGCCATTTTGGACTGGCCGCGCGCTTCGTCTCGGGCTACCTGATCCAGTTGACCGCCGACTTGAAGTCGCTCGACGGCCCGAGCGGACCGGAAGCCGATTTCACCGACCTGCACGCCTGGGCGGAAGTGTATGTCCCCGGCGCCGGCTGGATCGGCCTCGACCCCACTTCCGGCATGCTGGCCGGCGAGGGCCACATCCCGCTGGCCTGCACCGCGATGCCGTCGTCGGCTGCGCCGGTGTCGGGCTTTGCCGATGAAGCCAAGGTCGAGTTTTCGCATGAGATGAAAGTCACACGCGTCCACGAAGATCCGCGCGTGACGAAACCCTACAGCGAAGCGGACTGGGAAAAGATCGACGCGCTCGGCCAGATGGTCGATGCCGACCTGCACCAGCTCGACGTGCGCCTGACCCAGGGCGGCGAGCCGACCTTCGTCTCGATCGACGACATGGACGGCCCGGAATGGAATACCGTGGCGCACGGCGACAAGAAGCGTGAGCTGGCGCAACAGCTTACCCACCGCCTGAAACGCCATTTCGCGCCCGGCGGCCTGCTGCACTACGGCCAGGGCAAATGGTATCCGGGCGAGCCGTTGCCGCGCTGGGCCTTCAACATCTATTGGCGCGTGGACGGCCAGCCGATGTGGCGCAATCCCGACCTGTTCGCTGTCGAGGGCGAAAATGACGGCTACGGCCCGGCTGTGGCCGAGCGCTTTTCGCGCGAGCTTGAGCGTGCGCTGGGGCTGGCCGACGGCAGCATGATACCAGCCCATGAAGATGTGTGGCTGCTGGCGCAGGCCGAGCAACGCCTGCCGATCAATATCGATCCGCTCAAAGCCAACCTGAAGGACAGCGAGGAAAGGCGCCGCCTCGCGCGCCTGCTGGAAAAAGGCGTCGGCGCCGTGGCCGGCTATGCGCTGCCGCTACGCGCGATGGAACACGTCGCCGCCAAGCACTCGAAGTGGCAGACCTGCCGCTGGCCGATCCGGCGCGAACGGCTGTACCTGATCGAAGGCGATTCGCCGATGGGCCTGCGCCTGCCGCTGGCCAGCCTGCCGTGGGTCGACCCGGCGCAAAAGGTGCAGGAATTCGAGATCGATCCGTTCGCGCCGCGTGCGCCGCTGGCTGCCGTCAGCACCGTGGCTACCGCAGTCAAGACGCCTATCCTGCCGCCGCTGGCCGCTGCCCCGGCCAAACCGGCCAAGCCCGATGCCAACGAGGTGATCCATACCGCGCTGTGCGTCGAGGTCAGGAACGGGCGGCTGCATGTGTTCATGCCACCGCTGAAACGCATCGAAGACTATCTCGACCTGCTGAGCCTGATCGAAGATTGCGCCGCCAAGCTCAAGCTGCGGCTATGGATCGAGGGTTACACGCCGCCGCGCGACGCGCGCGTCAAGCTGCTGTCCGTCACGCCCGACCCCGGTGTGATCGAAGTCAACGTGCACCCGGCGGCGAGCTGGAAGGAATTGGTCCACACCACCACCACGCTGTATGAAGAGGCGCGCCAGACCCGGCTCGGTACCGAAAAATTCATGCATGACGGGCGCCACACCGGCACCGGCGGCGGCAACCATGCCACGCTGGGCGGCGCGACCGCAGCCGACAGCCCGATGCTGCGCCGGCCCGACGTGTTGCGCAGCCTGATCACGTACTGGCAAAACCACCCGGCGCTGTCCTACCTGTTCTCCGGCACCTTCATCGGCCCGACCAGCCAGGCGCCGCGCGTCGATGAAGCGCGTGACGACAACCTGTATGAACTCGCCATCGCCTTCCAGCAGATGGAAAAAGCCTTGCCGGAAGCCGCCGAAAGCGAACGCCCGTGGCTGGTCGACCGATTGTTGCGCAACCTGCTGGTGGACCTGACCGGCAACACCCATCGCAGCGAATTCTCGATCGACAAGCTGTACTCGCCCGACGGCCCGACCGGCCGCCTCGGCCTGGTCGAATTCCGCGCCTTTGAAATGCCGCCGCACGCGCGCATGAGCCTGGTGCAGATGCTGCTGCTGCGTGCGCTGGTGGCACGCTTCTGGCGCAACCCGTACCAGGGCAAGCTGGTGCATTGGGGCACCGGCTTGCACGACCGCTGGATGCTGCCGCATTTCGTCGCACAAGACATCCGCGACGTGGTGCAGGACTTGCGCGATCACGGCTATGCATTCGAGCAGCACTGGTTCGATCCGTTCGTCGAATTCCGCTTCCCGCGCTACGGCACGGTCGCCTACGAAGGCGTCGAGATGGAATTGCGCCAGGCGATCGAACCATGGAAC
>FSYV01000063.1_pt1 | contig 39092 bp, 39 predicted proteins | sample 1638641 | NCBI WGS metagenome assembly FSYV01 (sample SAMEA3914813, study PRJEB12502) | metagenome | biome: forest; material: soil | place: Canada | collected 2011-07-07 | depth 0.3 m
CCTCTGGTACTACCCCGATCCCGCCACCAAGCCGGCGCACCGGCAGCGCGGCACCGTCGTCGAATTGCTGCTGCCTTTCATCGCAGGGATGGCAAGCGGTGATGCGCTTGCCGTTCAATTCTGAATGGATTATTCCCCGGTCGACGAATGCGTCGGCAGCGGCGTATGCAGTTGCCACTTGGAGGACAAGCTCTGGCCCTCTTCGATCTGGCGCGGCGTCAATTGCTTTGACAGATCGTTGCGCAGTTCCGACGCTTCCATGTTCCCGCTCGCCGCAGAGAGGTTCCACAACATGTAGGCAATCACATTGTCCTTGGGCACGCTGCCGACGCCATACATGTGCATGAGCCCCAGCAAACGCTGGGCTTCCGCGTGGCCTTGTTCGGCTGCGCGGCGAAACCAGGATACCGAGCGCTGATAGTCTTGCGGAATACCCTTGCCGGTGAAGTACATCGCGCCCAGCATGTATTGGGCGTCGGCATGACCGGTGTTGCCCGCCTTTTGCAGCCATTGCTGCGCCTCGCGATAGTCCTGCGGCAAGCCTTTGCCCGAGTAGTACATCGTCCCGATGACATACTGTGATTCGCTTTTGCCTTGATTGGCCGCCTTGCGGTGCCAGTTCAAGGCCTGCGCAAAGTCCTGCACGACGCCCAGGCCCATATAGTACATGTGGCCGAGCAATTGCTGGGCATCGGCATTGCCGCTACGGGCCGCCGGCGAGAGTTCCTGATAGGCGCCGGCGTAATTGCCGGCGCGGAAGGATGCCAGGCCTTCGTCGTAGCCGGCATGGGCGCTAAGCGACAGGCCAAATGCCATCGCCAGCGCAAACAGCTTGATTGTTTTTGTCATAGGCTAGCCGTCATTCCCAATTGATCTTGCCAAAGCCGCTGACGTTGGCGTTGCGCATCGCCGGGTTGCCGTAGACCGTGACCGAGCCGACGCCGTGCAGGTACATGTTGGCTGCCTTCCTGGCGTAGACCTTGACGCTGCCGACGCCGTTCAGGTAGGTCGTGACGGTATCGGCTTTCAAATCCTTGGCGTCGACGCCGCCGACGCCATCGAGCCGGCTGGTGAACTCCTTGGTTTGGCCGATCAGGACAACGTGCCCCGCGCCGGGGGAGTTGAGTTCGATGCTGTCGCTGTCACCATCGTCGATGGTCATGCTGGCCACGCCGGTGGAGCGAATCACGACATGCTTGTAGTGCACATTGACATTGATGTTGCCCGCGCCCGTGGCGCTCAATTGCAGATTGTCGCCGGCAAAGCCATTCAAGTGAACCGGGCCGACGCCGCTGCTGGTGAAAACGCTGAGGTTAGGCAAGGTCATCTCGATGCGCAGGCGCGGCGTGCGGATGAAAAAGCCATCGGTATCGATGCGCAAGGTGTCGCCTGACTGGTTTGTCGTAAGCGATTTCATGTCTTCCTTGCTGCCAAAGACGACGATGCTGGCGGTCGGGCCCTGGCGCAGTTGCAGGGAGGCCGCACCATCCAGGTGGACCTTGGATACGTTGGCGTCGATGCTGCGCGTTTCGCTGACTGCGTCGTCAGCCATGGCGACACCTGGGGCTATCAGGCCCGAGAGCAGGCCAGCCATGATTAGGCTCAGACTCAGGCTCTGGATGCCTTTTAAAAAAAGTTGTTTCATGTATATCTCCAATCGACAGATCACAAGCCGTTTGCGTGCAGATTGACTATATTGCCTGCTCCCGCAGAAAACCACAGGATTGCGACGTACTGCGGATTTTGGCGGATAGCCTGCAAAATTCCAACGGGAAATTTACCTGCGAGACGGTCCGGGAGCCAGGACTGTCGCATCGGCCCTGCAAGCGAGGCCAACTGGCATGGCGTTCATTGGATACAGGTTGGCGTCATGTGGATCTTTGCGGGTGCCGTGGTGCGATTGCGGCACCTCCCAGCGCATCGCGGGCGTTTTCAGTTTGATGCTTTCGGCGATTGCAACTGACGTTTGACCCGATAGCAAGACGCCGAAATCAGCTCATGGCATCTCCGGAAGCGCTAGTCAGTCCGAGCGCAAAGGGGACTCAGGCTTTTGACCAGATCTTGAGATTCTCCGGACGTGAGGAGCTTACCGCTGCCATGACCTTGTCCATGTCGAAATTCGGCAATCGTTTGACGAATTCGGCCAGAAGCTCTTTGTCGCCGACCGACCCGTGCGGATACGTTATCTCCGGAATGGTTTTACCCGCATGCAATCCCCAATACATGCCGACAGAGCCGGTTTGCGGGTCTTTGACCAAGGCAATTCCCACCATGGTAAGGGTATTCCACTTGACCGAAACTACGCCGCCATCGATGTATTTTGCCGTGATCGCGTCGCCGTCGAAGCTTAGCTGTGTTTGCATTTCGGCGTTTGGCGCCTCTTTCGGGACATTCGGGTGTTGTTTGGCGACGCGGTTGAGTTTCAAGAACTGATAAAAAAACAGGAGAACGACAATGGCGACGAAGGAAACGATCAAAATGGTCATGGCTAGGCTTTTTTATTGAACGATGGCGCGTGCTCTGCCCTGGGCAATCAGCATGACGCCAGTTGTTGGGCGAATGTCTTCAATGACGGAGGGAAGTATAACGAGAATTGCCTGCCGAAGGTAGCCTGTTGGCCAGCTTATCGCTTTGTGCGGTTGCGGTCGAACTTGCCCCAGTATTGGAATTCCGCTTCGTGCACTTCAATGTCGATTTCGGCAACGCGAGCCTGCAGGCGTTCCTGGACGTCGGTTACGGCCTGGTTGTAGATGATCGGGCCGATTTCTTCCAGAAAAAAACCGAGCAATGCGTCGGCGGCGATATTGCCTATTTTCTCTTCCATGTTTTCATTGAAATAGCGTTGGATTGATGCCACTGCCTGCTCGCGCTGCTCTTTGCGGATATCGATGCTCATGTTCTAGGCTTCATTAATTGTCGGTTGCCGGTAGCTGGCCAGGCGATCTTCCAGCGTGCCGCTGTGTAGTTCGAGCAAATTGTTGTCGTAGTCATAAAAATAGAGAGATGCCCCCTCTCCCTGCACGCGTGCACGTGGCGGTTTGATTTCGACCCCCAGCATGCGTAGCTTGTCTTCAAGAGCCGGCAAATCGGCGCTATCAACCTTGAAGGCAACGTGGCGATAGCTGCGCTCAAGCGCGGTATCCCCCTCCATCAACGCGATCCACAAGCCGCCCAAAGTGAAAAATTTCTCGCGCGAGAGCGAGAAATTCCGGCCATGGCTGTCGTAGGCTTCCGTGGCACCCAGGCCGTCGCAATACAGGCGCGCGGAACGTTCGAGATCGCGCACGATGAATGTGATGTGGCTCAAGCCTTCGATGGGCATATGGGAGGATCGGAGATGATGGAAACGTCGCTATTGTAAGGCGTAAGGCCGATTTGTAGGCTCAGAGCACCTTGCGATAAACAACAAACCCGGTTTCCGTCGCGACCTGATCATACAATTGCCTGGCGGTGCGGTTGTGTTCCTGCGTCAGCCAATACACCCGTGTCGCGCCGCCTTGCTGCGCACGTGCGTAGACCGCTTCGATCAATGCGCGCCCGACACCCTGGCCGCGCGCGGCTTCGGCGGTGAACAAGTCCTGCAAATAACAGGTTGGCCCGAGCAAGGTCGTGCTGCGATGGAACAGGTAATGCACCAGGCCGATGAGCTTGCCGTCGCGCTCGGCTACCAGCGCATGCATCGGCTCATGGGCGTCGAAGAAACGCGCCCAGGTCGTCCGGGTGATGTTGTCGGGCAGCGCGGTCGGCCCGCTCCGATCGTAAAAGGCATTGTAGCCGTCCCACAGCGGCAGCCAGGCCTCAAAATCCGCCTGTCGCGCAGGGCGAATCTCAAATCCCGGGGTTAGCATGCGCACTCCACTTGCAACGTGTCGGCCATGGAGCCTGCCGTTGCGCCGGTTGCAACCGGATGGCCGTCGCGCAGCCAGAAGTCGAGGCCGCCGAGTAATTCCTTTACCTTGAAGCCGAGCGATGCCAGCTTGTAAGCGCCTTTGGTCGATGCGTTGCAGCCGATGCCGTCGCAATAGACGACGTAAGTCTTGTCACGGTTGAGCTGCGTGGTGCTGGTTTCGGTCATCGTGCGATGCGGAAAATTCATTGCGCCGGGAATGTGCGCCCGCACGTAATAGTCCTCCGACCGCGCATCGATGACGACGATGGCGTCCACGCGCCGGCGCAAATCCTCCGCCACGTCCCAGGCGTCGGTGTGGTGGCTCAGCTTGGCGAGCATGAAGTCGCGGCTTTCCGCTGGGCTCGGTGCGGCGATTTCAAGTACGTAGGAGTGCGACTGTGACATTGAATTTCCCTTTCTTCCGCAAAAAAGACATGTAGGTATCTGGAAGTTTATTGTAGTGGACTATTGGACTTATAATTAATACCAATTTTGCGTTATTGATAAGGCCAATTTATGGGCAGTACCACGTCATCCCTTTGGTTGTCGCTGTTTGCTTCGCAGGCGGCGGAACAGCGCAGCCTGAGGGAGCAGGTGTGCGCTGCGATCCGTCAGGCGATCCATCGCGGTCAGGTGGCTCAGGGCGAGCGATTGCCGGCCAGCCGAGTGCTGGCGGCGGACCTTGGCGTGTCGCGCGTGACGGTGGAGGGTGCCTACGGGCAGTTGGAGGCCGAAGGTTATCTGCGCCGCAAGATCGGTGGCGGCACGTTTGCCGCGCTGGCATTGACGCCGACCACGGCGAGCGCCAAACCCAAGACTACAGCCAACCTTTCCAAACGCGGTGACGCCATCGTCGCGGGAGGTGGCTGTCGCGATACGCGCATCCCTTCGGCATTTGCAGGGGGGGCGCCCGACTTGGCCGCTTTCCCTCTCGACACCTGGCATCGGCTCGGCAACCGGCTGGCGCGCAGCGAAGGACGCGCGCTGCTTGGCTACGGCGATCCGCAGGGACTCGGCTCGTTGCGCCTGGCTATTGCGCATTATCTGAACCAGTCGCGCGGCGTGCGTTGCGACGCCGAGCAGGTATTGGTCCTGACCAGTTCGCAGCAGGCGCTGCAGTTGATTGCAACGCTGTTGCTCGACGCTGGCGATAACGTCTGGGTGGAAGATCCTTGCTACGAAGGGGCACGCACGGCCTTTGCCGCCTCGGGGGCAAATCTGGTGCCGCTGCCGGTCGATGCGGACGGCATGGATATGTCGCTTGCACCCGGCCAATCGGCACCGCGCCTTGTCTATACAACCCCATCACACCAATACCCGACGGGCGCCAGTCTGAGTCTCGCGCGTCGCATGGCCTTGCTGGAACTGGCGCGCAAGCGGCAGTGCTGGATCGTGGAAGACGACTACGATAGCGAATTTCACTACGACGGCCGGCCGCTGCCGGCCTTGCAGGGGCTCGATCGCCATGATCGCGTGCTATACGTCGGCACTTTCTCGAAAGTGCTGTTTCCTGCGCTGCGGCTGGCCTATCTCGTATTGCCGCCGTCGCTGGTCGAGGCATTCACCCTGGCGCGCACGGTGCAGGATGGCCATACCACACAGTGGACACAGGCGATCACTGCCGCATTTATCGAAGATGGACACTTCGCAGCGCATTTGCGCCAGATGCGCCAGCTCTATCGCAGCCGGCGCGATTTGCTACAGGTGGAGTTGACGCGACAATTGTCGGGCTGGCTCGATCCCTTGCCGACCACCGGTGGATTGAAAATGGCAGCGTGGCTGCCGCAGGGCACGGAGCAAGCGGCAACTCGTGAGGCGGCACGCCTGGGGATAGCCACGCCCGGCATGTCCAAGCTCTATCTCGGGCCCGCGCGCGATGGCTGGCTGCTGGGATTTGCCGCGCTAGACAATGCCTCGATTCGCGCGGGTGTCGAGGTTCTTGCGCGGGTGGCGGAACGCGTCCGGCGATCCGATCAAAACCCGTAAGTTGCCTGGAAACGCATGGTCGTGGCATGCTGCCCATCGAAGGCATCAAACAGCACGCCGGCGTTGTAGTGGATGACGTTGTCCCCGCCGAGATTGACCTTGCCGAGAATGACCGGGCCGATGCGGTGTGCCTGCTGGTCGTGCGGCGCCCAGCGATCCCATGTGCCCAATTCACCGAAGCCTTGGATGCCATACTCCAGCGATGCATTCCAGCGGTGCTTTACCTGCCATTGATAGTCGAGCTGCATCGTATTGGAGAAATCTGCCAGATAATTGCGATGCAAGAGGAAATTCAGGTTGGCGGTCGTGAGTCCGAATTGGGCTTGCAGCAGCGGCCCGATCTTGACCTGGTAGCCGGCTGAGCGATCCTGCTCGTATTCGATCTCGCTAAAGAGTCCAACATCGAGCGGAGACTGTTCGCCAGTGAGAACCAGGGTATTGACCCACGCAGCAGAATCGAATTGCGTGGCTTCTCCGGTATTGTGGGTATAGCTGCCGTAGAGTTCGGTGAACCAACGATCCGTCGCCAGGTAACCAATGCCCAAGGCAGCGGCGCTGCTGGAACCCTGGCTGGAAGGTTTTTGCGAGCCGATTTCGAAATCGATCTGATGTGTGCCGTTTTGCGTGTACGTCGTCAACAGGCTATCGTAGGGATCGCCCATGGCCGATGGCGTCCCGAGCGTCAACAACAAGGCGCAGAGGAACAGCTTCGATTTTTCAGCGGCACGGTGCATGATTGACTTTTCCGATTTCCAAAACGCGACCCAATTCTTATGCCTCATGCTGCCATGCCATTGCAATGAAGGCAATCGAAGATCAATCCAAAACAGATCGCAGTGCGCTACCTTTTGATGCGGCAATGCAAATCGCGGAACAATAATGGCGTCATGCCGAAACGCCGTTCGAACGCCTTGGACAACTGCGCAGCAGTGGAATAACCGGTCCTGGCGGCGATCTCTTTCAGCGAAACCCCGGCATTCAACAGCAGGCGGGTTTGATCAAGGCGCAGAGTCTCGACAAAATGGGCCGGCGTTTCGCCCATTACGCTGGTGAACTTGCGGTGGAAGCTGCGTTCGGACATGGCCGCCTCGTCTGCCAGGCGCGTCACGTCCAGGACATCGGCCAGGTGCTCCTTCATCCAGTTCACCAGTTTGCCGAATGGCGCATCCGCTTTCGCCTGGGCTTTCAACACCGGGCTGAATTGCGATTGATAGCCCGGACGACGCGCATACAGCACCAGGCGTTTTGCGATGGCATTCGCCACGGCCGGGCTCAAATCGGCCGCGACGATTTCCAGGCACATGTCGATCCCCGTCGTGACGCCGGCCGAAGTCCAGACTTGTCCATCCTGGACGAACAGGGCATTGGAATCGACAGAGGTCTTGGGGTAACGGCGCGTCAGGTCGCCACAGGCGGACCAATGCGTCGCCACGCGCTTGCCGTCGATGAGACCAAACTCGGCCAATGCGAATGCCCCTGTGCATATGGAACCGTAGCGTTGCATATGCGTGCATGCATGCCGCACCCATTGTTTGACCTTTTGGTTGGCGGCGAGGGCGCGCACTGCGTCTTCATCGCCGCCGACGATCAGCAGGGTGTCGAGGCAATTTGGCGCGAGCGCATCAAATGCCTCGGTCGCAATCGCAATGGCGCTATTGCTCTGCACCATGCCGCCGGCGTCCGACAGGATACGCACGTTGTAGAAATCAAGGCCGACCGCGTCGTTGGCCGCCGCAAATACGGCTGCTGGCCCCGTCACATCAAGAATCTGGATACCGTTAAAGGTCAGCAAGCCGATCTGATGGCTTTTTTGAGAGGTAAAATGCATTGGCAGATATTACTACTAATATGTCATTTATGCCAACCACCGTCTTGGTACGATGCGAAGACTGATCGGCAATGATTTGCCTCAGATCATCATTCTGTTCATCCAAGGATTCCATCATGCCCGCTATCTTGCAAATCGGCTTTCTGCTCTTCCCCAATGTCACGCAACTCGATTTGACCGGGCCTGCGCAGGTCCTTAGCCGTGTTCCCGGCGCGATCATCCAATTGGTCGCCAAGGATCGCGCACCGGTCGCCACCGATGTCGGATTCACCCTGAATCCAACCACGACGTTTGACACTTGCCCGCAGCTTGATGTGCTCTGCGTGCCGGGTGGTTTCGGCATCGTCGATCAGGTCGGGGATCAGGAGACGCTGGCATTCCTGCGTGGGCAAGCGGCCGAGGCGCGCTATGTCACGTCGGTGTGCAATGGCGCGCTATTGCTCGGCGCCGCGGGACTGCTTGACGGCTATCGCTCGGCCTGCCACTGGATGTGGCGCGATTATTTGCACTGCTTTGGCGCCGAACCGGTGGCGCAGCGCATCGTGCGCGACCGCAATCGCATCTCCGGTGGCGGCGTCACCGCCGGTATCGACTTTGGCTTCGCGCTGGCGGCAGAATTGGCCGGCGAAGAAACCGCGCGCATGATACAGCTTGCGCTGGAATACGACCCGCAGCCGCCGTTCGACAGTGGTACGCCCGAGCGCGCCGGTGCAGAACGTGTCGCCCGCATGCGGGCCTCGCTGGCCCTGCGCATGCAAGGTGCAGAGGAAAGAATTTTTCGAGCGGCCATCAAATAGACCCGGGCGGCCGATTTCGCTTGCTTGACTGGCGACTGCGCCAAAGCGCCGCTGCCTGGAATGGCATTGTTTACCCAGGCAATCAATGGCCCTTTTCGATGTCGCGTATCGCATGGCGGGCTGCTTCGACGGCCAGGTCGACATGTTCAAGCGCGCGACGTTTCAAGCCGCGCGCTTCGGGATTGTCTTCCTCTCGGTCCAGGTCGCCGTGCGCCTGCTGCAATAATTCGACAGCATGATGCAAACGGCCTGAACGATCGAGATTGGCATCGTCTTGCGGCCGGGCGTTCAGGTTTTTCGCGTCTTCCCTCGCTGCTTTTTTCACTTCGCCTATCGCACGATCGATTTCCGTGATGGCGATGTCTTCCTGGATGCTGACTGCCGTATCGCCGGGGCGGTGTCCGAGGTTCCAACGGGCGGCACGCAGATCGGACAAGGCGTGCAGATAACCGGGATGATCGCCGGGCAGATCGGCATGGGCGGCAAACGGGAGCGCCGCCGTCATCAGCACGGCAATTGCGATCAATTTCAGTTTCATGGCGTAAGCTCCTGATGATATGACGTATCGGAATATCTGTTGCATGTTGAGATCCAACAAGTTGCCTCACTTGCGCTTTCAACGAATAATGGCAATGGTAAGTTTACTTAAATTGTTAATCCATATGTGGGAATTGTTTCTTTGTCGAGTGAAACACAGTCATGCAGGAGTTGTCGAGGGTGCAGACCGCATTGACGGGATTTTGACTGCGCGCGGGTTGCGCAACCGGGCGAGGCAGGTGCATCGTGAATAGGCCTCGCGTTCTGATCGGCATGCTTTTTATGTTGCTATTAAGCAATGAAATTGTGCGCGCCGAGCCCGATGCCGCAAAGCAAAGTGCCGCGATACTCGATACCAATCAATGTCGCCCGACCTATCCGCGAAGCGCCACGCTGCGGCGCGAACACGGCGTCGTGACGATGCAATTCACCGTCGGCGCAAACGGTAAGCTGGTTGGGTCGGCGGTTGTGAAGTCCAGCGGGTTTCGCGATCTCGATCAGGCAGCCTTGAATGCATTGATCCACTGTCGTTTCAAGCCGGCACTAAGTGACGGAAGGCCGGTGCAGGCGGCCTTCGTGATGGAATATCGTTGGAAACTACAGTAACAACGCCGCCGTCAGCGATTGCACTTCTTCAGCCGATTCTTCGAGTATGCTAGCCAGCGTGCCGTCGCCGACGATGAAGTCGATCGTGGCGGCGGACTCCACGCTGGTCGCACCGGCGCGTTGATGCAGTGGCGAGGGTACTGGCGATAGGTCGTTGGCGAGCAGCAGCGTGTCGCCCAGCGTCTCCGGCGGCAGTGCGCGGAATCCGTACCACAGCGCTTCGACGGCTTCCGCCACCGAGTCCGGCACGGCCAGTTGCTTGAGCACGCCGCGGCCGATTTTCGTTTCGCCGTATTCGACCCAGTCTTCCAGGTCGCCGTCGAGCAGGCCGGGGAAATCCTTGGCGCGCGACAGCAGGTAGAAGCCACCGACTTCGTGCACGATGCCGGCAAACATCGCCGTCTCCGGATCAACGTGAGTGACGCGCTTGGCGATGACTTGCGCCAGCGCCGCGACGTGCGCCGTATGTTCCCACAACTGGGCGGACTTGGCGCGTAATGACGGCGTCGTAATCATGCTGCCGAATTGCCGCACCACGAGCGCCGCGACCAGCGTGCGCAGGGTTTGAAAACCGAGCCGCATGACGGCAGTGCGCACATTGGTGATTTCGCCGCCGGACCGGTTATAGGCGGCAGAATTGGCGATCGCCACAGTGCGCGCGGCCAGCAGGGGTTCCGCTTGGACCAATTTTGCGGCGGCTTCCATGTGACAGTCGGGATCGTCCAACGCTTGCTGCAATTTCAGCGACGCGTTGACGTTGGTGGGAAACACCAATTCGCCCCGCGCTGCTTCGGCGGCGATGGTCTTGAAAGCTTCTAATCTGTCCATGAAGAAAACGGTCCTTTCGGCTTGGTCTCACGTTTCGCGGGGGCCTGATTTTGCACAGGCGCTGTTTCATCGCGCGCAACCTGTTTCTTCCGACACACTACAACATATATGCTGTTTGTGCTAGGGTAGCCGTTTTGAATTCGCGTTTCGTCGCAGGGAGAAGGAAAATGCGCGGTTTTTGCTTGCTGCCGGTGTTGTTTTTAGGATTGCTTGCTCGGCCTTGTCCGGCCGCCGATTGCGCTACCTACACTGGTACCGCAGTTGCACCGAGCAAGGATGTCGGCGTGGTGCTCGACAAGACCCTGGCTGCGCTGCGCAGCAAGAATGTGCACGCCATGTTTGCCCTGGCCGACAAGAAGATATTATTGGTGCGACGCGTGGTGTCGAATTCTGATCGCTCCGGTAATCTGCGCCTCGAATTGCTTCAACGCGACGTGGACGCCAATCTGAATATCCACATGGGCAACCAGGTACTGCCGGATCTCGCGTCGCCGGGGGCATTTGCATCGGTCGCAACCGATAAGGTGATTGCCGTCAGGCGTGACATTTGCGAGGATGCGCGTCGCTGCGACGATTATCTTCCCGGCTCGGAGCAAATTCCATTCATGCTCAACAGTTTGTTGCAGTGCAATCAAAATGGCAAGGCCGCATACCTGTACACCGACGGCATCTACGTGCTCGATATGACGACTGCGCCAGGAAAGATTGCGACTGGCAGCGCTTTGTTCTTCAATAAAATTGCCGGCGGCTACCACTTGGCCGGCGTGATCATCCAGAATTAGACAAGCGTTGCGCCCTGCGTGGGCAAGGGTCAGCTTTGGCGAGGATTGAGTGCGCGCGCCAACTGCGCGGCACAAATGGCGACCGCCGTATTGGCTTCGTCGATCACTTTTCCCATGAGCACGAAGCCGTGAATCTGGCGTTCGAAACAGATCAGGCTGGCGCGATTGCCGGCTTCGGAAAGTCGCTGCGCATACATCAACCCCTCGTCGCGCAACGGGTCATAGCCGGCAACGAGCACCAGGGCCGGCGGCAGGTTCTCGAGATCGCCGCGCAGCAGCGGCGAGGCGCGCCAATCGAGGTCCTGCGCGGGGTCGGTGATGTAGTGATCGTGAAAGTAATCCATCGTATCGCTGGTCAGCAGAAACCCCTGGCCGTTGGTCGTATGCGATGGCGCGCTGCGCCGCATGTCGGTTGCCGGATAAATCAGCAATTGAAACACCAGGGGCAAGTCTTGCGCGTCGCGCGCTGCGATGGCGACGACGGCGGCGAGATTGCCTCCGGCGCTGTCGCCGCCGACCGCGATCCGCGTCGCATCCACGCCGAGTTCGGCGGCGTGCTGCTTGACCCAATAGACGGCGGCGAGTGTATCGTCGACCGCCGCGGGGAAGCGATGCTCCGGCCCCATGCGGTAGTCGACGGAAACCACAGCACACCCGGAGCCATTGGCCAATTCGCGGCATAGCGTGTCATGCGTATCCAGGTCGCCCATCAACCAGCCGCCGCCGTGAAAATACACCAGAACCGGCAAGGCTGCATCCGATCCATCGGCTGGCGAAGAATTGCCTGCCCGAGGCGACGGGTGATAAAGACGCAGCGGCACGCTGCCATGTTTCGATTCAGCCTCCAGCTCGCGTACCAGCCCAACTGGCGGTGGGGCTGGCTGGGTAACATGGCGCCGCTCGCGATACAGGATACGGGCTTCGGCCGGCTCCAGCGTGTGGGTAGGTGGAATCTTGCGTTCTTCGATGAGATCGAGCAAGGCCTTGGCCTCAGGGTGCAGCATCGGCAATCCTTTCGCATCCGTTCTTCTTGAGTTGATCATGATAGCGAAAAGTGGCGTTATCTGTTCGGACAAAAAAAACCCGCACTGCTGACGCGCGCGGGTCAATTCGCTTTCGAGGAGATGAAGGAATGAGATCCATTCTAACCCTGCATATCGATTCGGGCCATCCCATGAATATGGTAGCAAGCACCTTTGGCCAAATCGCCAAATACATTGAACCGTCATTGCTCGGATGGATTGGACTGCTTCATTTTCGTCGCGCTGGGCAAAACTGGCGGAACGCGAGGCAAGGAATGTGAAATTTATTGTGCCTGTTGTGCAACAATTGCGGTTAGAATTACGCGGAAAACATGACACGGGAGGCGATGCACCGCGCACGGTTGGGCACAAAAACTGCGCTCCCGGATTCTCGTTTTCATTATCCGATTCCAATTTCAAGGAGAACAAGATGGCCATTGCGATTCAACGAAAGCAAATTCTTTGTGCCTTGTTGCTTGCTGCAGCGAGTATGGCATGTAGCTCGGCCTTTGCCCAAAGCCAAGAATACCGGCGCGGCTACGATCAGGGTTATCGCGACGGGTCTGAAGCGCAAAGCCACGCCGATCATGGCGATGCCGGACGCATCATTATCGAGGAAGCGCATTATGGCGCGCGCGAAGCGGGTTTTTGCGATGCGCGCGAAGCGATACAACGCTCGATCGGCTGGCGCCGGCACTTTGACGTCCTGGTCAATAACGCATTGTGCGGAGATCCCGCGCATGGCGTACACAAGCACCTGGAAATCCGCTATCGCTGCGGCAACAGCCAGCCGGCACGCACGGAAGCCCCCGAGGATGCAGTCATTGCGCTTAGCTGTGAGTGATTTGCCCGTGATTGGCGAGTGAACTCGCAGTAAAGTGATACTCGCGCGACATCAAGGCATCGAACAAGACTCGATAACACGCCTGCCGATAGGCGGGCAGGCGTGCGTCGTGCGGGACAATGATGCTTGAAGAAAAAGATCTCAATCTGGTCATCGTGACTGGCGGCTCGCGCGGGTTGGGCAAGGCACTTGTCGATGCCTATGAAGCCCGGGAGTGGAGTGCCCTTGAATTTTCGCGCGGTGGCACCGGCTTGAACCACATGCCGGTCGACCTGGCCGATCTCGATGCGTCACTGCCGGTGCTTGAGTCACAGTTGCAAACCCTGGCGAAGACACCGTGGAACAGGGTGGTATTCATCAACAATGCCGGAACCCTGACCCCGATTGCGCCGGTGCGCGCTTTGACCGATGCGCAGATTGAACAGAACCTGTCCGTCAATTTGATGTCGGGCATCCGTCTGATGTCGGCGTTTGTCCGCGCGTTTGCGCCATCCGCCGCGACAACTACCGTGGTCAACATTTCTTCCGGGGCTGCGCTGAAGGGCTACGCAGGCTGGCCCTTGTATTGCGCCGCCAAGGCCGGTTTGGAAAATTACATCCGCTCGCTGGCTGCCGAGCAGGCCGGCGCCGTGCACCCATACACTTGCATCAACATCGAGCCTGGTGTCATCGATACCGACATGCAGGCAGAAATTCGCGAGACTGACGCGCATAATTTTCCTGAGGTTGCGCGCTTCCTGGAGTTGAAGCGGGCAGGGCGCTTGCGTTCCGCCAAATCCGTGGCGCGCGCCATTCTCGACATCATCGACAGCAGTCCCGACAATGGCGGCAGGTATCGCATCGCCGACCAGGTGTAGGGCAGACGCTCGCTTCTAGGCCAGGCATCCCATCGACGACAGCGTCTGCCTTACTGCCGCATCCCATGGCGTATGCGGCTCTTCACCCAGCATGTCACGCAGGTGTGTGTTGTCCATGCGCACCGGTTGCTGCCAGAGGTAGCGCATTTCCATCAATTCGCGCAGAGTCTCATTGAACGGGGCCGCCAGGCGCAGCACCCACCACGGCATGCGGTTGACCTTGAGCCGGGCATTGCCGCTGACCCTGCGGATTGCGTCGATCATCTTGCTGCCATCCTCATCCCAATGACCGCGCATATGGTAGTTGGCAAAAACAGGTAGACGATCGCCGAGTTCGACCAGGCGCACCATGGTTTCTGCAACGTCTGGCACATAGGCCCACTGGTGGCCTATATCCGCTGCGCCGGGGTACACAATTGCAGCCACGGTTTTCCCTGGTTTGACCACCGCGCCGCTGAACCAGCTGTTTGCGCCGGAGCCAGGACCGAAGAAATCGCCGGCACGCACCACCAAAGCCGGCACGCCGCTTTTGCTGGCATCGCGCAAGCGGTTCTCGAGCGCCACGCGTATCGCACCCTTGCGGGTGAAGGGCAGTTGCGGCGCATCTTCCTTCAAAATGGGAAATGCGTCCGCGCCGAAATTGTAGACCGTGCCTGGCAACAGGATGCGCGCCCCGCAAGCGCGCGCGGCGGCGATGGTGTTGTCGATCATCGGCAGCACCAGCTCGGCCCAATTACGATAGCGCGGTGGATTGACGGCATGGACGATCAGTTCTACACCTTGCGCAGCCTTGACGACATCCGCGCGATTCAAGGCATCGCCGCGCACCCAATCGAAGCCGGGCGCACCATCAGGCAGGTTGGCGGGATTGCGGTGCAGGGCGCGGACGGTCCAGCCGCGCGCAAGCAATTTACGGCCGACCTCGGCGCCGATGGTGCCGGTGCCGCCCAGGATCAGTGCGCTATGTGTTGCATTTTTGATATTCACGATTTCCTCCAATCAGGTTGATGAATGACTTTGATGAAGGCATTGTTGCACTGTACATCGATAAATGAAATTAGCTAAATAGATCTATTGGCTATTCATTTTTGTATGGTTATGGAATAATCAGGTTATGAACAAACAAGATCCAAGCTGGGAGTTGTATCGTTCGTTTCTCGGCATCCTGCGCGAAGGGTCCCTGTCGGGCGCCGCGCGCCTGCTCGGCCTGACGCAGCCGACCGTCGGCCGCCATCTGGACGCGCTCGAACGGGGCGTCGGCATGGTGTTGTTCGTGCGAACCCAGCACGGCTTGAGCCCGACGCGCGAAGCCGAGGCATTGCGTCCTTATGCCGAGGCCATGGAATCGACCAGTGCGGCATTGCTGCGCGTGGCGTCGAGCCAGCACGGCGTGGTGCGCGGGACGGTACGCATTACTGCGAGCGAGGTGGTGGCGGTGGAGGTCTTGCCGCCGATTCTGGCGGCCCTGCGCGAGGCGCATCCGGAGTTGATGATCGAACTGGTGGCAACCGACAGGATGGAAGATCTGTTGCAGCGCGACGCCGACATCGCGGTGCGCATGACGCGCCCGAGCCAGTCTGCATTGGTGGCGCGCCGGGTCGGCGACGTCGAACTCGGTTGCTATTCGCATCGCCGTTACCTCGAGCGGCGCGGTGTGCCGCAGACAGTGGAAGCGCTGGCCCGGCACGACATGATTGGATTTGACCGGGAAACCGCCTTCACGCGCGCCGTGCTGGCCGACCTGCCATTTCTGGCGCAAGCGCAGTTTGCCCTGCGCTGCGACAACGACCTGGCGAATCTTGCGTCCCTGCGCGCTGGATTCGGGATCGGCGTGTGCCAGGTCGGCCTCGCGCACGCCAATCCCGACCTGGTACGCCTGTTTCCGCAGCAGGTGAGCTACAAGCTCGACACCTGGATTGCGATGCATGAAGACCTGCGCGACAATGCCGTGTGCAAGGCGGCGTTTACCGCCCTGGTCGATGGCATGACGCAATATATCGAATCGGCCAGCGCGTCCTGATCGGTCGGCCGCGCTTTGTCCGGCTCTATTCGACGTTGTCGCCGACGATAGTCTCGATTTTTTCCTTGATTGCGTCGGTGATTTTGTCCTTGACGGTGGCCGCTTTCATATTCTCAAGCAACTGCGACACTTGTGACGCACCGGTGATGATTGAACTCACACGCGGGTTTTTCAACGCCCAGGCAATCGCCAGTTGCGCCAGCGAACAGTTCAGTTCCTCCGCTACCGTCTGCAATTCGACAACGATGGCGTTCTTGCGCTGATCGGTCAATCCCTCGCGCAGGAAGGCATAGTTCGGCAATTCGGCGCGGCTGCCCTTGGGAATGCCGGCGCGGTATTTACCCGTCAACAAGCCGGAAGCCAGCGGACTCCAGGTGGTCAAGCCGAGGCCGATGTCTTCGTACAGGCGCGCATATTCGCGCTCGACGCGCGTGCGGTGAAACAGGTTGTATTGCGGTTGCTCGACCACCGGCTTGTGCAGGTGATGGCGCTCGGCAATGTCGTAGGCGCTGCGGATTTCATCGGCACTCCATTCCGAGGTGCCCCAGTACAAGGCCTTGCCGCGCGTGATCATGTCGCTCATGGCCCAGACCGTTTCCTCGATCGGCGTGTGCGGATCAGGGCGGTGGCAGTAGACCAGATCAACGTAATCGAGCTGCAGCCGCTGCAACGAGCCGTCGATGGCATTGAGCAGATATTTTCGGTTGAGCGTATTGACCTGGTTGGGTCCCTTGGTAATGCCCCAGAAGAATTTGGTCGAGACGATGTAGGAGAGGCGCGGGCGCTTCAAATCCTTCAAAGCGATGCCCATCAATTCCTCCGATTGACCGGAGGCATAAATTTCGGCATTGTCAAAGAAGTTGACGCCGGCGTCGAATGCGGCAGCCATCAAATCCGCTGCAGCGTTGCGATTGACCTGGTTACCATAGGTGACCCAGGAGCCGAAGGAAAGTTCGCTGATTTGCAGGCCGGAGCGGCCGAGTCGTCGATATTGCATGGTTGTGTTCCTTGATCTCGTTGGCAATAAAAAGCAGAAGGGTAGTATGGCGCAAAATGCCGATTTCGGTTGAATGCGGATTGCGACGTTGCCCGTTGCTAAAATGGCGAACAAGTTTTTTGTCGAAAGGCCTGGTATGACGATCCTCGCTTCATTTAAACGCCGCACCGCCGAGTTTGTCGACAATGCGCGCAAGGAAGAGAATCTGCGCTATGGCGCGCAGCTTGCAATAGCGGTGATCATTGCTTACCTGATTCCTTACTTCCTTTCCTTGCCGGAAGGCTTTTGGGCGGTGATGAGCGCCTTGATCGTCATGCGCGCACGCACCGGTTCCACGCTCGATGAAGGCTGGGGGCGCTTCAAGGGTACGCTCACCGGGACGCTGTTCGGCTTGCTCGGTGTGTGGCTGCATACGCTGGGTCTGGCGACCACGTTTGCCACATTGGTGGTGATCGCGGTGTTGGCATTCGTCGCCGGATTGGCGCCGGCGCTGCGCAGCGCGCCGATCACGGCGCTCATCATACTATCAAGCGGCGGCATTGCCGGGCACGGCCCGTGGCAGGTGGCCGGACTGCGCATCCTCGAAATCGTCATCGGCATCGGCGCCGGGTTGCTGGTCACGTGGTTCACGCCATCGGCGCGGTCAGTGACGCATTTCCACGAGAGCGTGGCGCAATTGCTGCGCGACGTGGCGCAGCAGACCGCGCGTGCCATGAGCGGCGATGCGCCGGACGGCGACGAGAAGGAGACGGCGAGCAAGGAAATGCGTACGCGCCTGGGCCGACTGGCATTGCTGGCAGCCAGCGCCGACACGGAGCGCCGCTTCGCGCGCCGCAAGTCAGATGCAGATGGGGAGTTTGACGAGCACCTGTTCCGGCGCCACGCCAGATTGGTATCGCGCACGGTGCAAGATGCGGGATTGTTTGGCCGCCTCTATGACACCCTGCCGGAACATCGAAGCCACGCAATCTGGCCGCGTATGGCGGCCATCGTCAATGCGGCACTTCAAGCGACAGCGGCAGGGGAGGCGGAAACGGCGCGCAGCGCATTGCAAGACCTGGCCCGGTTGCTGAAGGAAGAATCGGATGCGGCGCATCCGATCCCGTTGCTGCAGACGCCGGTCTTCCTGTTGACGGCCGACTTGCGCTCGCTGGTCAGGCTGCGACTGGCATAGCGCCGGGTTCGGCTGCAGGCTTTTCCGCGTCCTTGATCAGGCGGCCAAGGAATGGAATCAGCAGCACCAGGATGATGCCGACGCCGATCGTGCCCCAGCCGAGTTCGGAAAACAGGGTCGAGTAGGATGGGTTGGTGGAAGTTGCCATCGCGCCGATCGTGGGTTCGGGAATCAGCGACGCCAGTTCCTTGGCAACCAGCGAAGCCAGGCCGGTCAACAGCATCCAGCTTCCCATCATGATGCCTTGGTATTGCTTCGGTGCGAGGCGACCCACCATGGCGTAGCCGACCGGCGATATCAGCAGCTCGCCCAGGCTCTGGAAAACGTAAAAGATGAACAGCCACACGAATTCGGATTTGCCGGTGCTGTCGGCAAGCGATATGCCCAAAGGCAGGGCCAGCGTGCCGATGCCCATCAGGATCAGCGACACGGAAAATTGGCGTGGCACGTCGATGTTCCAGCCGCGTGCGCGCAGCCTGACAAACAGGGCCGACATCAGCGGACCGCCGAACACGAGGACGATGGTATTGATGTTTTGCACCCAGATCGGCGCGATCTTGACGCTGCCGATTTGCAGACGCACATTGTTGTCGGCAAATTGCTGCAATGCGCTCGGCGTCAATTGATACAGGCTCCAGAACACCAGAGAGCCGAGGGCGAGTATCAGGTAGGCCCACATGTTGTTTTTCTCGCGCGCATCGGCGTGTGTTACCGTCAAATAGAGCAGGACCATGCCGACGATGGCGCAGATGACCAGTACCAGGTATTCGGTGCCTTGCGTGTGCTGCAGCAGGAACCAGAGCATCGGCACCAGCAGCAGCATGATGATGATGCCTGCCACGCCGCGCTGGCGGAATTGCTGTGTCGTCCTTTGCAGCAGCGGCGTATTGAGGTCGCGGATGGCTTTCCAGTTCATCAGCGCGACGATGATCGCAAGGAAGTTGCCGAACGTCGCAAACAGATACATGTGGGTGTAATCTTCCCGGTTCTGGAAATAGCCGCCGACGATGAATCCCACGGCAAAGCCGATGTTCATCCCGGCGTAATTCCACAGAAAGGCGCCTTCGCGACGGTTATCTTCCGGCGCAAAGCGCTGCGTCAACATCATGTTCAGACAGGTCACGTTCAATCCGCTGCCGGTCAGGAACAGCGCCAACCCGACGTAAAGCATTGCGGGGGTGCCCATTGCAACGCAGGCGGAGCCAAAAAACTGCAAGACCATGCCGCCGATGAAGAGATTGCGGTTACTGAGGAAGCGCCCGCCGAGGTAGCCGCCAAAGAGATGTAATCCATAGTTGAATGCGCCAAAAACACCGGTGATCGCCGCTGCTTCGGCTGCGGTGAAGTGCAGATGCTTGGTGGTGTAGAGGTCGAGCGAGAAGTACAACACCGCAAAACCCAGCGTAGCGAAAATCTGGATGAAAAATAGCGCCCCCGCTCCTTCGGGTATATGCGCAAAGCGTTCTTTAATTGAGGGCAAGGTCTTCTCCGGGAAATTGTATTTAATATAATTTAACTAGGCACTGGATAAAAACGGCCATTTTTGGCCGATGCCTGAAAATTGGCATTGTATGCCAGAGATGGGGAAGTGAAATGACCAACTTGGGGGAAGACGTGAATTTGGTCGGTAAATTGACAATTCACCAAGTGCGCACCAAGCGCGCGTTGTCGTCACGGCAAGCTCAGCCGAGATGCTTTTCCATGAAAATGCTGAGAGGGTCGGCCTCATAGCTGCCAAATGGTGCGCGCTCGAGATACCCTTGGCGCCGGTACAGGCTTAGGGCTTCCAGTTGCTTGATACCGGTTTCCAGTCGCGCAACGGCGACGCCGCAAGAAAGCAGGTAAGTTTCCAGGTGAGCCAGGATCGCCTTGGAAAGACCGATGCCGCGATGCGATTCGAGAACGAACATGCGCTTCAATTCACCATAGCGCGTGTCGCCATCGATGATCTTGACGGCGCCGCAGGCCGCGAGCGTGCCGCCCAGGTATGCGCCGAGAAAATGCACGTTGGGCAATTGCAGGGCGGCTAACGATTCCAGGTGATTGCTTTCAGCGGGGTACAGCGCCTGCATGTAGGCATCGGAAAGGGCGATTAGTGCCTGCGCTGCGGGCAGGGTCGCTTCCAGGGTGACGATATGCATGGGCAATTCCGCATAAATCGACATCATACCGAATGGGTGCTATTTATGCGGTTCCATTCCGACGCGCCAATTCATACACGCGACGTGCGACATTACGACACGGTCAGTTCGCCGGATTCGATGGCATGTTCGATAACAGCCGGCCGTCGGGCCAGCAGGATCACGGCGGCCAGAACCATGGCTCCGCCCAGTATCTGATTGGCACTGACCGATTCGCCTAGCATGGCTACACCGATGGTCATCGTGATGACCGGCTCGAGGGTGGAGATGATCGATGCCTGCGAAGCGCCGATCTTCTTCACGCCGCTCAAGAAGGCGGCGATGGCAATGGAGGTACCGAAGAAGGCGATTGCGCCGATGGCGAGCCAGCCAACGGTGCTGCCCGGCAGCGTGGCACCACTGGCCACGGCGAGCACGGCGTTGCCGCAACCGGCGGTGGCCAGAATGACCAGGCTGGCCGACAGCGGATGGGTGTCGCGCGAAAGCCGGTTGCCCAACAGGATATAGGCGGCGTAAATGCCTGCAGCCAACAATCCCAGTCCGATCCCCAGCACCTGGCCATGCAATTTCCCGCCGAGCGTGACGGCCAGGCCGAAGCAGGCCAGCGTCAGCAACAGCATCGTGCGGCGGTCGGCCTTTTCCCAGCCAAGCGCGATCGCCAGGATGGTCACGAGCACCGGGTAGATATACAGCAGCAAGCCCACCAGGCCACTGCTGGCGTACACCAAGGCGTTGAAATAGCTCTGTGCCTGGGCTGTGTACAGGCAGCCCATCAGGACAAAGCCTGCCAATGTGCGACCGCGCGGCAAGGGCAATTTCTTGATCCAGACAATGGGCGCCAGCATGAGCACTGCCAGGATGAAGCGCAGCGCAAGCAAGGTCGAGGGGCTCGCTCCCGATGCATAAGCAGTCTTGGCAAACAGGGCGATGCTGCCAAAGCCGAAGGCTGACAACAAAATGAGAAGGACGGCGTTGCTGCGCGACATGAGATTACAATCCTTGGGAGATACTGCATTAGCATGAAAATATTTGTGGCTTTGGCAAATGGGTAACAGGTAGTTTTTCTGCGAATCATTGCTTTCAGCCGCACTGCAATCATATTTGCTTGCAAATCTCGCGACAAATCAATTATGTTAAGCTTATGGCCTAAAATTATTGAGGCAACCATGTCCCAGCGCTTACCCCCGCTTGCGGCCTTGCATGCGTTCGAAGCAGCAGCCCGGCACGACAGTTTTCAACGTGCGGGCGAAGAGATGTATTTATCTGCCGGCGCGGTCGCGCATCAAGTCAAGCAACTTGAGGCCTGGCTCGGCGTCACGCTCTTTCAGCGTCTGCCGCGTGGTGTTGTCCTCAATGCCGCCGGTCGGCGCTATGCCGATAGTCTGCGTCCGATCCTGGCCAGTTTGGCTGAAGTGTCGGAGGTAGCGCGCAGGCAGGTCGACGAGAAAGTGGTTACCGTTTCGGCCACCCAGTCGTTCGCCACGCGCTGGCTCATGCCGCGGCTCGGACGCTTGCGGGAGATGCATCCGGAAATCGATCTGCGCGTCCTGGCATCGACCCATCCAGCTGATTTCGCGCGCGATGGCGTGGACGTCGCGATTCGCCTCGGCACCGGGCCATATCCCGGACTGAAGACCGATCCCATGCAGGAAGAGCGATTTGTTGTCGTGTGCAGCCCGAGTTTCGCCGCCGCCACTGCTGCGCTGAAAGGGCCGGCCGACATCTTGCGTTACACGCTGCTGCACGATGAGCCGGAGGTGCGTATTCCCAAGGAAACCGATTGGACACGCTGGCTCAGGCAGTTCGGCGTGAACTATGCCGACAATAGCGGCGCGCGTTTTTCGCACACTTATCTCACCCTGGAAGCGGCTGCAAACGGGCAGGGTATTGCCATCGCGCCCGAATTTTTGCTCACCGCCGACGTGCGGGGCGGGCGCCTGGTGCGCCTGTTTCCGCAAAGCGTGCTAGGGCCGTATCGCTATCACCTGTTGCGCGCAGCCGACGCGCGGCCCCTGGTGCAGGACTTCTGTGCGTGGGCACTCGACGAAGTGGCGCGCGACCTTGGCGACGGCCAATAAAGAAACAATTCGCGTATCATGTAAGCTTCGATTCGTAGCCCATGCGTACCCCAGCAATGAAGTTGCCACCACAAATCCAGAAGTTCGCCATATTCCTGTTCGCGGTAAGCGTTACGCTCGGCGCTTTTTATCTTGCCATCAAGGGCATGCAGTGGTTGTTCGTTTATATGGGCAGCTTCGGACTGAACGATCCGGCACCCAGCTTGCGTATCGTGGGCGGCATTTTCCTTACCGCTGTGGTCATCTTGCGGTTTTACCTGCGCTGGCGTGCCAAGACGGCGCGCAAGAAGAACGAAGCCAAGGTACGCAACTAAGGTGCGCAAATGAGGCGCACAGCCAAAGCGTGCATAAGTTCCAGCTTGACTGAGATCGATAGCGTCAGCCGGCAATCTTGACGGCAGTTTCGGAAAAATCTAATTCTGCCGCCATGGCAAACCGTGCAAGCGCCAGCCGCCGCGGTTGCCGCGATGCGCGTCCTGGTCGGGGTCACCTTCAAAACCTTCGAGGATGTTGTAGGCTTCCAGGCCCAGTTCGGTAGCCCGCTTGGCCGCTGCAATGGAGCGCACGCCGCTGCGGCATAGCAACAACACTTTCTTGCCAGCCGGCACAGCGTCTTTCAATCCCTGTTCAAACGCATTATTCATCGCCATGCCCGGCCACTGCTTCCAGGCCAGCGCAATCGCGCCCGGCACGAAGCCGACCCATTCGCGTTCTGCGTCGGTGCGCACGTCCACCAGCACTGCGTCGCCGGACTGCCACCACAGGTAGGCCAGTTGCGCGGAGACATCGCCCGCATAACCGGCTGCGGGGCGCGCATCCATCAGCGCGCCGCCACCGGCGTCGTGGCGCATGCCTGAACTCAAGTTGGCCGGGACCGCTTCGTCGATACGTTTCGGTTTCGGCAGGTCCAGGGCATGCATGATGGCAACGAACTGCTCCATGGTCTTGCCGCTGATGCGCGCATTGTCGGTTTTTTCCTTGCCGATGGTGCTTTGCGTACGGCCGTGGTAATCATGCCCGGGCCATACCGTGGTGTCGTCGGGCAGGCTGAACAACACCCTGGTGATGCTGCGGTACAGGTCTTCCGCACTGCCGGATTGGAAATCGGCGCGTCCGCACCCGCCGATCAACAAGGTGTCGCCGGTAAAGACGTGACCGCGCCACACGAAGCTCATGCTGCCACTGGTATGACCAGGCGTATGCAGCGCCTTGAGTTGCTCATTGCCGAAGTTGAGCACGTCGCCGTCATGCAGTTGCACCGCCGCCGTAGCGATGCCGCAACCCGCAGGGGCGGCGGTCCGGGCGCCTGCATGTTCCGCCAGCATGCCTGCGCCGGTGATGTGATCGGCGTGGGCGTGCGTTTCGATGGTCCAGGCGAGTTTCAGCCCACGTTGGCGCAGGGCATCGAGGTCGCGCTCGATTTGATCGTCGACCGGGTCGATGATCAAGGCTTCTCTGGTGTTCTCGTCGGCGAGAATATAGGTGTAAGTGCTTGACGCGGGATCGAATAGCTGTATGGGGACGTGGTTGCTTTGGGTCATGATGCGATGCGTCGAAAGGTGAACTATGATTGACTTGCCATCGTCACTATAACCTGTTTCCTCCATCGGTTTTCCTGTCCGGCTGGTTTTTGTCGACGCCGCCTCTCGTGTCGGTTCTTGCCGACACGGCACACTACGCTTGCGTATTGTCTTCGTATAAAATTGGTAAACTTGGTGGCAAGTTTGCATTGGGGGAACGGCGATGGACGGCGTGTTATTCGACGGCAAGGGGCGCCCGGTGGCTTATCTCGAACATGAGGGCGAGCCCATGATCTATTTATGGAGCGGCCACGTTGCGGCGTATTTCAGCGGCGATCATATCGTCGGCTGGAATGGGCGGCATCTCGGATGGTACATCGATGGCGTGGCCTATGACTTGCGCGGCCAACGCGTCGGATCGATCGCGGAAAAATGCCCGCGCGCCCTGCAGGTATTGCGCGTCAAGGCGCCGAAGCGAGCACGCCCTCCCAAGCATGCCAAGAGCCCGGATCACAAGCGGCCGGATTTTCGGTCGGGATACAGCGAGCAGGATTTCGAAGATTTTCTCAAGGATGGCATTGCCAGCACCGATGCCTCGGAGTGAGCCCACGCCTGGATCATCGGTATTCGGAATTCGTAATTCCAGACGCTAAAGCAACATCACCATCTTGAGATCCGGCGCATGGGCCACTCTCATGGTCAATTGCTGGTAGACCAGCGCACCGAAGCGCGGATGATTGAAGGTCCGGTCGCCGCCTTCGCGTTCCATCACGTCTTGCTTGCGCCACAACGCCTCGAATTCGAAACTTTGTGCGCACATGTCTTCAACCATCGTCTGCAACGCTTCCTGTTCCAGGTCGGCGCTGGCGTCGGCGCGGAACTCCGCTACCAGCCGCTGCGCGCGCGCATCCCAATCCACCACCAGGGCCCTTGCTGTCGGGTCGAGGAACATGAAGCGCAGCAGGTTGGGCAGGGCGGCTTCGGCGGTCTCGCCGCCAGCGTCAACGTCGGGTAGTTCCTCGGACGCATTCTCCGCGGATTCCGGTTGCATCAGCCATGTGCCGAACAAATCGGTCGCATGCCTGTTCCAGGCCAGCACGTCCCAGGTGCGGTTCAACACGTAGGCCGGCGAGCCGATGCGTTCGACTGCGCGGCGCAAGATATCCCACAGCGCGGCATCGTCGCCCTGTTCCGTCCGGTCTGGATCGTGCACGCCGGCCAGGTCGAACAGGTAATCGCGTTCGGCCTGGGTCAGCATCAATACCGTGGCAATGCGCGCTAGCGTTGCCGGCGAAACGGCACTGGCACGACCCTGTTCGATCCAAGTGAGCCAGGTCGGGCTGATACCGCAGAGAGACGCCACTTCTTCGCGCCGCAGCCCCTTGGCGCGTCGGCGCAGGCCAAAGGGCAGGCCAACCTGGCTGGTGGACAGTCGTTCACGGTGCGCGCGGATGAATTCGCCTATCAGGGGAGCTTTGCCGGTGGCCATGTTCGATGGAGGGTCGGAGGGTCTAAAGGTTTGTCGACGGTGGTGTTGCCAGTACTAGTATAAATCATGGTCTTGTACCACGATAAATACAATCTTACACTGGCGTTTTCGACGGAGGAACCCGATGACATCACCCACATCGCACGATCAGCAAGTGAACCAGCAATTCGGCCAGGCCGCTGCGGCGTATCTGACCAGCACGGCGCACGCGCAGGGTGCCGACCTGCAGTGGCTCGCCACCCAGTTGCAAGGACAGCCCGCCGGTGCAGTGCTGGATCTAGGCTGCGGCGCCGGGCATGTCAGCTTTGCCGTCGCGCCGCATGCAGCATCCGTGACTGCGCTCGACTTGTCGTCACAGATGCTCGATGTGGTGCGGCAGGAGGCGGCAAGACGCGGCTTGGTCAATCTCAAGACACAGGTAGGCGTGGCCGAAAGCCTGCCGTTTGCCGACGCCAGCTTTGATGTCGCGCTGACGCGATTTTCAGCGCATCACTGGTCGGACGTTCCGCGCGCGTTGCTGGAAATCAGGCGCGTCTTGAAGCCTGCCGGCCGCTTCATCATGATCGATGTCATGGCGCCCGGCAAACCGCTGTTCGATACCCACCTGCAAACGGTCGAGTTGCTGCGCGACGTGTCGCATGTGCGCAATTATTCCTTTGCCGAATGGGGCGGATTTCTCGCGGCGGCCGGATTCAAGGTGGGCGCCAGCGACCAATGGAAGTTGCCGCTCGATTTTCAGGCCTGGGTCGCGCGCATGCAGACGCCTGCCGAGCGGGTAGCGGTGATCCGGGGGCTGCTGGGTAATGCCCCGCAGGAGGTGCGCGACTATCTGGCGTTGCGCGAAGACTTGTCTTTCAGTCTAGACGTTGTCAAGTTTGATACGTTCTTGTTGCCGGCCTGATCAGTTCCCGATGGCTGTCGCGCAGGAGCCGGCAAATTCTTTCAGGGAATTTTGCCGGGTGTCTATCTGCCACGTGCGCTTTCTGGAACAATAGAGGTTAGGCAGTTAATCCATTCCAGGAAGGTTCCACGCGATGAGGCTTCCGACCCAGGCGGAAATCGACACGACACTGAAGGGTTTCGCGATTCCGCCGCGACCGCATGTGCTGGTCAGTCTCGGCCAGGAAATGAATCGGGAAGAGCCTGATCTCAAGTTGATCGCAAACCAGATCGGCATCGACGTCGGCTTGTCGGCGGCGGTGTTGAAGACGGTCAATTCGCCGTTCTTCGGCCTCAAGAAGAAAATCAGTTCCGTCACGCAGGCGGTCAGCCTGCTCGGCTTGAAAAGCGTCGAACGGCTGGTCACCGGCATCATGCTGCGCAACAGTTTCGTCAATGAAAACCGGGCCCTGGAGCGGTTCTGGGATAGTGCGGAGAAGACCGCGGGCATTGCGGCGCACGTTGCCGCCGGCTTGCCGCGCGGTCCGCGTGACGACGCCTATAGTTTCGGCTTGTTCCACAACGCGGCGATTCCCCTGCTCAGCCAACGCTTTCCCGACTATCTGCAGACCCTGGGCACGGCCGCGTGCCATGAAGGGCGACCGATTACCGAAGTCGAAGACGAACGTCACGCGGTCAACCATGCCACGCTTGGCTACCTCGTCGCCAAGGCGTGGTTTCTGCCGCAACCGCTATGCGAAGGCATATTGCGGCACCACGACCCGTCGGTGTTCGACGCCGACGATGCGATCTCACCGCAAGCGTTGACCTTGATCGCCATCACCTATCTTGCCGAACATCTCAACGACGAATACGTGTTGCTGGGCGACCAGGCTCAATGGGACAACATGCGCGAACGGGTGCTGACCCACCTCGGCTTGCCCGATGGCGAATACCAGAATCTCAAGGAGGAAGTTGCGGAGCTTATCTCTTGATGTGCGAAAATGCAGTACTCATTCTTCCAATTTTCAGATATGCCCGCCAGCTTCCCTCGTCCCACCCCCATCGCACCACCCGGGCAGACATCCAGCCTCAAGGCGCAGTTGCAGCGCGCGGCCGATTTGCGCCAGAAGGGCGACCTTGCCGCAGCAGCCCAGCAATATGGCGCCATCCTCGGCATGCGGCCGGATCAGCCCGACGCCCTGTTCTTTCTTGGCTTGATGGCATTTGAGCGGGAAAATTATCCGATTTGCGCTGAACTGGCCGGCAAGGCTATCGATGCAGGACTGAAGCAAAATATCCCGCAAGCCCACTACATCCACGGCAGTTCCTTGCTGGCGCTCGGGCGTCTCGACGACGCGCTGGCATCCCTGCGCAAGTTGCTGCGTATCGATCGATATCATCAGTTGGGGCACAGGAATATTGCCTTGACCTATTTTTCGCTCGGGCAGTTGAGCGAGGCGGTCGAACACTTGAAGAAGACCGTCGCATTGCAGCCGGGCGATGCGCTAAGCTGGGGTGACCTCGGCGCGGCGTACTTTGCCTTGGGTCGCGCGGAAGATGCTGAAACCGCCTATCGCCGCGCCCTGAAGCTGCGCCCGGATCTGGATCGAACCCGCTACAACCTCGGCAGCGCATTGCAGGCGCTCGGGCGCTTCGATGACGCGGTGGCGTGCTACGCCGACATGATGGCGGCGCAGCCCGATCATGCGCAAGCCTATCTGCGTTATACGCAATGCCGCAAAATGCTTGAGGCCGACCTGCCGAAGCTCACACGGCTGGAAGCGCTGACCGAACTGCCGCATGCCGATCCGCAAAACCGCATCAACGCGCACTATGCGCTCGGAAAATTGCATGACGATTTGCAGCATTACGACCAGGCTTTCGGCCACTATCGCGCAGCCAACCGCCTCGAACGCGCGGACAAACCGTTTGACCGGCAGCAACTGGTTGATGAAATCGATGCCCAGATAGCCACATTCAATGCCGATTTTTTCGCCGCGCACACCGGTCTGGGTCTTGCTGCCGACGTGATGCCGACGCCGATCTTCATCATCGGCATGCCGCGCTCCGGCACGACGCTGCTCGATCAAATCCTGTCCAGGCATTCGCAAGTGGAGAGTGCAGGCGAACAGAATTTCTGGACCAGCCGACCCGCCTTGCCAGCCGATCAAAAGGACGCTGCGTTTTCGCAGAAGGTGGTGGAACAATTGGCGCGCGATTATCTCGATTTCATGCGCCCGCTGGTGCCGCCGTCACCGTCGTTATCACATTACGTCATCGACAAGCTGCCACACAACTTCCTGCGGCTCGGCTTGATCCGCCTCTGCTTTCCTGCCGCGCGCTTCATTCACTGCAAGCGCGATCCACTCGACACGTGCCTGTCTATGTATTTCCAGAAGTTCGTCGCCAGCCATCCGTATGCCAATGACCTGGACGATCTGGCATTTGTCTATCAACAATATCGACGCCTGATGGCGCATTGGCAGTCAATTTTTCCGGGCGCGATGCTCGACGTGCAATACGAAGATGTCGTGGCTGACCCGCTTGCGCAGTCAAAGCGCATGCTGGCCTTTTGCGGGCTGGAATGGGAAGAGACGTGCGCCAATCTGTCCGGCAATAGACGTGCGGTGATGACGGCGAGTAATTGGCAGGTGCGGCAACCGATTACTAACAAGGCAGTTGCGCGCTGGAGGCATTACGCCAGGCACCTCGTGGCATTGGATGGGCTGGTGGGGAGCCGCGCGGCAGAATGAGTCGACGCAGGCCGAGCGAGAAGCATCCCCGTTCACTGCAAACCATGCGCTTCCTGCGCCCCGATCCGCACGCTGCGGTTCAGCCTAGAACTGTTCCCAATCATCCCCCTCCGGCTTGGCCGACGTAATTTGCCTTTGCGGCGCAATTGATGTGGCGGGGCGTTTTTGCGCGATGGCGCGGACAACGGGTAATTTCCTGGGCGAGGCCGGTTTAGGCTTGCGTGTAGCATGTTTTGCCGTGGCAACCTTGGCGGCAGCGATTTGCGCATTGTTGAGCTGGAATACGCTAACCAGCTTTGCCAACCCCGCCGATTCGTCCTGCAGCGAAGCGGCGGCAGCCGCCGCTTCTTCCACCAACGCCGCGTTCTTTTGCGTGACGTTGTCCATTTCGTTGATGGCGAGATTGATTTGCTCGATGCCGTTGGTTTGTTCTTCGCTTGCCGCCGTGATTTCACCCATGATGTCGGTGACGCGCCGGATGCTATCGACGATTTCATTCATCGTGATGCCTGCCTGATCGACCAGCCTGCTGCCGGCTTCCACTTTTTCCACCGAGTCGCCAATGAGCGCCTTGATCTCTTTCGCGGCGCCGGCCGAGCGTTGCGCGAGATTGCGGACTTCGGCGGCGACGACCGCAAAGCCGCGTCCCTGCTCGCCGGCGCGGGCCGCTTCGACGGCAGCGTTCAAGGCCAGGATATTGGTCTGGAACGCGATGCCGTCAATCACGCTGATGATGTCGACGATCTTCTTCGACGACGCGTTGATCGAGCCCATGGTCTGCACCACGTCCGAGACGACAGTGCCGCCCCTGACCGCCACTTCCGATGCGGAAAGCGCCATCTGGTTGGCCTGGCGTGCATTGTCGGCATTTTGTTTGACGGTGCCGGTCAATTCCTCCATGGTGGACGAGGTTTCTTCCAGCGCGCTGGCCTGCGATTCGGTGCGCGAGGACAGATCGAGATTGCCGGTTGCAATTTCACCGGTGGCGCCGGCAATCAGGTCGCAGCCTGCACGCACCTCGCCGACTATCCTGGCGAGGCTCTCATTCATGGTCTTGAGGGCGCGCAGCAGTTGGCCTGTTTCGTCATTGGCCGACGAGTCGACCTCACTGCGCAGGTCGCCGGCGGCGACTGTCTCCGATAATTGCACCGCGCGCGCCAGCGGTACGGTGATGGATTTGGTGATCGTGTAGGCAAACAGGATGCCAAGTATCAGGGCGACCAACCCAAGCACCAACATCTGCAGGCGCCCGGCTTCATAGGTCTTGATGCTGGCCTCGCCGGTGGCTTCGAATGTTTTCTCTTGCAGGCTCACCTGATCGCGCAGCGCCGCAGCAAAGGCATGCATCTCGACGTAGGCCTCGCCATAGGCCTCCTTTGCGGCATCCTCGCGATTTCCGCCCTTCAAGAGAGTGATTGCCTTGCCAAAGGCGGTGACGTAGCGATTGCGTGCCTCCTTGACCTTGGCCAGGTTGGCCTTGCCCTCATCGGTGACGAGCATTGGTTGCAACTTGGACAAGGCGTCATCGAATGCGGCGGTATTGGCCTCCAGTCTTGCAAAGGCATTCTTGTTGGTGTCTTCGTCGGTCGACACCATGAGCTCGAACACCCGCGCAATGCTGCCGCGCGCATTGTCGAGCGCGAGGTTGGCCAGCTTCGCCTTGACCCATTGATCCTTGACCAAACGCTCCGTACCATCATTCAAACGACTCATCTGGTACGCGCCGAGGCCGGCAATCACAGCTAACAGCAGCAATACCAGCCCAAATCCACCCCCGAGCCGCACGCCTATCTTGAACTTTGAGAAAAACATGGTCGCTCCCCCTTGGATCCGCCAAACCGATGGTTCTAGATGCCAGCTACATGCCAGTTTCTTACGGAATTGTCTCTGAGGCAATACTTATCGGTCTTGATTGCCGATTTAATGCAAGCTGTGGCACTGCTGCTACGGTTGGCATGCATCGGATTGGTGTGGCCGAACAGTTCTGTCAGCGAATGATTCGGCCGTTCAGCGGATAGGCCGGGTCGTTGTATCCGGGCGTCGAGGCGTGACCTTCAGGCACGAGCGACGCTACCAGTGCTTCATCGTCTAGCGAAAAGGAATAGTCGACCGCAGGGAAGTAATCTTTCCACTGCTGCAGTGTGCGCGGCCCGGCAATTACCGAGCTGACAATACGATTGGCCAGCACCCAGGCCGTGGCGAATTGTGCCAGTGTGACGTCGCGTGTCTCGGCGTGTGCCTGCAACTGCTGGGCGATGACCAGCGATTCGGTGCGAAATTCGGTTTCCATGATCCGCTTGTCGGCGCGGCCGGCACGGGTGTCGCCGGGCGGCGCATCGCCGGGGCGATATTTCCCGGTAAGCACGCCGCGCGCGATCGGGCTGTAGGACGCGACACCGATACCGTAGTGGCGGCAGGCAGGCAGGATTTCGACTTCGGGCTGGCGATTGAGCAGGTTGTAGTAGGGCTGGCAAACCACCGGCCCCGACATGCCGATCTGCGCCGCGAGCCGCACCATCTCGGCGATGCGCCAGCCGCGGAAATTGGACACGCCCCAGTAGCGGATCTTGCCCGCGCGCTGCATGGCGTCAAGCGTGCGCAGCGTTTCTTCCAGGTCCATGCCGTCGTAGTCGCGATGCAGGTAGTAGACATCGAGGTAATCAGTCTGCAGGCGCTGCAGGCTGGCTGACAGTTCGTGTTCCATCCAGCTGCGCGAATAATGCGCTTCGTTCACGCGATCCGACATCTTGTTGCCAAGCTTGCTCGCCAGCACCCACTGGTGGCGTTGCCCCTTGAGCAATTCGCCGACCATGACCTCCGAGGCGCCGAGCTTGTAGACGTCGGCCGTATCGATGAAATTGACGCCCATCTCGCTGCCATGGGCGACGATGTCGGCTGCTTCCTTCCTGTCGGTCTGGTCGCCGAACATCATCGTGCCGAGGCACAAGGCAGACACTTTCAGATTGCTCTTGCCGAGTTGTTTGTAGATCATGGCGCTGCTCCTGGTTGGTTATCGCAGCTTCCAGTGTAGCCGCTCCAGGATTTTTCTTCCCGCGTCAACGGCGGTCGTGCATCAGCCGTTACAGAAACAGCAGTAACCCATTTTGATCTTTAGGAGAAATACCATGAAACGTATCATGATCGCCATTTTGGCCACACTGTTCGCAACAACCGGCATCAGCGCGTTTGCAGCCGAAGGGCAGGGGCCGATTCATCACTCGCACCATCATCATCGTCACCATCACCACCATCATCACCCCAAGTGATGGCATGCGGCATGGTAGTCACTGCGCTCAGGGAACGATAGCGGTTGTGTCGCGCGAAGCCAGTGGTGCCAAGCCGCGTTGCAGCCGCAAGCGCTGACAATCGGGGTTTGGTGTTCCGTCTGCCTGCCATGCCTCGAACTCGCGGCAGGGGGTAGGGCGGTTTTCATAGATCGCGCAGTGGATGCCGGCCTTGCCGACATCGCCGCGCAGGGCCACGCAGCGACCGTTGCCGCTTTCCGTGCCCTTCATCGCAGCACGAAAATCATTGACCTTGGACGTCAACTCGACGGGCACCCAGCCGCCGGGCTGGCCCTGCAATTCGCCGAAATAAAAGGAGACTCGAAAATGCGCGCAGCAAGCACCGCAGGAAAGACAGGGATTCTCCTTTGCCTGGTTTGTATCGGGGTGGGGTGGCTGTTCCATGGCATCTATGAGCTAAGCGTGCGCCGGCGCCGCAGGACAGCCATGCCAGACCGAACGCGCCGGGATGTTTTCCCCTTTCATCACCAGCGTTAGCGGACCGAGCTTGGCGTCGTCGCCCACTTCAGCACTATAGAGCACGGCGCTGCGCGGCCCCATGTAGACGCGCTTGCCGATTTTCACATGATCGATCTTCATCACGCGGTCTTCGAACAAATGGGTTTGCGGACAGGTCAAGGCATTCAATTCGCTGTATTCGCCTATGGTGACGCAATCAAATTCGGTGATGTCGGTGGTGTCCAGGTAGACGCCGCGCCCGATATGGCAACCGAGCAGGTTGAACGCGACCGGCAGCCATGGCGTACCGCGCAGGTTGCGCATGAAATTGGGTACGGCTATCCCTTCGTACATGTTGGTGACGCCTTCCGATAGCCAGACGAACGGCGTCCACATCGGCTCCGCGCGTTTCTTGTAGCGCCCCAGCAGCAGCCACTTGAATATCGCCACAAATGCGAATGTGCCGATGCCATACCAGAAGCCCGCCAGGCTCAGCGACCAGATGACTTCCTTCCAGCGTCCGGCGCCGGCCAGCGGCATCAGGTCGAGCACGATGGTGTAACCCACGGCGATCACGATGGCATGCGGCGCGGCAATACGGAACGCCTCGACCAGGCCACGTCCGAGGCGGCGCTGCGGCGAAGGACGGAAAGTCAGCCATTCCGGGTAGCCGCTGACCTGTTCGCGCGCCGGCAGATTGATCGGCGGCGTGCCAAGCCAGGTGTCGCCGTTTTTCATGCGTTCGTTGGCGGGGGCGCGCGAATGCACGCCGATCAGCACGTTTTCCGGCAGGGTGGTGCCGTCGGGTATGTAAGCGCCGTTGCCGACGAAACTGCGGTGCGACACCACGGTCGGCTGCATGGTCATCCAGCCGCCATCGATTTCTTCGTCGCCCAGCAGCACCGCATCGGCAATGAAAGTTTCATCGCCCAGGGTCAGCATGTCCGGCACGACGCCGAGCGCCGTGGAAATCTCCGCATCGCGGCCGACTTTCGCGCCAAGCAGGCGATACCAGAATGGCGCGAACACGGTGGCATAGATGCCATGCAAGACGTTCAGGCTCGATTCCTGGATCTGGCTGACCAGCCACTTGCCGCAGTAGGTATTGCTGTGCACCGGCCAGCTGCCGGGTTTCAGGCGCGGCAGCACGCTCCAGCGTATCGCCGCCGATACCAGCGCCGTGCAGAGGACCAGTACCGCACTTGCCGGGAATGCCAGCACCAGATAACGCATCAGTTGCGTGGTCACATCGTCGCCCAGTAGCCAGGGCATCAATTCGGCTTCGTCAAACCAGTCGATCAGCACAAAGCTCGGAAATACCGGCATGAAAAACAGCACCGCAATCAGCAGGACGCCAAACAGGAAATAGAGCGCTTCGCCAGTGAGCCGCAATGTGGATACTGCCGGGCGAGCGGGGCATGCCGTCGCGTCGAAGGCACCGATGTCGCGCGCCGGCGAGCCGCTCCAGATGCGTTGCGCGGGGACGAGCATGCCATCGGCGAGCGCCGACTGCGCTTCCAGGTGGCCGTAGGATTTGATTTCGGTATTTCCTTCCAGCACTGCATAGGAACCGACGCAGACATCGTCATCCAGCCTGATCGTACCGAGGTGCAGTTCGCCATGCTCGACGCGCCCATTTTCGAAATTGCAGGCGTTGCCGACGCTGACCCGGTCGCCGATCACCAGAAGGTCAGAAGAGCGCAAGGTCATGGAGCCGATGATGACATCCTTGCCGATGCGCGCGCCAAGTGCACGCAGCCACCACAGGTAGAGCGAAGAGCCGCTCAAAAGATAGGCCGGTGCCGATTCGACCAGACGGTCTGCCAGCCACCAGCGATAGTAGGTCAGGCCCCAAAGCGGATAGCGGCCTGCCTTGAGGCGTCCTGCGACCAGCCATTTGCCGGCGATGGCGACGGCAAATTCCATCAGCGTCGCGAGCAGGAACACCAGCACCGACGCGCCGACTGCGACCGGGATCGAGTCGGACGGGTCGCCGGTCAGGTAATGGTAGGTGAAGAATGGCGCGAGCCACTGCGCCATGCGCAGCGTCACCAGCGGCGGGATTGCCGCCGCTTGCGCGACACCGCAGGTCCAGCGCCGTAGCGCTGACGGCGGCGTCCAGTTCACATCTGATTGCAGATTGGCTTCCTGCGCCAGGTCCAGTGCTTCGGCAATCGTGCCGATCACGCGCCGTTGATAGATGTCGCGCACGGTGATGTGGGCGTAGCGCGGGTTGGCGCGCAAGGCCGAAGCGAGGCGCGCAGCGAAGAACGAATGTCCGCCCAGGTCGGTGAAGAAATCGTCGCTGCGCCGGATGGCTTGTCCGGGAAACAGTTTGGCCAAGGCAGCGAACAGGGCTTCTTCTCCCGGTGTGGCGGCGAGATCTGATTCGCCTGCCGCGCTGGCCGGTGCCGCCAGCGGCATGGCCTTCAGGCTCTTGCGGTCGATCTTGCCCGAAGTCAGGCGCGGCATGACGTCGAGTATCTCGTAACGGTTCGGCACCATGTACGGCGGCAGGCTGGCGCTCAACGCGGCGCGCAAGGCGCCAGGCTCCAGCGCGGCTCCGCTTTCAGGCACGATGTAAGCCACGAGTTGATCGATACCTTCAACGGAACGCAGCGCAACCGCGACGTTACCCACGCCAGGTTGGCGCGACAGTACGGCTTCGATCTCGCCGAGCTCGACGCGAAAACCGCGTATCTTGACCTGATCGTCCGCACGCCCCAGGCACTGCACCTTGCCGTCGGGGTCGATGCGCGCCAGATCGCCGGTGCGGTACAGGCGGCCGTCGTGCGTGCCGACCGACCAGGGATTGGCAAGGAACTTTTCCGCGCTCAAGTCGGGCCGGCCGAGATAGCCGTCGGCCAGGCCGGGTCCGGTGATGCAAAGTTCGCCGGTCGCGCCGCGCGGCAGCAGGTGCAAGCCTTTTTCAACTTTCGGATCGATGACCAGCAAGCCATAGTTCGGCAGCGGCCGGCCGATCGTGACCGCTTCGCCCGGCCGCAACTGGGCCAGGCTGGCCGATACCGTGGCTTCGGTCGGACCATAGGTATTGAAGATCTGGCGCCCTGGTCGCGACCAGCGCTCGACCAGGCTTTCGGGACAGGCTTCGCCGCCGAGATTGATCAGGCGCAGGCTGGCGACGTCATGGCTGAACAAGGCAAGCAGGGTCGGCACGGCGTGCAGCACCGTGACGTGATTCTGTTCCAGCGCAGAAGGCAGGGCTTCCGGGTCGGCAGTCAATTCGCGCGGCGCTATCCACAGGCCGGCGCCGACCAGATAGCTGATCCAGATTTCTTCGAACGACATGTCGAAGGCCACCGAAAAGCCTTGGTACACCGTATCCGACTCGCGCACGCCAAGCACCGCATTCTCACTGCGCAGGAAGTGGCATATGCTGCCTTGGTTGATCAGGATACCCTTGGGCTTGCCCGTGGAACCCGACGTGTAGATGACATACGCCGGGTCACCGGGCTTGCACTTGTTGCGGCGCAATGATGGCGCCGCTGCATCCTGTGGCGCTTGCAGCAGCTGCTCCGCAGTCCAGACCGGGCGGCCCATGGCCGCAAGTTGCGGTGCAAATTCAGCGCATGTGACCACGCCGGCGCCGTCGGCATCGTCGAGGCACACGGCCAGCCGTTCGACCGGTGTGTCGTCGGCAACCGGCAACCAGGCGGCGCCGGCCTTGGCAATGGCGGCCTGCATGATCAGCAAGTCAATCCCGCGCGGCAGCCAAAGCCCGACTATCTTGCCCGGTCCAACGCCGGCTTCAATCAGGCGCGACGCCGCCAAGTCGGCCTGGCGATTCAATTCTCGATAGCTCAGTGTGCGCGCGCCGAAAGTCAGGGCGATGCGATCCGGATTGCGCGCGGCGCTTGCCTCGAGAAGGTCGGACAAGGATTCGTCACGCAGGAAATCTGGGTGGTGCGAGCCGTACAGGATGTCGGCGTGTTCGGTTGTTGCAGTGGCGCGAAGATTCATCTAATTCTATGACGGGAAAATGGCCCGTGTCTCGTAATGGCACATTTTCTCATATGGCGGGCGCGGCGCGTGTCGATATTCGTGCGTGCGACAACATTGCGCTTCATGATGGTGGGTTTTGACGTGAATTTGTATGCCGAAAGTAACAAAGCTGTCAAACTCCGGAGCGAATCGGATGTTCCGCTCCGGTTGCCGACCGCCATTTATCAAAAGAACCGCGATAAACGTTACGAAGTATTTACCGGCGATTTACAATGTTTGTGACTTCTGTCAAAGTTAGGGCGGATAAATCCGGGCGAATTTGATGTTCGAGAAGCTTTTTCGCAGACAAGGCAAACCCGATCCGGCCGATAGCGCGGGCGGTCTTGACGCCCCCGATGCTGTTGCAGAGGCGTTGGACGCGCCCGAGGAATTGGCTGAGGGCATGGAGTCCGAGAGCGGCAATGACAACGATGTCGATGCACCGCTGACCGAAGCCACGTCCTTGAGCTTCACCTATATTTGCCGCGAACCGGTGGTGGACCGGTTGCAGCGCGTGATCGGCTATGAATTCATGCTGCGCGACAGCAGCGCGGAAAAAGATCGGTTGGCCGATCCGGTATTGCGCCAGCTTGATGAGCAAGCCTTGCTGACGCGCCTGGCATCGATGGAATTGGCCCGCTTGCTGGCGTATCGCTATACGTTTCTGACCGTCTCGGCGCAAGTTCTGCTGCGACCTGCAATCGAGCAGTTGCCGCCGGAATTGACTGTGCTGGTCATCCATGCAGATTCCTTTGGCAGTTCGATCGATCCGAACATCGTGGCGCGGATGTCTCATTTGCGCCGTCTGGGATTCGGCTTTGGCCTGCTGATCACCAAACAGACACTGCACCTGGTCGACCAGTTGCACCACTTGACACATTACGTGGTGCTGGATCTGACCGACAGCGAAGCCGGCATACTTTTGCAAGCGGCCGTCAAGGGCATGCAACGCTGGCCGGAGACGCAGCTCTACATCAAGCATATCGCCGACGTCGCAACATTCGAATTGTGCAGCAAGGTGCTCGCGAAGCACGTCGGCATCCACCTGTTTCAGGGCAGATTTCTGACTCAGGCGCTGCCCTGGCGTTCCGACCACGTCGATACCGGCAAGGGGCGTATCGTCAGGCTGCTCAACGCGATCAAGCACCAATACGATATCCCGGTTTTGGCCGAAAGCCTGCGCCACGACCCGCTACTGCTTTCGCGCCTGTTGCGCTATGCAAATTCTGCCGCGACCAGTCCGTTGTCCAGGGTCAACAGCGCCGAGCGGGCGTTGGCCATCATGGGGCGCGAGAACGTTTACCGTATGCTGACAGTGTTGCTGTTTTGCAGCGGCGACATGGCGGACCGCGACGTGGGCATCATGGATACGGCACTGATACGCGCGCGTTTTGCCGAAAGTCTCGGCGCAGAGCGCCTCGCGCCTGCCGACTGCGACAACCTGTTCCTGGTCGGCATGTTTTCGCTGCTCGACATCCTGCTGCGGGTGCCGACCGATGAAGCGCTGTTGCCGCTGGAGCTGCCTGCGCCGGTACTCGATGCCTTGCTGGCACGCACCGGGCCGTATGCCGGCTATCTCGACATGGTGACGGCATGCGAGCACGGCGACCAGGAACGCATCGCAATGTGTGCGGCGCAATGCGATGTGAGCGAAACCACGGTCAACCATTGCCATCTTGAGGCCATACTATGGGCCCAGGAATTGGCGCGGGTTTGATATTGCGTGTGCGCTTATTGTCCGAACACGCCGGCATGCTGCGGGCGCAGGCTATAATCCGAATGCATCCAGCAACCCGCCTCGTCAACTGAAACGCCCATTGCCCATGGAACAACCGAAGTCCGCCGAATCGCGCCAGACATTACTGTTTCGCTTGTCGAAAAGACTGGCGTTTTTCGGCACCAATATTTACGTCGCCGTGGGCATGATTGCCCTCATCGTCGCGGGTTTCGCTGCTGCAATTGCCATATTCTTCTCTCAAGGCGCACCTTCCAGCTTCACGATTGCCAGCGGCCCGCCTGGCAGCTCGTTTCATCGTTACGCCGAGCAATATAAGAAAATCCTCGCGCAACAGGGAATTACGCTCAAGATCGTACCGTCCGAAGGTTCGCTCGACAATCTGCATCGATTGGCCGATCCGAAATCCGGCGTGGATGTCGGCTTCGTGCTAGGCGGGGATGCGGCGGGCGTCAACATCGATCGTTTGCAGACGCTTGGAAGCGTGTCCTATCAACCGTTGATGATTTTTTACCACGGCAAGCCCAAGATGCTGCTGTCGGAATTCGAAGGACAACGCATTGCGATCGGCGAGCCTGGCAG
>FSYV01000278.1_pt1 | contig 33959 bp, 32 predicted proteins | sample 1638641 | NCBI WGS metagenome assembly FSYV01 (sample SAMEA3914813, study PRJEB12502) | metagenome | biome: forest; material: soil | place: Canada | collected 2011-07-07 | depth 0.3 m
ACATAATGGTTATACTTATTCCGTATGAGCATATTCGATGACCTGCCGTTGCTGAGAGCCTTTGTCTGCATTGTGGAGAGCGGCAGCATTTCTGCCGCCGCGCGCCAGCTGCGGTTGACCCAGCCGACCTTGAGCCGGCAACTGGGCGCGCTGGAAGCGCGCTGCGGCACCGCCCTGCTGCGCCGCGACACGCACCGCATGAGCCTGACCGATACCGGCCACAGGCTATTGGCCGACGCGCGCGCGATCCTGTCCATGGCGGAGGAATCGGAACAGCGACTGCGCCACGATCAAACGGCGATTGCCGGCAACATTCGCCTGTTTGCGACCATCGACTTCGGCCAGAGCCTGGTCAGCCGCGTAATTGCCAGTTTCATCCAGGCCAACCCATCGATCACGATCGACCTGGCTTATTCCAATCGCCCGTTGCACATGATCGAGGAAGGCTGCGACGTCGGCATCATCGCCGGCGACATGGCTGATGAAAGCGTCGTCGCGCGCCCCCTAGGCCGCATGACGCGCTGCCTCGCGGCATCGCCGGCATTCGTCAAATCGCGCCAGGCGATCCGCCACCCGCAGGACATCGAGAGCTGGCCATGGATGGCGCTATCGGGCGCGCAGTTCGGTGCGACCAAGGAAGTGAGGCTGCAGTGCCCGGGGCAGGACGAGCAAGTCTTGCACGTCCTGCCCGTGATGACTGCGGAGGGCGTGACCAGCCTGCGCGAGGCGGCGCGCATGGGTCTCGGTGTCGCCGTGATGCCGGATTGGCTGATCGAGGAAGATCTCGTTTCCGGCCGGCTGGTACGGGTTTTGCCGCCATGGCGGGCGCAGGGCTTGCCGGCGCACATCGTCTACCCGGCGCCGCGCCGGTTGCCGGCGCGAGTGCGCAGTTTCATCGATTTTGCGGCGGCGTATATGGCGACGCTATTGAAGGCCGACTAGGCGTCTTCGCTTTGCGTTTTTCAGATTGCGTCATTCGTACTTGCGCAAATCCTCGATCACCTTGCCGTCGTTCGGCAAACTGCCCGGTGCCACGAATCGCACCGCGCCACGCAGCTTGGTGACATCGCGCATGCATTCCACCAGCGACACCTCCAACGCGTCCGTGTGCGCCGCTTCGCAATGCAAAACCATGTCGTCATTGCCCATATGCCCGTCGACCACCAGCCTAGCCCTGGCGACTGCCGGATGGCGCTTCTGGATCTCCGCCACCTGCCCCGGATGGACAAACATCGCGCGCACCTTTACCGTTTGGTCGGCCCGTCCGAGCCAGCCGCGTATGCGCGTGTTGGTGCGGCCGCATGGTGCGATACCGGGCAGGGTGGCCGACATGTCGCCGGTGGCAAAACGGATCAGCGGATAGTCGGGATTGAACGAGGTAATGACGACCTCGCCGACTTCGCCATCGGGCAGGGGGTCGCCGGTGCCGGGCCGCACGATTTCCAGCAGCAACTCCTCGTCAAGTATCATGCCCGGATTGACTTCGCCCTCGCTCATCGATTCATACGCGATATTGCCGATGTCGGCTGAGCCATACATTTGCAACACGTGTCGCACGCCGTTCTCGCACAGCCAGTTGCGCAGCGACGGCGGCAAGGCTTCTGCGCCGACAATGGCGCGCTGCACGCTGGAAATGTCGGCGCCCATTTCGCGCGCCTTTTCGATGATGATCTTGAGGAAGGAAGGCGTGCCGGCGTAGGCGTCCGGGCGCAGCATCGCCATCGCCTGCACCTGCATTTCGGTCTGGCCGCTGCCGGCGGGAATGACGGTGCAACCGATTTTCTCCGCAGCGCCCTCGATCATCGCGGCGGCCGGCGTGAAATGGTAGGAAAAGCAGTTTTGCACGATGTCTCCGGCGCGCACGCCTGCCGCATGCAGCGGGCGGGCGCAGCGCCACCAATCGGCACCGTGGCCCTCGGGGTCGAAGATCGGACCCGGCGACATGTAGATGCGGCGCAACTGATGCGGTGCGGTCGTGGTCAAGCCGCCGAAAGGCGCGTACCGCGCCTGCGCTTCGCGCAAACCCGATTTGCGCGTGACCGGCAACTGCGCCAGCGCGGCGCGCGAGTCGATGTCGCCAGGTTGCACGCCGCGCAGGATGCTGGCCCAACCGGTTGCGCGCTGGGCTCGCGCAATGAGCGCCGGCAGCGCGGCCAGCAGTTCGCGTTCGCGTTGGGCCGGGTGGCGGGTTTCCAGGGTGTCGAAATAATCATTCATCTTGTTCGCTCATCGCAGAAATTGCGCGGCAATTTCCCGTTGCAGTTTCTTCGTCATTTTCGTGAGGAGGAGTTTTCTCATGCCAGCCAGCGCTTGCGCCGCCGATAGAACTTCATGTCGCGGAAGCTCTTGCGTCCGGCGGTCGACATGCCGAGGTAGAACTCCTTGACGTCTTCGTTGCTCGCTAGATCGGCAGCTGCACCTTCCATCACCACGCGGCCGTTTTCCAGGATGTAGCCGAAGTCCGCATGACGCAGGGCGATGGCAGTATTCTGCTCGGCCAGCAGGAAAGAGACATTTTCGCGCTTGTTCAAGTCGCGCACGATCTCGAATATCTCTTCCACGATTTGCGGCGCCAACCCCATCGACGGCTCATCCAGCAAGACCATCGAAGGCTTGGCCATCATGGCGCGCCCGATCGCCGTCATCTGCTGCTCGCCACCCGAGGTATAGCCGGCCAGCGATTTGCGCCGCACTTTCAGGCGCGGAAAGTAATCGTAGATTTTTTCCAGCGCCGCTCGCGTCTCGGCGGCGCTGATCTTGCGCGTATAGGCGCCGGTCAGGAGATTATCTTCTATGGATAAGTGGGCAAAGCAGTGCCGCCCTTCCATCACTTGTATGACGCCGCGCTTGACCAGGTCGTTCGGCGTCGATTTCTCGATGAGCTGGCCGCGATAGGCGATGCTGCCCTTGGTCACGTCGCCGCGCTCGGCTGCCAGGAGGTTCGAGATTGCCTTTAGCGTCGTGCTCTTGCCGGCGCCGTTGGCGCCAAGCAAGGCCACGATCTTCCCTTCCGGCACATCGAGCGACACGCCCTTCAACACCAGGATCACGTGATCGTAGATGACCTCGATGTTGTTGACGCTGAGTCCGCCGTTCATGTGGTTACCTTTGTGCTTACTTCAAACATGCCGGCGTGATGCCCTTTTCCTTGGCGTATTTTTGCGCGTTCGCCATGAACAAGGGGTGGATCAGGTTCTTGTTGCCCTCGATCCAGTCGGGCGTAATGATGTTCCACTTCGCGCCATCCCACTGCTGGATCTTGACCATGCCCGAGCCTTCATGATTGGCGCACGAGGTCTTGATTTCCGGCAGCAATCCGGTGGCGCCCAATTGGGTCAGGCGCGCATTGGTGATGTTCAGGTTTTCCAGCCCCCAGCGCATTTGCTCGCCGGTGATGACCTTGCCCTTGCCGTATTTGCCCTGGCCGGTGCGGATCGCTTCGACCATCGCCACCGCTACCGATACGCCGCGGTTATACAACACCGTGCCGACCTTGTTCTTGTCCTGCATGTTGCCCTTGCCGGCGCCATATACAACTTTCTCGATGTCGGCGATCAGCGGCACATTGGCGCCGGCCACGTTCCAGGTCGCGCTCATGTAGCCCTTGGCCGCATCGCCGGCCGGCACGGTGTCTTCTTCCGAACCGGCCCACCACGAACCCACCATATGGTCGCGCGGGAAGCCGACCTTTTGCGCCGCCTTCAATGCCGTCTGGTTCATCACGCCCCAACCCCAGAAGATCACATAGTCCGGATTCTCCTGGCGGATGCGTAGCCATTGCGCGCCTTGTTCATTGCCCGGATGCGCGACCGGGATTTCGATCAGCTTGAATTTGCCGATCGCGCTTTCGGCTTCCAGCGCCACGATCGGTTCCTTGCCATAGGCCGAATCGTGATACAGATAAACGATCTTCTTGCCGGCCAGCGAGCCGCCGTTTTTCGACGCCAGGAATTTGACGATGGCCGACACCTGCATCTGGTAGGTCGTCACGAGCGGGAAGGCATACGGGAACACCGAGCCATCGACTGCGTCGGTGCGGCCATAGCCGACCATCATCAGCGGCACCTTGTCTTCGGCGGATTTGTCGATCAGCGCATAGGCCACGCCGGTGGCCATCACGTTATACGCGGTGCCCTTGGTGACCGTGTTCTTGCCCTTCAGCCGCTCATAGCATTCGACGCCCTTGGCGTTGTTGTATTCGGTCTCGCATTCTTCCCAGGTCAACTTGACGCCGTTGACGCCGCCCTCTTTCAGATCGACATAATTAAGGTAATCGATGAAGCCGCCATAAAACGCCTGCCCGTTCGTGCCGTACGGCCCGACGCGGTAGCTGGGGATGGCGATGAACTGCTCACCGGTGTCGGCCGCAGCATAGCCGCAAGGCAGCAGCGAAACGAGGGTGCTTGCGCAGTAGAGCAACAGTTTGGTCAGGCGTTTCATGGTGTGTCTCCTTTGGTTTTTTTAGGATAGATCAGTGCGGGAATGGCCACAGGCGCAACTTTTCTTTTGCAATCTGCCACAGGCGCGCCAGCCCATGCGGCTCAACGATGAGGAAAAAAATGATCAAGCCGCCGAACAGCATCGACTGGATATGCGATATCGTTTCACCGCGCACGGTCAGGTGCAACAGCGACGCCAGCGGCGGCAGGTAATTGTCGAGCAGGATGGGCAGCAACAGGATGAAGGCCGAACCGAGGAAGGCGCCGAGGATGCTGCCCACGCCGCCGATGATGATCATGAACAGGATGCGTAGCGACAGCTCGAGCGAAAAGCCGTCCGGCTCGACCGAGCCGAGATAGCAAAACGCATACAATGCGCCCGCGACGCCACAATAGAACGAGCTGACGGCAAATGCCAGGAGCTTGGTGCGCATGAGCGGAATACCGATCACTTCGGCGGCCACGTCCATGTCGCGCACCGCCATCCATGCGCGCCCGGTGGAGGAGCGCACCAGATTCTTGGCCCCGAGCGCCATCACCGACACGACGCCCAGGACGAACAGATAGGTTTTTGCCGGCGTATCGAAGGCATAGCCAAACATCACAACTTTTTGCGCGCTGATGACGCCGGACGACGAATCATTGGAGAACCAGGCAAACTTGGTCAGCACCCATACCACGAAGAACTGCGCCGCCAGCGTCGCCACGGCAAGGTAAAACCCCTTGATGCGCAAGGAAGGCAGGCCGAACAGCACGCCGACTGCCGCCGCGCACAGACCGGCCAGCACGAAGGACACCAGGATCGGGATGCCTGCAATGCGCAGCTGGAAATTGTAGGCAGCATAGGCGCCCACCGCCATGAATGCCGCTGACCCGAGCGACAGTTGCCCGGCATAACCGGTCAACAGATTCAACCCCAGTGCTGCCAGGGCCAAAACCAGAAAGGGGATCAGGATCGCCGAAAACCAGTATTCGCCGGCGCATAAAGGCACGACGATAAACGCGACAATCAACAGCAGCGCGAAGGCGATGCGGTCTTGCCGGATCGGGAAGATCTGCCCGTCGGCGATATAGCTGGTCTTGAATTGTCCTGCTTCGCGATACAGCATTTTTGCCTCTGAAATGGATAAACTCTGTTGTTCAATTTTTCTCCCCTCTCCCGCCCGCGGGCGAGGGGAGTGTCATCTGCGGCGAGGGGAGCTACACCCGATCAATATGCCTCTCTCCGAACAACCCTTCCGGCCGCACCAGCAAGAACAGCAATGCAAACACATACGGAAACCATCCCTCGATCCCGCCGAAATTTCCGCCAGTTTCTCCGAAGCCCCGATGATCAAGCCGCCGACGATCGCGCCCGGCACCGACGTGAAGCCGCCCAGGATCAACACCGGCAACGCCTTCAACGCCGTCATGGTCAACGCATACTGCACACCGTTGCGCGAACCCCATAGCAAGCCGGCCACCAGCGCCACGAAACCGGCCACGCCCCAGACGATGCTCCAGATATGTTGCAGCGGTATGCCGAGCGACAACGCCGCTTGATGGTCGTCCGCCACGGCGCGCAATGCGCGTCCGACCTTGGTTTTTTGAAAAAATAGGGTTAACACAGCCACCAGCAGGATCACCATGCCGGACGCAAACAGGTCGAACTTGGACACGCCGAGGCCAGTGGCTCTCATCAGCGATTCGATCGGTTCGTCGACGATGCCCAGATCGATTGCGCGCACTTCGCTGCCGAACAGCATCGGCCCCAGCCCTTCAAGGAAAAAACTCAAGCCGATGCTGGCCATGAACAAGGCGATCGGCGGCTGGTTGACCAGCTTGCGCAAGACCAGCCGCTCGGTGCCGACGCCGACCAACAGCATGACCACAAACGCACCGACGATGGCCGCCCACATCGGCAAGCCCTTGTCCATCAGGCCCACCACGGCGAGCGCGGCGAAATAGACCATCGAGCCCTGGGCAAAGTTGAATACGCCGGAAGCCTTGTAGATCAGGACGAAGCCGAGCGCCACCAGGGAATACATCAGACCCGAGAGCAGGCCGTTGATCGCGACTTCGAAGAAAAATTGCATGGGATTCTGGCCTAGTTAATGTGCATTGTTAGCGCGGCGCCTTGTTAGTGCGCCGTGCCAAGATAGGCGTTGATCACATCGGGGTTCTGCATCACCTCGTCCGGCGTGCCGTCGCCGATCTTCTTGCCGTAGTCCAGCACCACGACGCGGTCGGAGATATCCATCACCACACCCATGTCGTGCTCGATCAGCACGATGGTGGTGCCGAACTGATCGTTCACGTCGAGCACGAAGCGGCACATGTCCTGCTTTTCTTCCACGTTCATGCCGGCCATCGGCTCGTCGAGCAACAGCATGTCGGGTTCGGCCGCCAGCGCGCGCGCCAGTTCGACGCGCTTTTGCAAGCCATACGGCAGGCGGCCGACCGGCGTCTTGCGGATGTGCTGGATTTCCAGGAAGTCGATCACTTCTTCCACCTTGCGCCGGTGCGCGATTTCTTCGTTGCGTGCGCTGCCCCACCACAGCGCGTTGGCGAACAGGCCGCTCTTCATCTTGGTATTGCGTCCGGTCATGATGTTGTCGAGCACGCTCATACCCTTGAACAGCGCAATATTCTGGAAAGTGCGCGCAATGCCCTGGCGCGCCACGCGCGTCGGGTTCATGCGGTGGCGCGCCTCGCCGTGAAACACGATGTTGCCTGCCTGCGGGTGATACACGCCGTTGATGACGTTGAGCATGGAACTTTTGCCGGCGCCATTCGGGCCGATGATGGCGCGTATCTCGTGGCGCCGGACGTCGAAGGAAATCTCGGTCAAGGCCCGCACGCCGCCGAACGACAGCGAGATGCTCTGCAGGTCGAGGATTACTTCGCCGATCTTGCGTTCGCTGCTCATGCGGATTCACTCCTGCAATGCTTCGCAGCACTGTAGGGTGGGCACGCTTTTGTGCCCACGCTGTATTCGCTTTGAACCGCGTGGGCACAAAAGCGTGCCCACCCTACGTCTCTGATCCCCATCAAGCCGCCTCTTTCGTCTCGTGAAACGCATTGACTTCGCGTATCTGCAGGTCCGCGCACACCTTGCCTTGCCTGCCGTCCTCGAACTTCACCTGCGTCTCGATATATTGCGAAAGCTTGCCGGCGTACAAGGCCTCGATCAGCACCGCATACTTGTCGGCGATGAAGCCGCGCCGCACCTTGCGAGTGCGCGTCAATTCATCGTCGTCGGGGTCGAGTTCCTTGTGCAGGATCAGGAAGCGGCTTATTTGCGAGCCGGCCAGCAGCTTGTCCTGCGCCAGGTCGGCATTGACCTTCTTCACGCAATCCTGGATCAGGTCGTAGACCGCCTTCTGGGCGGCCAGGTCGGTGTAGCCGCTGTACGAAATGCCGCGCCGCTCGGCCCAGTTGCCGACGGCTTCCATGTCGATATTGATGAAGGCAGTGCATTCCTTGCGGCCATCGCCGAAGGCCACAGCTTCCTTGATGAAGGGAAAGAACTTCAACTTGTTTTCGATGTATTTGGGTGCAAACAATGTGCCATCGGCCATCTTGCCGACATCCCTGGCGCGGTCGATGATTTTCAGGTCGCCGTCGCCATCGAAAAATCCGGCATCACCGGTATGGAAGTAACCATCCTCGATGGCTTCGGCGGTGGCATCGGGGCGCTTGAAGTAGCGTTGCATCAGGCCCGGCGAGCGCACCAGCACTTCGCCGTCGGCGGCAATCTTCACTTCCACGCCGCGCATTGGCTTGCCGACCGAATCGAGCTTCACTTCGCCAGAACGTTGCATGCATACCGTCACGCAGGTTTCGGTCATGCCGTAGAGTTGCTTGAGATTGACGCCGATCGAGCGATAGAAGTCGAACAGGTCGGGGCCGATGGCTTCGCCGCCGGTATACGCCACGCGCAGGCGCGACAACCCCAGCACATTTTTCAGCGGGCCGTATACGCACAGTTCGCCGATGGCATACAACAGGCGATCGCCGATACCCACATCGCCGCGCTTTTCCAGTATGCGCAGGCCCACGCGTCTGGCCAGCGCCATGAAGCGATGGAACATCTGGCGCTTGAGCCAGCTTGCGTCCTCGATGCGGATCATGACCTGGGTCAGGATGTTTTCATAGATGCGCGGCGGGCCGAAATAGTAGCTCGGGCCGATCTCGCGCAAATCGCTCATCACTGTCTGCGGCGATTCGGGGCAATTCAGGCACAGGCCGGTGAGGAAAGATTGCGCATAGGAATACAGGTAGTCGCCGATCCAGGCCAGCGGCAGATAGCACAGGATATTGTCGTGTTCGTTCAGGCCGTCGAAATCGACCAGCGTCCGGGCCGTGGCGATCATTGCACGATGACTGTGGCAGACGCCTTTCGGCTTGCCCGTGGTGCCTGATGTGTAAAGGATGATGGCGGTGTCGTCGGCGCTGCCGGCCGCCACTTCGCCGTCGAAGAAGCCGGGATGCTCGTGATCGTATTGGCGCCCCAGGTTCTGCACCTTGGCAAAGCCGCGCAATTCCGGTTGCGCATAGTGGCGCAGGCCGCGCTCGTAATCGACGATCACATGCGATATGCGCTGCAGATCCTGCTTGATCTCGAACAGCTTGTCGACCTGCTCCTGGTCTTCGGCGATGGCAAAGTCGATTTCGGCATCGTCGAGCACATAGTGCATGTCGGCCGCCGGCGCATCCTGGTAGAGCGGCACGGGAATGCCACCCAGGCATTGTGCAGCAGCCATGGCCCAATACAGGCGCGGCCGGTTATCGCCGATGACGGCCAATGTCATGCCGCGCTTGAAGCCGAGTGCCGCCAGGCCGCAGGCGAAGCTGCGCACTTCATCGCCAACCTGGGACCAGCTCCAGGTTTGCCAGATGCCGAGGTCTTTTTCGCGCATGGCGGGCCGTTGCCCGCGCTCGCGTGCATTGCGCAATAGCAGGCGCGGAAAGGTCGGCTGCCCGGTTTGGGCATCCGTTTGCTGGCTTGTCTCCACCATAGGACCTGGCAATCCTCAATATTCGAGCATCGGACGCTCGTTGCAGGAGACCTGCAACAAGTTGCGCTTACAATGCTGCAGAAGGTTCTGACGCGAACTTTTAACGACGATGGTGCGTCTTTGTTTTCCAGAATACTAGAATCATTGTCTGCCGTGTGTTGTCATCCGGCGGACAATTGGCGGATATTTGCGAACTATCGGTGGTGCACCGCACAAAGAGTCAACAATGGAATTGGAAAGATTGACCTTAAAGGACATGCTGCGCCAGGCGGTTTGGGCAAGTTCGCTGACACCGGCACAAATGGCGCGTGTCGAAGCTGATGTCGTAGAGCGTTTCGCGCCAGCCGGCGGCTACGTCTGCCACAAGGGCGAACCGGTCGATCACTGGATCGGCGTGGTGGACGGTTTGTTGAAGATGAGCAGCGTCTCGCCCGAGGGCAAGACCGTGACCTTCACCGGCATGTTGACCGGCGGCTGGTTCGGCGAGGGGTCGGTGCTGAAAACCGAAACGCGCAAATACGATGTCGTGGCGCTGCGCGACAGCCGCTTGGCCTTCATGCCGCGCGCTACCTTTGAGTGGCTGCTCGACAACAGCATTGCCTTCAACCGGTTCCTCCTGCTGCAACTCAACGAACGTCTGGGCGTGTTCATTTCGCTGGTCGAGTACGACCGCATGCTCGACACCGATGCGCGCGTCGCGCGTTGCCTGGCGTCCTTGTTCAATCCCTACTTCAACCCCGGCAGCCAGCGCACCCTGCAGATTTCGCAGGAAGAAATCGGCTACCTGTGCAGCACGTCGCGCCAGCGCACCAATCAAGCCTTGCAGGTGCTGGAGCGGGCAGGCCTGTTGCAGGTTGACTATGGCAGCATCACCATCCTGAATGTCGAGGGTCTCAAGATATTTGAGAATTGACAGTTTCCCGGTGTTTATAGTTGCCAAAAAGTAAAATATCGTAAATTCGGCCATCTGGTATTGTCCTTTCAAGTAATGTCCGCCTTGTTTCGGTATCATCACGGAACAAATACCTATACTTAGAAAGTTCAGACCCTAATGGACACCTTAATCGGAGCTCAAGCCACTACCCGTGCGCGAATACAAGCCTTGCGTGCTGCCATGGCAGCACAAAAGATTGACGCCTATATCGTCCCATCCGCCGACCCTCACCTGTCGGAATACCTGCCCGGCCGATGGCAGGGGCGTGAATGGCTATCCGGTTTCACCGGCTCGGTCGGCACGCTGATCGTCACTGCCGACTTTGCCGGTCTGTGGGCGGACGGCCGCTATTGGTCCCAGGCCGAAGCTCAGCTTGCCGGCACCGGTATCGCCCTCATGAAAATCCCGGTCGGCACGGCAACGCATCACATTGACTGGCTGGGCGCAAACACCAAGGCCGGCCAAACGGTCGGCGTCGATGGCGCCGTGCTTGGCCTGGCCGGCGCGCGCCTGCTGCAACAAGCGTTGAATGCCAGCGGCGCAGTATTGCGCACCGATTGCGACCTGCTCGAGGAAATCTGGTCCGGCCGCCCGACGCTGCCGACCCAGCCGGTCTATGAGCACCTTGCACCGCATGCGCCCCTGTCGCGCGCCGCCAAGCTTGCCGCCGTGCGTGCAGCCATGCGTGCGCATGGCGCGGCATGGCACTTCATTTCGACCCTGGACGATATCGCCTATCTGTTCAACCTGCGCGGGTCCGACGTGAATTACAATCCGGTGTTCGTGGCCCATGCCCTGATCGGACCGGAGCGTGTCAGCCTGTTCGTCGCGGAAGGCAAGGTACCCGATGCACTGCGCGCGGTGCTGGCGCGTGATGGCGTCGATGTGCTGCCTTACGCCAACGCATCGGCGGCTCTGGCGGCCCTGCCGGCCGGCACGGCCCTGCTGCTCGATCCGCGCCGCATTACGCTCGGCCTGCGCAACGCCGTCCTTGACACCGTCGAAGTCAAGGAAGCGATCAACCCGAGCACCTTTGCCAAGTCGCGCAAAAGCGAAGACGAAGCCGCGTTCGTGCGTGCCGCCATGGAACAGGACGGCGCCGCGCTGTGCGAATTCTTTTCCTGGCTCGAAGGTGCACTGGGCAGGGAAACCATCACCGAACTGACCATCGACGAAAAGATCACCGGCGCGCGCAGCCGGCGCCCGGGATTCGTCTGCCCCAGCTTCGGCACCATTGCCGGGTTCAGGGGTAACGGCGCCATGCCGCACTACCGCGCCACCGAAGAGTCGCACGCGACTATCGAAGGCGACGGCCTGCTGCTGATCGACTCGGGCGCGCAATATCACGGCGGCACCACCGACATCACGCGCGTGGTGCCAATCGGCCACATAGCCGACGAGGTCAAGCGCGATTGCACGCTGGTGTTGAAAGGCATGATTGCGCTCAGCAGCGTACGTTTTCCGCGCGGCACCAAGTCGCCCATGCTCGACGCCATTGCGCGCGCACCCATCTGGGCCGCAGGCGTGGACTACGGCCACGGCACCGGCCACGGCGTCGGCTACTTCCTCAACGTGCACGAAGGCCCGCAAGTCATATCCTGCTTTGCGCAACCGGAACCGCACACCGCGATGGAAGCCGGCATGATCACCTCCAACGAGCCAGGCATCTATCGCCCCGGCAAGTGGGGCGTGCGCATCGAAAACCTCGTACTCAACCGCCCTGCCGTGACGACCGAGTTCGGCGAATTTCTCGAATTCGAGACCTTGACGCTATGCCCGATCGATACGCGCTGCTTCGACCTTTCGATGCTGCGCGCTGATGAAATCGCCTGGCTCAATGGCTACCACACGACAGTGCGCGCGCGGTTGTCGCCGCTGGTTGACGGTGCTGCGAAAGCTTGGCTGGAGTTGCGGACGGCGCCGGTATGACACGGGCGACGGTGCAAGTGTGAAATAGGTGGTTGTGCCGAATAGAATCAACCACCGTTCAAACTAACGCCGTCGTCCCCGCGAAGGTGGGGATCCAAAAAGTCGGTTGATGCAGCGTATTCACTATGGATCCCCGCTTTCGCGGGGACGACGGTGAATATTTTGTGGGCAAAATTACTTACTTCGACAAGTCCACTTCTCCCGCCGCAGCCGAACGGCTGCCCGGCAACGGCAAATTACTCACCCCCCGATAAGCAAACGCCACCGAAGTCTTCACCATATCGCCATCATTGCGTCCCGCCGCATGGAACAATTTGCTGTGGAAAAACACCACGTCGCCCTGCTCCAGTTCCACCTGCCGGCCCGCTGCAAATAGCGGGAAATTGTCCGCCACATCGGGACGAAGGAAGTCCAGCGCATCGAGCTGGTGCGGCGCGATGTCTTGCCGATGCGAGCCGGGGATGAAGCGCAAGCCGCCGGTTTGGGCGTTCTCGGGACCCAGTGCCAGCCAGACAACCACAAGCTCGGGGCGGCTGTATGACCAATAGCGGATATCGCGGTGCCAGCCGGTCGCCGTGCCGAAATGCGGGTGCTTGGTCATCACGCAATTGTGATGCGCCAATGTCAGGCATACCGCCTCACCCAGCAATTGCTGCAGGCGCGCTACCTGATCAGGATCTTCCGCCCAGTGGCGGAAGCATGCATCGCGCTGGTAAGCCGCGCGCAAGCGGCGTATGGTTTTTCCTCCTGGGGCATCAAACGATGCCGGTGCGCCGGGGTAGCCGAGTTCGGTTTCGTATTCGACTGGTTCCGCGGCAGTTTTCAGTTGCTGCTGCGTGACATCGAGCATGGCCTCGCACTGTCGTTTCGGCACGAGTTTTTTGATGACCAGGTAGCCGTCGCTCCTGAATTGTGCAAGCTGCTGTTCGGATAAGTTCATGTTGTCGGCCGCTCGCTGAAAAGTGCGGCCCTTGTGCAAGAAAACGCGTTTTCCACGATACTTGTGGAATTCTATAAAGAATACTGCAGATTCAAGCATCTTGCTTTTCCACTCATAAGAAAACCGGAGTTATGACATGAAGAAAATTCTCGTTTCCATCGCTGGCCTCATGGTCGGCTTGTTTTTTGCACAAGCGGTTCTGGCTGACACGCTGCCGTACGATGAAAAGGCCGACGCCAAGGCCGGCATCGAACAGGCGCTGTCGGTTGCACAACATGACGGCAAGCAAGTCTTGTTGGTATTCGGCGCCAACTGGTGCAAGGATTGCCGCGAACTGGACAAGGCGTTGCATGGCAAGAGCCAGGCGCTGGTCAACGGAAAATTCGTTTTGGTGAAGGTCGATGTCGGCAATTTCGACAAGAACCTCGACCTGGCACAGAGCTACGGCAATCCGATCCACAAAGGCATACCCGCCGCCGTGGTGTTGAGCGCCGATAACAAGATCCTGTATTCAACCAAGGGCGGTGAACTGGCCGATGCGCGCAGCATGGGCGAGAACGGCATCTACGATTTCCTGGAAAAAAACTTGCCGAAAAATCCTTGATTGAATGACATTCCCATGACTACCCAAACCATCGACCTGCGCAGCGACACCGTCACGCGCCCGACTGCCGCCATGCGTGCCGCCATGCTGGATGCGCCCGTCGGCGACGACGTGTTTGCCGACGATCCCACCGTCAATCAACTGCAAGCCAGCCTTGCCGAACGGCTTGGCTTCGAAGCGGGATTGTTTTGCCCGAGCGGCACGCAAAGCAATCTCACCGCCCTGATGGCGCATTGCCAGCGCGGCGACGAATACATCGTCGGACAGGAAGCGCACACCTACCGTTATGAAGGCGGCGGCGCAGCCGTGCTTGGAAGTATTCAGCCGCAGCCGCTGGTCAATCAGCCTGACGGCAGTATCGCGCTTGCCGATATCGAGTCGGCCATCAAACCGGACGACGTGCATTTCGCCCGCACCCGCCTGATCGCGCTGGAAAACACCATCGGCGGCAAGGTGCTGCCGCCGGCTTACATGGCGGAAGTTGGCCGGTTGGCCAGGGAGCGCGGTTTGGGCTTCCACCTGGACGGCGCGCGCATGTTCAATGCGGCGGTCAAACTGAGTGTCAGCGGCAAGGAACTGTGCCAAGGTTTCGATTCAGTGTCGGTCTGCTTGTCCAAGGGATTGGGTGCGCCGGTCGGCTCGGTGCTGTGCGGCACGCGCGAACTGATTGCGCGCGCGCACCGCTCGCGCAAGATGCTCGGCGGCGGCATGCGCCAGGCAGGGGTGTTGGCGGCCGCGGGTTTGTATGCGCTTGAGCACAATGTTGAACGCTTGGCTGAAGATCATGACAATGCAGCAAGGCTCGCGGCCGGCCTCGCCGAAATCGAAATTTTGCGCCTGGAACCGGTGCAGACCAATATCGTTTATGCCCACGTGCCTAAACAGCAATGTGCCGATTTGCAGGCTTACCTGGCCGCGCGCGGCATTGTCGCCCTGATCGGACCGAAGACCCGGCTGGTTACCCACCTCGACGTTTCGCAAGCGCAGATAGCGCAAGTCATTGCGGTGTTCAAGCAGTTCTTTGCCTAGTATGATGTTGTCGGCGCGTCAAGGCGACGTGTCGACAATATCAACAGGAGAGACGACATGGCACTGCATTTGACGGGATGGGTAACGCTGGCGGCGATGGTGATGTATATCTGGGTATCCTACAATGTCGGGAAAGCCAGGGGCCGGTTCCAGATCTCTGCGCCTGTTTGCGAGGGGCCGATCGAATTCCAAAGCGTATTGCGCGTGCAGGCCAATACCGTGGAGCAGATGATATTGTTTTTCCCTGCACTTTGGATGTGCGCGGCCTTTTTGGGCGATATGTGGGGTGCGATCGGCGGCGCGCTGTGGGTGCTTGGGCGCGTCATCTACGCGCTGGGGTATTACCAGCAGCCGAAAAAACGCAGCCTTGGTTTCGGTGTTTCTTCTTTTGCCACCTTGGCATTGATGGTGGGAACGATCGTTGGATTGGTGCTGCACTAATCGTCAAACTGAGGCATTATACGTCTGGTATTCGTCTGGCCTTTATCTTGATTGACCGTAGCAAACGTCGGCGCTTGGCGTCGGCGCTTGTCAAAATATTACTATGGCGACCACTCAAGCCCGTACCCAGGATAACTTCGTTGCCTATATCACCGCCGCCATCCTGGTATGCCTGGCGGGGATAGTCATCTTCACCTGGAATCAGGTGCGCATGGCACACGATTCGACCAAACCGCATGTCGCCTACGCCAAGTTCGGGCCGTATCAGATTGAAACCCAGGCGTACGCCTTGCGCGCGAGTCTTGTTGTTCAAACCAGCCTAGCCGATGCCGGCTGGCCGGAAGAGAACAAGAAGGCGCTGGATGTGGTGTTCAAGAAGGTCCTGGCCGACGCCGACCCTAAGACCATGAGGGCGCCGAACAATCTGGCCAACCTGCAACAGGCATTGGCCAAGGGCTGTGAAGCGACCTTCGGCGTCAAGACAGTACAGGCAGTCTTGATGACCGATTTCACATTCCAGGTGCGCGACGAGCAGGGCTAAGGTTTTCGCGTGGCATCGGCCGGTGCGGCCAGCCTAGCCTTTGATAATTTCTATTCAAGCGCCTTGGCCTTCGCCGCCGACAACGCCACGGCAACAATCAACAATCCGATAAAGAGCATGCCTGCCGCCATCCCGAAATGATGCGCGATGAAACCGATGATCGGCGGACCGATCAGCCCACCGCCATAGCCCATCGTTGCGACTGCAGCCAACGCCGCAGGTCCGTGACGTCCGGCGGCACTGAATACGAATGGAAAGACCGTGGCAAGGCCAGCGCCGACGACGGCAAATCCGGCAATTGCCAACCCCACGTTCGGCGCGAGCACGGCGCCGAAAATGCCGCAGGCGGCAATCGAGGCCCCGAACGCGACCACGCGGCGCGCGCCATGGCGGTTTTTCAAGCGATCGCCCCATAGCCGCGTAACCAGCATCATGCCGGCGAATGCGGCATAGCCGAGCGGCGCCACGCCATCGGCGACGTGCAAATGATCTTTCATGAACACGCCGCTCCAATCGGCGATCGAGCCTTCAGCGATGGCGCCGCAGAAGCCGATGACGCCCACCACGATCAACTCGCCGTGTGGCAAGGCAAAGCGGCGCTTGCCGAGGTTGCGATCGGGGCGGTCGTTGGGCAGCACCCGGCAGGCCAGACCAAGCGGCAACGCGAGCGTCGCGCACGCCAGGCCGAAATGCAACTGCGGCGCGACCGCCATTGCCGCCATGGCACTGCCGAACAGGGCGCCGGACAGGGTGCCGACGCAAAACCAGGCGTGCAGCAAAGACATGATCGAACGCGCCGCTTTTTTCTCGATTTCCGCACCGATGGCATTGATCGCGACATTGTAGCTGCTGGCAGTGGCGCCCATGACGGTCATGCAAAGCATGAGAGCGGCCATGCTGGGCATCCATGCCAGGCCAGCCACGGCCAGCAGCAAGCCGCCGCCGGTCTGCGCCGCCGCATGGCGCGCGCCGTAGTGGCCGATCAGGCCCGAGGCCAGCGGAAACGACAGCACCGACCCGATGCCGCCGCACAGCAGAACCAGCCCGAGCTGGCTGGCGTCCAGGTGCAACGCGTCGCGGATCGCAGGGATGCGGGCAGCCCAGGTGGCAAACATCACGCCGAGCACAAAGAACAGGAACGGGGCGGCGGCTTTTTGCAGCCGTGTTTCGGATAGTTCGCCAGGGGCGCTGAGATCGACGTTCATGCGAGGTTCCTGGATTCCATCTAGCGCAATTCTTCGGGCATCTGCGGTGCGATGCCGGGGCCGGCCAGGATTCCATAGGCAACCCAGGCGGCGACCAGCGCGTAGACGATGCGCGGCAGCCAATCGGCCACCTGTTTGTCGAAATTGACGATCGCCGCGCTTTCCATCGCGGCGAAATGAAACAGCATTTCCGGCACGCTGCCGCTGCCCTCGCCGGTCCGGATCAGGGCCAGCGACGACGTGTTCGAGAGCGCTGGAATGCGCTCCAGCATGTCGCTCAATGTAGCGCCGCGCTCTATGCCGGCGGCGATGGAGGCAAATTGCGCCTTGAGCGGAGCTAGCTGGATCGTGTCGAGTGCGCGCGGCAGCGCATTGAGTATCGGCATGCCGGCTTCCACCAGCAAGGCCAGATGCTCGAAGAAGTCGCGGATGTTGCGCCGGACCAGCATCGTGCCGAATAGCGGCAATCGCATCAGGATACGGTCCTGCGCCGTGCGTAGCGGCGTCGCGTGCCCCTGGTGCAGTCGATGCAGGTAGCCGAACAGGAATATCAGCAGGCCGATCGCCAACAATGGCCGTATCGCGTGCCAGAGGAAGCGGCCCGGTGTTACGCTGCCTGCAAATAACCCCGGCAGTTCCTGCGTGAATAGTCCGATGATCAGCACCAGCGCCGGCAAGATTGCACGCGATTTGACCGTGCGCGCCTGGTTGGCCCGTGTCGTATAGAACTTGGCGAGGCGGGCGTAGGTGGGAGCCGGGCTGCCGCCTTCTATGGCGGCACCGATCAGGCCGGACTCAAGCTCGGTGAACATGCCGCTCTGCTGCCCGGCCTTGGCAATTGCCGTGCCGCGCCCAAGCAAGCGGCGCATGGCGTTCACTCTGGCCTGCTGCGCTGCAGGGATTTTCAGCAGGCCGAATGCCTGCAATGCCGGCAATCCGGCTTTCTCCATTACGGCCAATTGCGCGAACATATCGGCGCGCACTTGCCAGGCCAAGGGTTTGGCATCCGCGGCCAATGTCAGGGCCTTTGCCCGGTCATGTGGCGCAGGTAAGCCAACAGGTCGTCAATCTGCGCATCGCTCAGCGCGCTGGCGGCAAATCCCGGCATCGCACTTTGCTTCCAACTGCGCACGGAAGCGGGATTGCGGATCAGCTTGCGCAGGTAGGGCTCCTGGAAATATTCCGTGGGACTGTGCGGCAGGTTCAGATCCGGCCCGACCGCTGCATCGCCGGCACCGTTGATCGGGTGGCAGCTCGCGCAGTTGGCGCTATAGACCTGCAAGCCGCGCTGCGCGGGGCTGTTGGCAGCGACGTTTTTTGGCGCAATTTGGGGATAGCGCACCACGAGCGGCAACGCTGCGGCGATTTTTGCGATCTGGTAAGGCCATTGTTCCGGCGAGATACCTGCCTTGCCCGGCGTCAGCCACACGAGATAAAACGGCCCTGCGCTGGCGCCGCCCGGCTTGAGCGCCGGCCATGGGGCATCGGCCGGCTCGATCGCCAGCCACGGTTGGCCCGATCCCGCCAGGAGCCGCGCCGGAACGTTGGCGACGAAGCCGTCCATGGCGGTAAATTGCACGTCGCCATCCACCTTCACCTCGCCAAGCAGGGCCGACAACGGCAACGCGCGATACTGCATGTGACGATGATAGGCCGCGTCGCCGTCGACTTCTATCGTGCGCACCTGGGGGCGCTGCAGCAATGCACTGCGCTCGTATTGCTGCAGCCCGGCGCCCATGTCGATGGCCAGTTTCGGTTCCGCAGCCAGCGCGCTCGTCGGCAAAATAAAACAGAACGCCACCGCGCATGACGCCAGCAATGCCAGGGTAGCCAACGTACGCGCCGTCATCGGGATCGATCAGGTCGTCAACGGCTTGTAGCGGATGCGCTTGGGTTTCGCGCCTTCCTCGCCCAGGCGTTTGCGTTTGTCGGCTTCATATTCCTGGTAATTGCCGTCGAAGAAGGAGACTTGCGAATTGCCTTCGAAGGCCAGGATATGCGTTGCAATACGGTCGAGGAACCAGCGATCATGCGAGATCACCAGCACGCTGCCGGCAAATTCGAGCAACGCATCTTCCAGCGCGCGCAGGGTTTCCACGTCGAGGTCGTTCGACGGTTCGTCCAGCAGCAGCACGTTGCCGCCCTTGAGCAGGGTCTTCGCCAGGTGCAGGCGTCCGCGTTCCCCGCCCGACAGGTTGCCGACGATCTTTTGCTGGTCTGCACCCTTGAAGTTGAAGCGACCGAGATAAGCGCGTGACGGCATTTCGAAGCGTCCCACGGTGAGGATGTCAGCGCCGCCGGTGACGTCTTCAAACACGCTCTTGCTGTTTTCCAGCGATTCGCGCGATTGGTCGACCATGGAAATCCTGGCGGTCGTGCCGATCACCACCTCGCCGCTATCCGGTTGTTCCACGCCGGTAATCAGCTTGAACAGGGTCGACTTGCCGGCGCCGTTCGGCCCGATGATGCCGACGATGGCGCCGGCCGGGATGCGGAAACTCAGGTTGTCGATCAACAGTCGGTCGCCGAACGCCTTCGACACATCCTTGAACTCGATCACTTCATTGCCCAGGCGCTCGGCCACGGGGATGAAGATTTCCTGTGTCTCGTTGCGCTTCTGGTATTCGTGTTCCGACAATTCATTGAAGCGCGCCAGACGCGCCTTGCTCTTGGCCTGGCGTCCCTTCGGATTTTGCCGCACCCACTCCAATTCCTTGGCGATGGTCTTTTGGCGTGACGACTCGGTGGCCTCTTCCTGCTTCAGGCGGTTGCTCTTCTGTTCCAGCCAGGAACTGTAATTGCCTTTCCACGGGATGCCATGGCCACGGTCGAGTTCGAGGATCCATTCGGCGGCATTGTCGAGGAAGTAGCGGTCATGGGTGATGCCGACCACGGTGCCGGGAAAGCGCTGCAGGAATTGTTCGAGCCAGTCGACCGATTCGGCGTCCAGATGGTTGGTCGGTTCATCGAGGAGCAGCATGTCGGGTTTGGACAGCAGCAGGCGGCACAAGGCCACGCGGCGCTTTTCCCCGCCCGACAGCACGCCGATCCTGGCGTCCCAGGGCGGCAGGCGCAGCGCATCGGCGGCCATTTCCAATTGCTGCTCGGGGTTGTCGCCGGCAGAGGTCGAGATGATCGCTTCGAGGCGCGCCTGTTCGGCGGCCAACGCATCGAAATCGGCGTCCGGTTCGGCATAGGCGGCATACACCGCGTCGAGCTTGGCCTTGGCTTCGAACACTTCGCCCAGACCGCCTTCGACGGCCTGGCGCACGGTTTGCTCGGGGTCGAGTTGTGGCTCCTGCGGCAGGTAACCGATGTTCAGGCCCGGCATCGGTACGGCATCGCCGATGATGTCCTTGTCGATGCCGGCCATGATCTTGAGCAGGGTCGATTTGCCCGAACCGTTCAGGCCGAGCACGCCGATCTTGGCGCCGGGGAAAAATGACAGCGAGATATCCTTGAGGATCTGGCGCTTCGGTGGGACGATCTTGCCCACGCGGTTCATGGTGTAGACGTAATTGGCCATGGATATTGGATGCAGTGAAATAGAGAGCCGTTAGGATACGACAGTTTTACGTCGAATTGCGCTTTTTGATCCCTATGTCGCCGTCTGCGCATTGCGCATCGACCAGGCTTGCCACAACCCCTCAAGCGAATACAGCGCCAGTGCCGACCAGATCACGCCAAAACCAGCCAGCCGCGGGCCGAATGGCTCTTCGTACAGCCACACACCCAGCAGCAGTTGGATCGATGGCGCAATGTATTGCAGCAAACCCAGGGTCGACATTGGAATCCGGCGCGCACCGGCGGCAAATAGCAGCAACGGTATTGCGGTAATCGGCCCGGCGGCGGCAAGCAGGCACTCGGTCGCAGGTGTGCTGGAGAGGAATGCATTTTGCCCTGCCACGGCCAGCCATGCCAGGTAAGCGAAGGCGAGGGGGAACAGGATAAACGTTTCCAGCGACAAGCCTTCCAGTGCACCGAGTGCCGCAGTCTTGCGCAGCAGTCCGTAGCAACCGAAGGAAAACGCCAGCGCCAGGCCGATCCACGGCGGATGCCCGGCCTGCCAGGTCAGCCACAACACGCCGGCTCCCGCCAGGGCCACGGCGCCCCATTGCAAAGGCCGCATGCGCTCGTGCAAAAACAAAAAACCGAGCAGGACGTTGACCAGCGGATTCATGAAATAACCGAGGCTGGAATCGATCACGTGGCCGTTGTTGACCGACCAGATATAGATGAACCAGTTGACGGACAACAGGATGGCGCTGGCGGCAAAACCGGCCAACACCCTGGGCCGGCGCAGCACGGCGCCGATCCAGGCCCACTGCCGGCGCACCAGCAATGTCGCCAGCAGGAATACCATCGCCCAGGCAATGCGGTGCGACAGAATCTCCAGCGGAGACACGTGCTGCAGCGTCTTGAAATAGATCGGAAACAGGCCCCAGAGTACGTAGGCCGTTGCGGCGTAAAGCATGCCAGGTTGCATAGTGAAGTAGATGCCGGTGCGATTGTGAGTAGGGGCGGCGGGAGGGAGTTACCGTCCACGTGCCATTATCGCAGCAAACGTGATTTCTGGTTCGCGTGGGACAGGGCACGGAAAATATGGCGTATCGTCGCGGGTGCCACAAAAGATCTGCGCAAAAACAGCGATACCATTGCGTTGGATCTCTTCCATCATTCTGATCAGCGGCAAGTTGCCGGACTGGATCTGAATTCACCATCATTTCAAGGTCGGCAGCAGTCCAATCGATGGATTCCTTCAACACCTGCACCAATTTCCGGCAAATGGTTCCATGTCGTTGGAACAGTGCAACAAAATTCGGCAAATCGCGCATCGCTGCTTGAGAAATGTCATGTCCGGTCGCGGTTCGTCGACGCAATTCCCGGAACACTCATATAATCTATTAAACATCTTCGCAAGAAGATGTCAGCCCATACAGAAACGAAAGCAGAGGCGGAGACTTGAACACTTTACATTACCGACATTGGCCGGCCGGCCTGCCGCACCATTTGACGGTGCCTGACACGAGCGTATACGTCAACCTTGAAATCAGCGCGCGGCGCTATCCGCGCAAGACGGCGATCATCTTCTACGACTTCGTTCTCAACTATAGTCAGCTCAACGCACAGGTCGAGGCACTGGCCGGTTATCTGCAGCAAGTGTGCGGCGTCAAGCGCGGTGACCGTGTCCTGCTGGACATGCAAAACAGTCCGCAATTCATCATTGCCTACTACGCTATCTTGCGCGCCGACGCGATGGTGGTGCCGGTCAATCCCATGCTGCTGACCGACGAGTTGTCACATTACGTCCAGGACAGCGGCGCCAAGGTGGTGCTCGCTTCGCAAGAGATATTTTCGCGCATCGCGCCGCTGGTGCGCAACAGCGGTCTGCAGCATGCCGTGGTCGCCACCTATTCCGATTACCTGACCACGACAACCGAATTGAGCGTGCCCGATTTCGTGCGCGCGGCATGCGACGTGCCGACCATGCCCGGCGTGGTGACGTGGAAAGATGCGCTGGCCGCCGCGCACGTGCCGGGTCCGCACCTGGCCGAGTCCGACGATCTGGCATGCATGCCCTACACGTCGGGCACCACGGGCAAGCCGAAAGGCTGTATTCATACCCATCGTTCGCTGATGTTTACCACGGTGGCAAGTCCTGCCTGGTCGGTTGCGACGGTGCCTGATCACGTGGGACTGGCGGTCCTGCCGTTCTTCCACGTCACCGGCATGCAAGTGAGCATGAACGCCCTGGTGTACGGCGGCAGCACCATCGTCATCCTACCGCGCTGGGATCGCGATGTGGCGGGGCAATTGATCACGCGCTACAAGGTCACGACCTGGACCAGCGTCCCGCCGATGATGATCGATTTCCTGTCCAATCCGCGCCTTGCCGAATACGACATCTCCAGCCTGCAGCGCGTATCCGGCGGCGGCGCGGCGATGCCTGCGGCGATTGCGCAAAAGTTGAAGGACTTGACCGGCCAGCAATACATGGAAGGTTACGGCCTGTCGGAAACCATCGCCGCCACCCACACCAATCCACCGCAGCGCCTGAAGCAGCAGTGCCTCGGCATACCGATCTTCAACGTCGATTCGCGCGTCATCGACCCCGCTACGTTGAAACCATTGCCCGCCAATGAAGTCGGTGAAATCGTGATGCATGGGCCGCAAGTGTTCAAGGGCTATTGGAACGATCCGCAAAAGACCGCCGATGCATTCATGGAAATTGAAGGCAAGCAGTTCTTCCGCTCCGGCGATCTCGGCTATATCGATGAAGAGGGTTTTTTCTTTTTCACCGACCGCTTGAAGCGCATGATCAACGCGAGCGGCTTCAAGGTCTGGCCGGCCGAAGTTGAAGCGATGATGTATCAAAACAAGGAAATCCAGGAGTGCTGCATCATTGCCTCGCAGGATCCCTATCGCGGCGAGACCGTCAAGGCCGTGATCGTGAAGAAGCCCGGTAGCGCCATCACCCAGCAAGCCGTGATCGATTGGGCGCATGAGCACATGGCGGCCTACAAGACCCCGCGCGTGGTGGAATTCGTCGATACGCTGCCGAAATCGGCCACCGGCAAGGTGATGTGGCGCGCCCTGCAGGAAAAGGAGCTGGCGGCAAGGTAGAATGGCGCATTGCGCTGCGCCCTTTCATTTGCCATGACCATCCTGCTGTCGACCCTCAATGCACGCTATGCGCACGCCTCGCTGGGGCTGCGCTATCTGCTTGCCAACATGGGCGACCTGCAACCGCAGACGTGCCTGCAGGAATTTGTCATCGGCACCCGCACCACCGACCTGGTGGAGAAACTGCTGGTGCACCGGCCGCGCATCATCGGGTTCGGCGTCTACATCTGGAACGTCGAGGAAACCACCAGGTTGGTCGCGGTATTGAAACGCGTCGCGCCCGACGTTGTCATCGTACTCGGCGGGCCGGAGGTATCCTACGAATCCGCCGAGCAGGCTATCGTGCAACTGGCCGACTACGTCATCACCGGCTGGGGCGACGTGACCTTCGCGCACTTGTGCCGGCAAATCCTGCACGGCCCGAAACCGTTGATGAAGAAGCATGCGGGCGTGCAGCCGCCGTTGGCCGAAGTGGCGTTGCCTTATGACCTGTATACGGCTCAGGACATCGCGCACCGCACGCTTTACGTCGAGGCATCGCGCGGCTGTCCGTTCAAATGCGAGTTTTGCCTGTCTGCGCTCGACAAGACGGCCTGGCCGTTCGATCTCGACCAGTTTCTGGTCCAGTTGGAAGGCCTGCACGCGCGCGGCGCGCGCCTGTTCAAATTCGTCGACCGCACCTTCAACCTCAACATCAAGTCGAGCCTGAAGATCATGCAGTTCTTCCTCGACAAGCTGGCGGCGGCGCCGGACGATCCGGTATTCGCCCACTTCGAAGTCGTGCCCGACCATTTGCCGGACGCCCTGAAGGATGCCATCAGCCGATTTCCCGAAGGCACGCTGCAATTTGAAATCGGCATCCAAAGCTTTAACCCGCAAGTGCAGGCGCTGGTCAGCCGCAAGCAAGACAATGAAAAAGCCGCCGAGAACATCCGCTGGCTGCGCACGCACTCGCACGCGCATCTGCACGTCGACCTGATCGCCGGTTTGCCCGGCGAAGACATGGCCAGCTTCGCGCGCGGCTTCGATCGCCTGGTGCAACTCGCACCGCACGAAATCCAGTTCGGCATCCTCAAGCGCCTGCGCGGCACGCCGATCATCCGGCACACCCAGGACTTCGGCCTGGTGTTCGACCCGCATCCGCCGTACACAATCCTGGCGACCGACCGCATCGATTTCAGCGAGATGCAACGCCTGGTGCGTTTCGCGCGTTATTGGGATCTGGTGGCTAACTCGGGCCGCTTTGCCCACACCTTGCCACTGATACTCGGCGCAACGCCATTCCACAGTTTCATGGCATTGAGCGACTGGCTATATGGCAAGACCGACGCCACCCATCGCATCGCGCTTGACCGTTTGGCCGGTCTGGTCGGTCAATGGCTGTGCCTGCAGGGTGTGGAAAGAGCGCAGGTCGATAAGGTCATCGCGACGGATTATGCCGGGCAAACACCGAAATTGCCCGTTCTCAACGACACATCCCTCGCGAAGCAAAACTTGCCGCAACGGCAAGCGCGGCATATTGCCGCCTGAACATTCCCATTCGCGATCATTGCGGTAATTGAGTCAAACGCGGCGTTCGCGCCAAAGATCAATCAACTGGCGGCTCGACTGGTTCAAGGCCGCCATGGGTGTGGTTTTTTGTCTGGTGAAAATCATCATCGCATAGACCGTGGCGAGGGTATTCACCTCGGGCGACAACGCACGCTCCTCGCCCTGCGAGGGGCGCACCGTGCGCCAGTAGTTGATCGCTTCTTCCAGCTCGGGCAGCGTAATTTCCATGTACATATTGTACGCTTTGACAAGGTATTTGCGTCGTCAAGGCAGTACACTGGATCTTATTGACAGGTTGCATTGCAGGAATCGCGAAATGAACTTTGTATTGATCCATGGTGCATGGTTGGGCGGCTGGTGCTGGCGCGACGTTGCGTATCGCTTGCGGCAGGCGGGTCACGAAGTCTACGCACCCACTCTGACCGGCCTCGGCGAGCGCGCGCATTTGCTTAACGCCAGCGTGCGCCTGTCGACTTTCATCGATGATGCCTGCGCTGTCATTGAGTGCGAAGAGTTGAGCGATGTGGTGCTGGTTGGACACAGCTTTGGCGCGTTGGTCGCGTGCGGCGTGGTGGATCGCCTGCCCGCCTCGATCCGCCAGCTGATACTGCTGGACGGCCTGATTGTGCAACATGGCCAGGCCGCCATCACCTTGCTGCCGCCGGCGCTGCAGGCGCGGCGCAGCCACACCGACGACCCCGAAGAGTTGCGCATGCCCGCGCCGCCGCCGCAGGACTTTGGCCTGGTCGAGCAAGAACAAGTTGCATGGCTGATGCGCCGGATCACGCCGCATCCGCTGCACGCCTATACCGAGCCGCTTGCCTTGCGTCATCCGCTCGGCAATGGCGTGCCTACAACATATATCGCCGTTACCGAACCATGGTACGAACCCCTGGCCCAAGTGCGGGCTTGGGTCAGGACGCAATCCGCATGGGCGTGGCGTGAAATTCCCACTTGCCACGCACCCATGATCAGCGCGCCTGAATTGCTCGTGCGGGAACTTCTGGCCGTCACGACTGCCTTGTCCGAAAACGGCTAGACACCTCCCGGCGGCCGGGCGTATAACTACGCCATGGAACAAATCACACATCAATCCACCGCTGCACCCGAGGGGCTCCCGGAGCGCAGCATTTGCTATCGCGCGCTGCTCGCGCGCGACACACGCTTCGACGGCGTGTTTTTTACCGGCGTCAAGAGCACGGGGATCTATTGCCGTCCGGTTTGCAGTGTGAAGACACCGCGCGAGTCGTCTTGCACGTTCTTCCCCAATGCGGCGACGGCGGAAGCCGCCGGTTATCGCCCATGCCTGCGCTGCCGGCCCGAGCTGGCACCCTATGCCTTGCAACAAAATTTAGCCTATGCCGTGTGGCAGCGCATCGCCGCCGGTGCATTGAACCATGGCAATCTGGAAAGGCTTTCCGACGAAGTCGGGCTGTCATCGCGGCAACTGCGCCGCGTGCTGCTGCAACATTTCGGCGTAAGCCCGGTGGAACTGGCGCAAACGCAACGCCTGTTGTTCGCCAAGAAATTGCTGCAGGAAACCGGTTTGCCGATGACGGAACTTGCCTACTCGGCGGGATTCGGCAGCCTGCGCCGCTTCAACGCGCTCTTCGTCGAACGCTACGGCATGGCACCGACCGCAATCCGGCGCCAGGCCAGCGCGTCGTTGAGCAAGGAGGCGGATGCCGGCGACGCCCTGGTGCTGCGCCTGGCCTATCGCCCACCTTACAACTGGCCGGAAATCCTGCGCTATCTGGCAGGCCGCGCCATCCCCGGTGTGGAAGCGGTGGACATGGGCCAACAGCTTTATCGCCGCAGTGTGCGCCTGGCGGAAGCGACCGGCTGGCTGCAGGTGCGTCATCTGGCGGGCAAGCAGCAGCTGGAATTGGAAGTCGCGCCGCACCTGGCACCTCACCTGATGCAACTGCTTGCGCGCGTGCGCACGCAATTCGATCTCGATGCCAATCCGGAAGTGATCGAAGCGCATTTGCGTCAGGACGACATGCTGCGAGCCCATATCGACATCGTGCCCGGCTTGCGCGTGCCCGGCAGTTTCGATGCCTTCGAATTGGCCGTGCGTGCCGTGCTCGGGCAGCAAGTCAGCGTTGCCGGTGCAACCACGCTATCGGGGCGGATGGTCGAACGCTACGGCGATCCGGTCGATACGCCGTTCAATACGGTGACCCGGCATTTTCCGAGCGCCCAGGTGCTGGCTGCCGCATCGGTGGACGATGTCGCCAAGATCGGCATGCCCGGCACGCGCGCCCAAACCATCATCAACCTGGCGCGCCATGCGGCCGGGGGCGGACTCGACATCAAGCCAACCTGCAGCCTGCAGCAGGCGGTACTGCAAATGCGCACCGTGCCTGGTATCGGCGAATGGACCGCGCAATACATTGCATTGCGCGCGTTGCGTTTTCCCGACGCCTTTCCGGCCGGCGACCTCGGCTTGCAGAAGGCGGCTGCGCGCGACGATGCGCTTGGGTCGGCACGGCTGACGGAAAAGCAATTGCTGGCGCGCGCAGGCGCATGGTCGCCATGGCGCGGCTACGCTGCGCTCATTTTGTGGAACTCATTGCATCATTTGGAAAACAAATCATGATCGCCTACACCGAATATCCAAGCCCGCTGGGCACCCTGTTGATTGCTGCCAGTTCGCGCGGGCTGCAGGGAATTTACTTTGAACAGCATCGTCACTTCAAGGGCAAGGACGACTGGCAGTTCCAGCCGAACCACGCAATCCTGCAAAGGACCGTCGCGCAACTGGAAGAATTTTTCGCCGGCAGGCGCCATGAATTCGACTTGCCGCTCGATATGAACGGTACGCCGTTCCAGCAGGCGGTGTGGCAGCAGTTGCTGCAAATACCCTATGGCGCAACCGTGAGCTACGGCCAACAAGCACAGGCGCTCGGCAAGCCCAGGGCGGCGCGCGCCGTGGGGGCCGCGATCGGGCGTAACCCGGTGTCGATCATCGTGCCGTGTCATCGCGTCATCGGCAGCACCGGATCGTTGACCGATTATGCCGGCGGCCTCGAACGCAAGCGGACCCTGCTTGAACTCGAGGCACGCGGCGCATAAAAAAGGAAGAGCGGGAAGCATGACCTCCCGCCCCTCCATCCTCCGTCTTCTCTTGCCAATGACGGCGCTTAGAACGACTTGAACGCGTTACCGAATGCGAACGGGCTCATCGAAATGCCGCTGCAATTGCCCAATGCCGGCGTTTGCGGCGTGCCTGCGGGGCAAGGCGTGTCGCGTGTTTCAGACCAGAACGCCAGCAAGCCGATGCCGTTTTGCTGTGCATTGCTCACCAGGTAGGACGCATTGGCTAGCGTGAACACTTCCGAGGTGTTGTCGTTTTGCCCGATCATCGGCGTCACGCCGACCTTGGCGGCAATCGCTGCGTGCGACAAGGTCGGATACAGCGGCTCGAGCTGATTCATGGTCGACCAGGCCGTGTACATCGCACTCAAACCCATCTGCCCGCCATTATCGTACGCGCTGCCGAAGTCCATCGCCATCACATTGACGGTCTGGATCGCGACGCCCTTGGCAACCGCATCCTGCAACAGCGCGATGCCCTGTGCAGTCACGCCGTTCGGCAGGGCCGGCAGGGTGAACGACACCGTCAGGCCCGGATTGGCTTTTTGCAGCGCCGCGATCGCGGTGTCGCGCATGGCGTTGGCCGACGTATTGCCGAGCGCGCCGCCTTCGACATCGAAGTCGACGTGCTTCAACGCATACTTCGTGATGACGGCCTGGTATTGCGCCTGCAAGGCGCTCGCGCTGGTACAGGTGGTTGCCAATTCATTGCCGGCTGCGCCGCCGAACGAAGCAATCACGTCGCCGCCCTGCGAGCGGATTGTCGCCACGTCCGACACATAGAGATTGGACGAGAGCGGAATCGTACCGGCCCACGATGCGGTGCAACTGCTGCCGCTATCGATGACGAACGCCAGCGTGTAGTGGTAACCGACCTGCGCAGCATTGGCCGCGAGCGGGTAGCTCATGGTCACGTCGACATATGGCGCAAACAAGGCGCCCGTTGCGCGGCCGGGTAGCGCGCCGCAGTATCCGACGATGTTCCATGGCGTCGTGCCGCCCGCTGCCGGTTTGTTGTTTTGCGTCCAGTACGATGCCTGCCACAGATAATTGTCGTAGATGGCTTGCATGCCGCCGGTATACACGGAAGTGGCGTTCCATTGCGGCGCCGTGCAACTGGGTGTCGGGGTAGGCGTCGGCGTTGGAGTTGGAGTTGGTGTCGGGGTCGGGGTCGGGGTCGGAGTTGGAGTTGGTGTAGGTGTTGGAGTCGGAGTCGGAGTCGGAGTCGGTGTTGGTGTAGGTGTTGGTGTTGGTGTTGGTGTAGGCGTTGGCGTCGAACCGCAGGCGCCATCCGAAGTCCACGGCTGGCCAGTGCCCACGCCGCCGTTGTTGGTCGACGGGTTGTTGCCCTGTGTCCACCAGTTTGCGGTGTAGTTGACGCTGCTGTAGCTGACATTGGCGCCACCGCTGTAAGCCGCGCTGCTGCTCCATGCCGTGTAGCAGGCCGGCAGCGTGGCCTTGACGTTGCGCACGATTTGCTTTTGCGCCGTGTTCAGGGAATCCTGCGAACTGCTGCTACCGCCGCCGCAGGCTGCCAGCATGCCGCCCATCAAGCCGACCGCCAAAGTATTACTGATTCTGGTTTTCATTTTCTCTCCTCGTCAATTGCGGGAGCGCTTTTGCGCCCGATCATTTTTGTCTCTGGCTTGCCTGCGTCCTTTTTTGCGGACGTTTGAACAAGCCGGGCCAAGACTACGCTTCCATTTGCATGGGTCAACTGGTTTCTAGTTCTTCTTTCATGATGCATACCAGTTTTATGGGCCGCGCACTAAATTCAGCGCTGGCTGCAATCGTGTGGGCGAGCGAACCTCCAGTGGAGGCTGGGGAAATCGCTGGATCTGTTGCCTATGCGATCCACTCGCGCTGATAGGCAATGTGGTCTTATTCGATCGCGTACCACTTTCCTGCAATTTCTCGCCCCCCGGTGCCATGTTGCAGCACAAAAATTCGCTTGCGCCGACAGCGATTGAGGCCTCGAATTCCGCTACACTCACGTTTTTGCCCGATCGCGTTCCCCAAACCGAAACGATTGATGAACGCCAAGAAAATTTTATTGCTCAGTGTTTCCGCAGGTGCCGGCCACATGCGCGCAGCCGAGGCGATTCGCGCCTGCGCCGTTCCGCACACTGCCAAGCATCTCGATGTGATGAATTATGTGTCGAGCGGATTTCGCAAGCTCTACACCGATTTCTATCTGGGCCTGATCAATCACCATCCGGCGCTGTGGGGATATGTCTACCAGGTGACCAACGATGCCGAGCCGAGCAGCAAGATGCAGAAGTTGCGCCGTGCCATCGAACACTTGAATACGCGTGCGCTGGTGAAGGAAATCGATGCGTTTCAACCGGACGTCATCGTCTGCACCCATTTCCTGCCGGCCGAGCTGTTGGCGCGTGAAAAGCGCAAGGGCAACCTGGCTTGCCCGGTATGGGTGCAGGTAACAGATTTCGACTTGCACCGGATGTGGGTGCACGAGCACATGGCCGGTTATTTCGCGGCCAACGAGGAAATCGCCTACCGCATGCGTGCGATGGGCATTCCCGCTGCGACGATACACGTCACCGGCATCCCCATCATGCCGGTGTTCGGCCAGCCGCTCGACCGGCAGGCGTGCGCTGCGGAATTTGGCGTCGATCTGCAGCGCAAGACCTTGCTGTTGATGGGCGGCGGTGCCGGGCTGGGCAGCCTCGATACCGTGGCGGCACGCCTGCTGCGCATCAATCCCGATTTCCAGCTCATCGTATTGGCCGGCAAGAATGCCGAAGCGTTGGCCGCCTTGCAGGCGCTGGCCGCGCAATACCCGGGCCGCATGCTGGCGCAAGGCTACACCGACAAGGTTGAACGCCTGATGGCGTGCGCCGACCTGGTGATCACCAAACCGGGCGGGTTAACCGTGTCCGAGTGCCTGGCCATGGGGCTGCCCATGATCGTCAATTCGCCGATTCCGGGGCAGGAAGAACGCAATGCCGACTTCTTGCTGGAACAGGGTGTGGCGCTGAAAGCGTCCGAGGCGATCACGCTGGAATATCGCGTCAACCTGCTGTTGAATGATCCGGCCAAGCTGGCCGACATGCGCAACAGGGCACTGGCCCTGGGCCGCCCGGATGCAGCGCAGCGCGTGCTTGACGTGATGTTGGGAGCGTGAAATGAACCTGCCGCTGCGCCCCACGCATCTGCTCCTGCTGATCTTATCGGTGATGCTTCTGGGATTTTTTTTCGCCGAAGTCGAAATCCAGATTGAAGGCGCGGGCGGCTGGGCGGCAAACCTGCCAACCTGGCGCATCGAACACCATTGGCTGCTCGACATTTTCTGGGGCGGCCGCGCCATGACCGGCTACCACGCGTGGGTGTTTCCCTTCATCGCCATCCTGTTTCATTTCCCGCTGATCTTTGCCGGCCATTGGTCGTGGCGCGCCGAATGCCGCGTGCTAGCCTGCCTGATGCTGTTCTGGACCACCGAGGATTTCCTCTGGTTTGTCTGCAACCCGGCTTACGGACTGGAGAAATTCAATCCTGCCGGCGTCGCCTGGCACAAGCATTGGCTCGGTATCTTTCCGACCGATTATTGGTTCGGGCTGGCCGGGATGGTCGCGCTGTTTTTAGTGTCCAACCGTCCAGCCAGGTCCGGTACAAAACCTGCTGCCTAATCAGGTTGGGCCAAGCGTAGGCCAGCGAACCCATCGCGACGCATGGTGGGGCGCCACGCTCACCGACCGCGATGGCGGAACGGCGAGCGTGAATTTACCGATGTGCCTAGCTAATCAATCGGAGCGCGAACGGATAGCGGTAGCCCTGCCCCTTGGAGACGGCCACGGCGGCCATGATGCAGAAAACGACATCGAGTATCCACAGCACCGGAATCAGCACCAGCCCAATCACGATGATCGTCATGAGTCCGGCAATGAAGAAGCCGAGCATCAGCGTGATCTGGAAATTGAGCGCTTCTTTCGCTTCCTGGGAAATGAAGGCCGAGTCGTCTTTCTTGATCAGCCAGATCACCAGAGACGGCACAAAGCCGAAAAATATTCCCAGCAAATGCGCGAGCATGGCGATGTTGCAGTCATCCTTGCTGGGACTACTCGCTACGATATCATTCATGTCAACATCCCTTGAAATAGGTTTAAGTGGTGAAAGTGGACAACGCGACCAGTGTCCGATTTGCCAATATTGCAAATAAATCATAGCGCAATATTTGCAACGCGCGTGACTTTTCGGCATCGGTTTATGTCATAAGTGCAATATTCACATTTTTGAGCGGGTGCCGCGTCAAGTCTGAACTGTCGATATATCGCGCAGATCTCGGCTCGTAGCGCTAGGCGCACCGAGCAGGCATAGTGGGACTATGACGACGAGGTGTAACGACGCGATGCGGGTCAAGGGCAAGCGAGATACGACAGCTTAGGCTTGATGCGGCACTACGTCTCAGGTGAAATTCTTCACCAATTACCGTTTTCATCCGGCTTCCACCGTACTACATTGTTGTGGCGGAGGCGGCTTCCGGGCCGAACCGGCAAAAACCAACAACATAGGGTGGAATCATGATCGTCGTGACAACAGAAAACTTGACCGGCTATCGCGTCAAGGAAGTCAAGGGACAGGTATTTGGCGTGGTCGTGCGCAGCCGTGGGCTGGCGGGCAATTTCATGGCTGGACTGCGTTCGGTATTCGGCGGCGAGATTATCGAATATACGCAACTGCTGGAAGAAACGCGGCGTCACGCAGTCGATCGCATGGTCAAGAATGCGCAACGCATGGGCGGCAACGCCATCGTCATGATGCGCTTCGACTCGTCCGAGATCGGGCAAACCATGAGCGAAATCGTCGCCTACGGCACCGTGGTCGTGGTTGAGAAGGTAGATTGACGTGCTGCGCGCGTTTTTGCTCGTCGTATCGCTGCTGCTGGTTGCGATCGGCCTCTGGCCTTGCATGGCCGGTGCCAGGCCGCTCTATCCGCCGCTGATCTGGGGTGGCGTGCTGTGTGTGGCAACCTTGCTGGAACGTTGGCGTTACCGTGGTCAGCCAGGTGGCCAACCGGGGCGTGAAGGTGCAGCCTGGGTAGCGACGGACGAGCGCTTCATCGACCCGGAAACGGGTAAGCTGACGCAGGTGTACTACCAGCCGCAAAGCGGCGAACGGCGCTATGAGCCGGTCGCCGATATTGACTGATCATGCCGCTTTTTTGGCCGGTGCTTTCTTGACCGTAGTCTTGCTTGCCGTCTTGGTCGCGGGTTTTTTTGCAGCGGGTTTCTTGGCCGGCGCTTTGGCGACCGCCTTGGCTACGGCTTCCTTCGGCTCCACTGCGCCGTCGTCTTCCGCGTCGACCTTGGCGCCAGCCTTGCCTTTGGCCGGCGCTTTCGCCTTGCGTTCCTCGAACTCGAAGCTGACCTTGCCATCCTTGCCCTTGACCAGGAAAGCCTTGAACGGACGGCGCGTACGCTGTGACACGAAGCCCGGCATCAAGTCGGTCTTGCCTTCGTTGAGCAATTTCGCCATCTGCTCGGGCAGGATTTCTTGCTGCAGGATGATGCGGCCGCTGCGGAAGTCGCAAGTCTTCGGCTTGGCGACGCTGTTTTCACAGACGTAGGCCAGGCCCATTTCAAATACGCCGCCGCCGCATTTCGGG
>FSYV01000374.1_pt1 | contig 31666 bp, 30 predicted proteins | sample 1638641 | NCBI WGS metagenome assembly FSYV01 (sample SAMEA3914813, study PRJEB12502) | metagenome | biome: forest; material: soil | place: Canada | collected 2011-07-07 | depth 0.3 m
AATCATGCCGGCGTCGAACGCCGGGCCGCCCCAAAGCACGTCGGCCACCGTGCCGCGATTGTCGTCGTTGGTCACCATCAAGCCGATCGACAAGTTGCGGTCCAGCGCCTTCCTCTGCTTGTCGCCGGCGCGCGAAGCGGGAGAGGGCGTATCGTTGTAGACCAGCTTCCAGCCGCCGCGATGCACGCCGTCCAAGGGCGCGCCGACTTCGCGCGTATCGAGGCGCTGGCGCAGGAAGCTGCGCCAATCGTTAGGCTGCACCGCTTGCAGCGTCTTGACCACGTCGTCGAAGGTATAGCTGTGCACGTCCATGTTGCCGTTCTCGATGCCGTGGAAGGCATGCAGGAAATCGTCCAGGGTATGCTTGCCGCCGGACAGTTCGCGAATGCGCGTATCCACGTCGAGCCAGATCAACTCACCCTCCGGGTAATAGTCCACGCCACGGCGCTGTGTGACCCAGGCCGATGGTTCGTAATACAGCAATTGCGCCGCGTCGGCGGTATCTTGCAAGGGGCGCCAGGCGCGGCCCGGCACGTGATCCATGGCGGCGGCGACGATGGCGAGGTTGTCGCGGTACTGCTCGGGCGTCCACATGCCTGAGCGCGCGGTCAACACCTCGCCCAGGTATTGCGTCAAGCCCTCATAGACCCACAGCAGGTCGCCCTTCATCGGCTCGCTATAGTCCGGCGTCGCCAGTCCGGCGGGACGGCGGAATTTGCCGTTCCACGAATGCACGTATTCGTGCGGCAACAGGCCCACGCCAGTCAAATACAGTTCCGGATCGGTGAAGAAATCGGCTTCGATGCGGTCATCGCTCGATTGATGATGTTCCAGACCGAAGTCGCCGGTATTGTCGGACACGGCAAGCAGGAAATCGTAATGTCCATAATGCTGCGCGCCAAACATCGCCACCGCCTGCTTCACCAGCGCCTTGTGCTGCGCGATCTGCTCCGGCTTCAGTTCGAGATTGGCCGGGCGGTCGCCGATCAGGTTCAGATGCACCGGCACTTCGCCGGCGCCGGTCAGGTCGAGGCGGCGGAAATATTCGCCCGTGAAAATCGGCGAATCGACCAGTTGCTCGACACTGACGGTCTTGAAGCGGGTGCCCTCGGCGCCATCGCTTTCATGCTCGAGTGCGGTGGCGAATTGCCAGCCTTGCGGCACGCGCAGGCTGGCCGCAACAGGAATGCGGCGCACGTTATAGCCCGCCGGGTAGAACAACACCTGGTTCCATTCGAGTTCGGCCAGATGCGGCGTGGCAGAGCCGCTTTGGCCGAACTCGCCGCCGCCGGTCGGCGAGAGGAAGTCGAAGTCGACCGTGATTTCCTTGGTGCCCGACGGCACTTGCACGTCGATGGCAAACATGTCGAGCAATTGACGGCGCCAGGCCAGCGGCTTGCCATCGGCCTTGATCTGCATCGCCGTGACCCCAAGCAGCGTGCCCGACGGCGAGTGCTCGCCCGGAATCCATTTCGGATAGCGCAGCGTCAGGTTACCGGCGGAAACAGGAATCGTCTCGTGCACCGTGAAAATCTTGCGCGGCGCGTCGTGCATATCGACAGCCACGCTGAGCTTGCCGGGATAAGGCACATCCTTGACGGGAATGGCTTCGGCGGCAAACGCGGCCGTCTGGCAGGCCAGCGCGGCCGCCAAGGCCAAGGCGCAAGGCAAAAGCCTGGTTTGAAATTCCTTTTTCAACTCCATGGAAAAAATTCCTTCTTATTGATATGTGGTTTCGGCGCCAGGGTCGCGGCGTCGCTTGTCGTTATGACAATATTTCCCTGCGGTAGCAGAGCGCCAGTGTACCAAGGTCTGTGAATCCATTCTTGCCGCCAAGGCGTATCAACAGTGCGGCAAAAAATTTCTCGCTGACGCTGTAAGTAATTCGAATGTGCCGCGACGAAAGCTTGAGCCGGATTGCTGGAGCTCGTAACAGGCGACACGAAAGTCTTTGCCGCAACCGGCGAGGACATTGCGCAACACCTGGTGTTTTAAGGAATTACCCTGCTTCACCTTTGACGTGGATGCTGCCACAATACCCTGCGCTCGATTGAGCTGGTCGCTTTGTATCGGCTTGGGCTTTCGCGGGCGGCAGTATCCATAAACGTTCCACAACCTTTTGGAGATACGAAAATGAAACAAACCATCGCTTCCGGTGCATTGATCGCCGCCGCTGCCGCCGCTCTCGCTCTGTCGGGCTCCGTATACGCCGCTCCCGCTGCGGGTGCTGACGACACGGTGCACTGCGCCGGCGTCAACAGCTGCAAGGGCAAGGGCGACTGCAAGACTGCAGAAAACGCCTGCAAGGGCCAAAACACTTGCAAGGGCCACGGCTTCCTGGCATTGAAGGCCGCGGATTGCACGGCCAAGGGCGGCAAGGTCATCGACGCCAAGTAATCGCGTCCGCTCCCAGTTCGCCGGCCGCTGCCGTTTCGCCGTCATCGGCCGGCGTATTCTTTTCTCCCCACCATGTCGACTTCCAAGCGCGTAACCTCCCCCGGCTTCGGCCTTGGCCTGCGTACCGATCACTACGCGGAAATCCTCGCGGCACCCGGCCGCACCAAGGGTATCGACTGGTTTGAAGTGCTCTCGGAAAACTACATGATCCCCGGCGGCAAACCGCTGGCGATGCTCGACAAGATCCGCCAGGACTATCCCATGGTCATGCATGGCGTCTCGATGTCGATCGGCACGCCCGACGGACCCTCGCTGGAATACCTTACTGACTTGAAACGGCTCGAACAGCGCATCGAGCCGCTCTGGGTATCGGACCACATCTGCTGGACCGGCGTGCACGGACGCAACCTGCACGACCTGTTTCCCTTGCCCTACACCGAAGAAACCGTGCGCCACGTAGCGCAAAACGTCAAACGCGTGCAGGATTTCCTGGGCCGCCCGCTGTTGCTGGAAAACGTCTCGAGCTATGTCGCCTTTGCCGGCGACACCTTGAAGGAATGGGAATTCGTCACGGCAATCGCACAAGAGTCCGACAGCCTGATCCTGCTCGACGTCAACAACATCTACGTCAGCAGCGTCAACCACGGCTTCGACCCGCGGCACTACCTCGAAGCGATCCCCATCGAGCGCGTGCAGCAAATCCATCTGGCCGGCCACAGCGATCATGGCGATTACATCGTCGATACGCACGACCATCCCATCGTCGACCCGGTCTGGGATCTATACGCCGCCGCCGTGCGCCGCTTCGGCGCCGTGGCGACCATGATAGAGCGCGACGACAACATCCCGCCCTTGGCCGAACTGATATCCGAACTCGATATCGCCCGTGACATCGCGCGCAAGCAATTGCGGGAAGCCGCATGACGCTTTCGCGCATTCAAGACCAATTCCAGCAATATGTGCTGGCAGGCGACCGCGCGCAGCCGGCAATTGCCGAACTGATCGACCAGCGCTACGGCTTGCCGGCCAACGAGCGGCTGGCGATCTACTACGATGCCTACCGCATCCGCCTGAAGGAAGCGCTGGCTGAAGCCTTCGACCGGACATACGGCTATGTCGGCGACGAGATGTTCGACGACTTGTGTTCGCGCTATATCGACGCCCATCCTTCCCACTTCCGCAATCTGCGCTGGTTTGGCGACCAGTTCGCGGCCTTCACCGCCGATGCGCTGGCCGAACACCCGGTCGTGGCCGAACTCGCCGCCTTCGAATGGGCCCTGGGCCTGGCCTTCGATGCGCAAGACGCCCCGGCATTGAGCCTCGCCGATTTGCAGCGCCTCGACGCCTCGGCCTGGGAAGATATCGGTTTCACCCTGCACCCCTCGGTGCAGTTGCTGCCCTTGCATTGGAACGTTTCGGCCATCTGGCTGGCCTTGGGCAGGGAAGAGCCGCCGCCCGAAGCGGCGGCCACCGAAGAGTCCTGTCACTGGCTGGTCTGGCGCAAGGAGTTGCAGCCGCATTTCCGTTCGCTCGACCGCTTCGAGGCCGGCGCCCTGTGCGGCCTACGCGAAGGCCGCAGCTTTGCCGAGGTCTGCGCCGAAGCAGCCGAATTGGCGGCATCAGGCTCGGAAGACATCACCGGCCGCATCGCCACCTGGCTGCACACCTGGGTCAGCGAAGCCGTGCTATCCGCCTACCGCCTCCCTTCATCCCGGTAGCGATACCACTTCCGCCAAGGTTGGCCAAACCGCAGATTGCCAAACAGCCAAGCGCAAATATAAATTGTGCCTGCCTCGGCACTTTTTTCTGTGCGGCATGTCTTATCGTCGGTGAAAAAAATTGCAGCCTGGCCGGGTTAGTGGTGTAACAATGCGCGCTTCCGCTTTATACTCGCTGTTTGTTTGTTCCGTCGTTGATTCCTATAAGAAACTTTCATGAGCCCTTCTTTTCTGAGCCGTCAACCCCAAAGCGGCAAGCGCACGCGCGGTTTCACCCTGATCGAAATGATGGTTGTGATGCTCATTATCGGCATCATGGCAGCCATGGTCGTGCCCAGCCTGTTGAGCAAGGGCGATGAAGCCAAGGTGACGGCGGCCAAGGCCGACATCGCCACCATCATGCAGGCACTGAAGATGTACCACCTCGACAACTCGCGCTACCCGACGACGGAGCAGGGCCTGCAAGCGCTGGTCGCCAAGCCGAGCGCGGGTCCGACGGCCAACGGCTGGAAGGGTTACCTCGAAAAATTGCCCAAGGATCCCTGGGGCAATCAATACCAATACCTCTCTCCCGGCGTGCACGGCGAAGTCGACGTGTTCTCCTACGGCGCCGACGGCCAGCCCGGCGGCAGCGGCAATGACGCCGACATCGGCTCGTGGGAATAGCGGGCTGACTGGCTGAAACTGGAATCCATCATGCACCGCCCGGCCCGTGCCCGCGGCTTTTCGCTGCTTGAGCTGCTGGTGGTCATGGTGATCGTCGGGCTGTCGCTGGGCATGGTGTCATTCTCCATGTCGCAAAACGGCCAGAAGGATTTGCAGAACGATGCCCAGCGCATCTCCCTGCTGCTGCAGATGGCGCGCGACGAAGCCATCGTGCGCGACCGCCCGGTCGCCTTCGAGGCCGACGAAAATCACTACGGTTTCCTGGTCAAGAACGACGCCGACTGGGAACCGATTTCCGACGACGACCTGATGCGCTCGCGCGAATTCAAGCGTGCCCCGGTCACGCTTGTGATGACGCCGCAGCCCGACAACAATAGCGCTCCCCTGCGCATCGTCTTCGGCCGCGAGCCGGTCAACAAGCCCTTCGTGCTGACGCTCTCGCAGGGCGACGATTCGGTGTCGATCCAGGCCGACGGCATCGGCCATTTCACGGTGCAATGATGCGCAACCCGATCGCACGCAGCTCATTCACACGCGGCTCGGCCACCATTCTGCGCCGCCCGCCCCAGGTTCGCATGCCGTCTCGCGGCTTCACCCTCCTGGAAGTGCTGGTGGCGCTGATCATCGTGGCAACCGCGCTCGGCGCCAGCCTGCGCGCCGTCGGCAGCCTGACCAATAACAGCGCCGACCTGCGTTCGAACATGATGGCCACCTGGTCGGCCGAAAACCGCCTGACCCAGATCCGCCTGGCCAGCGAATTTCCCGATCTCGGCGAATCCACCACCGATTGCCCGCAGGGCGATCTGCACCTCGTATGCAAGCAGATGGTGCTGGCCACGCCGAACCCGATGTTCCGTCGCGTCCAGGTCAGCGTAGTCGAAGAGAGCAAGCCGGACCGGCAGATCATCAAGCTGACGCAACTGGTGCCGCGATGACGGGCGCAATGCTGATGGCCATGAAGGCGTCAATGAAGACGTCAACGAGGCGGCGCGGCTTCACCCTGATCGAATTGCTGATCGCCATTACCGTGCTGGCGATGGTGGCGGCATTGGGCTGGCGCGGCCTCGACGGCATTCTGCGCGCGCGCGCGCAATTGACCAGCAACCTCGAAGAGACGCGCGGCATGCAATTGACCTTCGCCCAATTGCAAAGCGATTGCGCCAATGTCGCGCCGGTGTCCGTGATCGGCGCGCGCCCGCAATTGCTGGCCGACAGCGAGCGCATCCGCCTGGTGCGCGTCGTCTATGCCGACGGCCAGCCGACCCAGCTTGAAGTCGTGGTGTACCGCCTCAACAATGGCGTGCTCTCGCGGCGCGAATCTTCCGTCACGCGCGACTTGCACCAGCTCGATGCGTTGTGGCAAGCCACTGCCGACGACACCGATTCCAATGCGCAGCCGGTCGTGCTCCAATCCGGCCTGACCGGCATGAGCATGCGCACCTGGGTCGGCACCGGGCCGTGGCAGACCGGCGCGGCGCCCACCTCGGCAAACACCGCGGTGCAGGGGCAGGTCGGCAACCCCAATGCCTTGAAAGGCCTGGAAGTGTCCCTGCAGGGGCAGTCCGGGGCGATCATGCTGAAAGTCTTCCTGATCGGTGCCGCATGAGGCGCGCCGGCAGACTGCAGCGTGGTGTGGCCGTCGTCACGGCCCTGCTTCTGACCACGCTCGCCATCACCATCGTGGCCAGCCTGTTCTGGCAGCAGCAGGTGCAGGTGCGCTCCATCGAAAACCAGCGCCTGCAATTGCAAAAACTATGGATTTTGCGCGGCGCGCTCGATTATGCGCGGCTGGTGCTGCGCGAAGACGCGCGCAATTCCAACATCGACCATCTGGGCGAACCCTGGGCCGTCCCGCTCGAAGAAACCAAGCTCGACCAGTTCGTCGACAATAACCGCGCCGAAGAAGAGGCGAGCGACGCCACGCTGTCGGGCAATATCGTCGATGCGCAATCGCGCTACAACCTGACCAATCTCTGCGTCGGCGGTGTGATCGATCCGAACCAGGTAACGACCTTCGGCCGCCTGCTGACCAACGTGGGCTTGCCGCCGTCGCTGGCGCAAGCCACCGCCAACTTCATGCAAGTGGCACAAAAGAACAGCGGCCAGACCCCGCAAGCCGCGGCGGCCGCCGCAACCCAGGCGTCGGCCGCCGCGACCGTGGCCCAAGCCGGCGTCGGTGCCCTCGGTTCCACCACGGCCGGCACGGCGCCCATCACCGGCGCCTTGCCCTCGGCGGAAGGGGGCGGATCGACCGAGCCGCTGGGCTTGACCCAGCGCGACGACTTGCTCGCCGTGCAAGGCTTCACCCCCGAGATCGTCGCCAAGCTCAAGGATTTCGTGATCGTCCTGCCGACGCCGACCCCGGTCAACGTCAATACCGCACCGGCCGAAGTCATCAGCGCCATCATCCCCAACCTCGCGCTGCCCGACGCCAGCGGGATCGTCGCCCGGCGCACCTACTTCAACAGTGTTGCCGACTTTACATCCCATTTGAGCGGCCAGGCCGCCACCCTGGGCAATAATACGGCCGACGTCAAAACAAATTATTTTTTGGTAAATGGCAAAGTGCGATTGAGCCGGGCTGCTCTCGACGTACAATCGCTGATTCAGCGAAACGGGACCAATACGGCAATTATCTGGACTAGACAAAATTAGGGCGGCAGCAATGAAGACCGCTCACACGATGGGGAAGACGAGACTTTGAGCATTCTGTATATACGCTTGCCTTCGAAGGCGGCGGCGGACGCTGCCGAACACTGGGCAGCCCTGCCCAGCCCCTATGCGCTGGCGTCCAGTGGCGGCGCAGTGGAAAAAGAGGGCGTGGCACCCCTGGCCGATCTGTCCGGCATGGTCGCCGGCTGCGACCGCGTGGTCTTGCTGCTGGCCGCGTCCGACGTCAGTTTCCTGCGCGTCAAGCCCCCGCCGCTGGCGCCGGCCAAGCTCAAGCTGGCCCTGCCCAACCTGGTCGAAGACCAATTGATGATGGACCCCGCCGATTGCGTGGTCGTGCCCGGCGAGATGGCCGACGATTTGCGCACCGCCGTGGTGGCGCAACGCGGCTGGCTGGAAATCCTGGTCCAGACTTTCATCGCTTACGGCGCGCGCCACGTGGCCCTGGTTCCGGCCCAGGCATGCCTGCCTTTTGACGAGGCTGCCGCCACCGCCCTCGTGGCCGAACACGGCGCCGACATCGATCTGGCGCTGCGCCTGGGAGCGCAGGAAGCGCTGGGCCTGCCGATCTGCCCGGCCACGCTTGACGCTGCGCCGCAGGACGTCTTCGAAGCCATCGCCGCACTCGCGCCGGGCCGTTCCCTCGTGCTCTACGTGCCGCACGCACACGTGCCTGCCTATCACGACGAAGCCGCGCGGCGCATTGCCGAAGGCCTGCGCGAAGGGCAGCAGATCGACGTCTACGCCGACAACTGGCCGCGCGTCATCGGCCAGCTCGGCAAGGCGCCCATGAACATGGCAACCGGCTTGCGCAGTTCCGGCAACCAGCAAATCGATTGGCGCCAGTGGCGCTGGCCGGCGGTCTTGCTCGTGCTGCTGGTGTTGATCAACGCGCTGGGCCTGAATGTCGAATGGCTGCGCATGAAGCGCGAAGCCAAGTCCCTCAAGGACGGCATGAGCCAGATCTACCGCTCGGCCTATCCGAATGAAGCGATATCGGATGACGTGGTCGCGCAAATGCACAAGAAGATCGACGCGGCCGAACGCGATACCGGCAAATCCGCCCCCGACGATTTTTCCCAGCTGGCCGGCAACTTCGCCGAAGTGCTGGGCAACGAATTGAGCAACGGATCGAAAAGCGGCAAGACGCCCAAGACCGTGACCGCCGTGATTTCATCGCTCGAATACCGCGACCACAGCCTCTTGGTGCACGTCAAATCCGACAGCCCCGTGTCGATGGACAAAATCAAGTTCGGCCTCTCCGCGCGCAACTTGAGCGTGACGAGCCCGCAATCGGGCGTCTGGCAGATCAGGAGCGGCAAATGAGCGACGCAAAGAATCCCGGCGTGCTGGACGATCTGCGCGAGGCGACCATCTCGTTCTGGAGCGAACGCAACGAACGCGAACGCCGCATCCTGCTGCTCGGCGGCATCGTTGTCGTGATCGGCATCTGCTACTTTCTCCTGTTTAATTTCCCCATCAAGGGATTGAAGCAGCTCAATGCCGAATTACCCAATCTGCGCCAGCAATCGGCCGAAATGCAAGCGCTCGCGACCCAGGCTGCGCAACTGAAGAACGCCGCGGCGGTCGCGACCGATCCGGTCTCCCAGGAAGGCATCGCAGCCTCGCTCGGCACGCGCGGCCTGAAACCGAAGAGCATCTCGGTTTCCGATGGATATGTGCGGCTGCAGCTGGAAAGCGTCTCGTTCGCCGGCATGGCCGATTGGCTCGACGACCAGCAAAAAACCGCGCACCTCGTCGTGATCGAAGCCAATTTTGTGCCGCAGAAACAGCTCGACACCGTCAACGCGACCCTGACGCTGAAACAGCAGCGCCCGGAGGGATGACCGATGCGCGCCTTGCTCTGGAGCCTCGCCGCGCTGTTGTGCGTCGCCCTGACCGCCCTGGTGTTTTTCCCGGCGTCATGGCTGACCTACAAGGTCGAGACCGAGACCGGCGGGCGTTTGACGCTGGGCGACCCGCAAGGCACACTGTGGCGCGGTTCGGCATTTGTCGGCGGCGCGCCGGGCAAGGGCGATCCGGTGACACCCTTGCTGCCGGGGCGCTTCTCATGGAAACTCTCGCCCATGGCCTTGTTGGGCAAGGTCGACATGGAACTGGAAAACCAGGAGTCGCTGTCGCAGCCCTTGCAGATAACGGGCACCTGGTCCCAGTGGCAGGTGTCGGGCGCATCGGTCAATCTGCCGGCCGACCGCCTGGCGGCCTTGGGCGCACCGCTGAACACGATACAGCCGTCGGGCCGGATGCACTTGAGCTGGGGGCCGCTCCTGGTGGTGCAGCATGGCGCAACGGTTGCCGTGACCGGCGCCACCCAGCTGGAATTGAGCGACATGTCGTCGCGGCTGTCGAATATCAAACCGCTGGGCGCCTACCATGTCGGCGTGCAGTGGAACGGCGATACGGCGCATCTGGAATTGAAGAGCACGAGCGGGCCGATGTTGTTGAGCGGCCAAGGCGACCTGAACCTGAACCGTGGGCAATTCCATTTTTCCGGGCAGGCCGAAGCGGAAGCAGGGCAGGAGCAAAGGTTGGCAAATTTATTGAATTTGCTGGGGCAGCGGCAGAGAATTGGTGACAAGGACGTGTTTGCGTTAAAGCTATGAAAACAGTGTACAAACGATCGATGGCAAAAGCCAACAAGACCCGCAACCTGCGCCGGCTCGGCGTAATGACGGCCATGCTCTGCGCGCTCTCCGGTGCACCCGCGTTTGCGCAAGACCCGTCCGGTGACGAGGCCACGCTCAATTTCGTCGGCGCCGACATCGAGTCCGTCATCAAGGCCATCGGCCACTACACCAACACCACCTTCATCATCGACCCGCGCGTCAAGGGCACGATCACGCTGGTGTCGGAAAAGCCGGTCGATAAAACCCATGCCTACCGCCTGCTCATCTCCGCGCTGCGCCTGCAAGGCTTCACCGTCGTGGTCGACAACGGCTTCACCAAGGTCGTGCCCGAAGCCGATGCCAAGCTGCAAGTCGGCCCGGCAGAAGTCAGCGCGGTCAAGGGCGACCAGATCGCCACCCAGATCTACCACTTGAATTACGAGTCGGCAACCAACATGCTGGCCGTGCTGCGCCCGTTGATCTCGCCCAACAACACCATCAACGCCAACGTCGGCAACAACACCCTCGTCGTCACCGATTACGCCGACAATCTGGTCCGCATCGGCAAGATCGTCGCCGCCCTCGATGGCCCGAACAATGCCGACATCGACGTCATCCCGGTGAAGTACGCCATCGCCAGCGACATCGCCACCATGATCAACCGCATGCTCGAACCCGGCGCCGGCAGCGCGCCTGACGCCGGCAAGATCGTGCTGACGGCCGATCCGCGCACCAACGCCATCCTGGTCAAGGCACCCTCGGAAGCGCGTGCCAACCTCGCCAAGTCGCTCGTCGCCAAGCTCGACCAGCCGACCACGCTGCCGGGCAACGTCCACGTGGTCTACCTGAAAAACGCCGACGCCATCAAGCTCGCCACGACCTTGCGCGCCGTGGTGTCGTCGGACTCCTCGGCCACCAGCAGCAACAGCAGCCAGGGCGCCAACCAGCAGCAACAACAGCAGCAAACGCCGGGCGCAGGCAATACCCCCGGTTCGGGTTCCGGCGCCGGCGGCTCAACGCTACCGCCATCGACCCCGGCCGGCCCCTCGACCTTGCCCTCGGGTGGCGCCGCCGGCTTCATCCAGGCCGACCAAGCAACCAACACCCTCATCATCACCTGTAGCGAAACGGTATACCGCAACCTGCGCGCCGTGATCGACCAGCTCGATGCGCGGCGCGCCGAAGTCTATATCGAATCGCTGATCGTCGAAGTCACCGATTCGCAGGAATCCGACCTCGGCGTGCAGTGGGCCGCCCTGTCGGGCAATGCCAACAGCAACTACCGTGTCGGCGGCCTGACGTCGTTTGCCAGCGGCGGCAACAACCTGCTCACGCTGGCCACGTCCCTGTCCAGCAGTTCGTCGAGCTCCACAAGCGGCTCGACCGGCACGGTTCTGCCGGGCAACGGCGGGACGCTCGGCATCTTCCGCCAGGTCGGCGGCCAATTGCAATTGGGTGCGATCGCGCATGCGCTGGCCAACGACAACAAGGCCAACATCCTGTCGATGCCGAACATGATCACGCTCGACAACGAAGAAGCCACCATCATCGTCGGCCAGAACGTGCCCTTCATCACCGGCAGCTACGCCACGCAGGCCTCGGGCGGCGCGGCCGGCGTCAACCCGTTCCAGACGGTCGACCGCAAGGACATCGGCTTGAAACTGCGTGTGCGTCCGCAGATTTCCGAAGGCGGCACCATCAAGATGCAGATTTATCAGGAATCCTCCTCGATCGATACCGCCGATACGAATTCCGCCGGCATCATCACCAACCTGCGTTCGATCACCACCAACGTGCTGGTCGACGACGGCCAGATCATCGTCCTGGGCGGCCTGATCCAGGATAGCGTTTCCGACACCAACGAACAGGTGCCGGGCCTGGGCGACCTGCCGCTGGTGGGCAACCTGTTCAAGTACAAGACGCGCAGCCGCTCCAAGACCAACCTCATGATCTTCCTGCGCCCGCTGGTCATCCGCAACAGCGAGCAAAGCGCCCACGTCACGGCCGACCGTTACGACTATATGCGCAGCGAGGAAATCTCCACCCAACCGGTGCGCGCCGTGCTGATGCAAGACATGAAGGCGCCGGTGGTCCCGCCCGACAACAACGGCAAGGTCGGCGGCGAAGGCCTGGTGCAGCCGTATCCGGAAAAGCTCGCCACCCCCACGACGCATTGGCAACAGCAGCCGCAACAGCAACAGCAGCCGCAATCGCAGCAGCAAGCGCCGGTCGTCGTCCCCGACGGCGGCGGCACGCCGCTGATCGATATGACCAAGCCCAAGCAATAAACCGAGGTATTCAGGATCATGGCCGAACCCCGCCTCTTGCCCTTTGCCTTCGCGCGCGACTTCACGCTCCTGGCGCGGCGCGTCGAAGCCATCGACGGCGAACCCGCGCCGCCGGTCGAAGTCTGGATTTCAGATGCCACCAAGCCACAAGCGATCGCCGAAGTGGGGCGGCGCTACGGGCGCCTGAAACTCAAGACCATGCCGCGCGACGAACTCGACGCGGCCATCGCCCAAGCCTATGCCGGTTCGGGCGGCGACGCGGCCCAGGTAGTCGATGAATTCGAATCCGACCTCGACCTGGCCAAGCTCATGCTCGACATGCCGGCCATCGAAGACTTGCTCGAATCGGCCGACGACGCGCCCGTCATCCGCATGATCAACGCGCTCTTGACGCAAGCCCTGCGCGAAGAAGCCTCCGACATCCATATCGAGCCGTTCGAGCAGATCTCCGTGGTGCGCTTCCGCATCGACGGCTCGCTGCGCGATATCGTGCGGCCGAAAAAGGCCATCCATGCCTCGCTGATTTCGCGCATCAAGATCATGGCGCAGCTGGACATCGCCGAAAAGCGCCTGCCGCAGGACGGCCGCATCACCCTGCGCGTCGGCGGCAAGCCGGTCGACGTGCGCGTCTCCACCTTGCCCACCGGCCACGGCGAGCGCGCCGTGCTGCGTCTCCTGGACAAGGAAGCCGGGCGGCTCGACCTGCGCCACCTCGGCATGAGCGCCGACGTGCTGGAACAATTCGATCACCTGATCGCCCAGCCGCACGGCATCGTGCTCGTTACCGGCCCGACCGGTTCAGGCAAGACCACCACGCTCTATGCCGCCCTGTCGCGCCTGAACTCGACCACGACCAACATCCTCACCGTCGAAGACCCGATCGAATACGAATTGCCCGGCGTCGGCCAGACCCAGGTCAACGCACGTATCGAAATGACCTTCGCCAAAGCCTTGCGCGCCATCCTGCGGCAAGACCCGGACGTCATCATGATCGGCGAAATCCGCGATTTGGAAACCGCACAGATCGCGGTGCAGGCGTCACTCACCGGCCACCTCGTGCTGGCCACGCTGCACACCAACGATTCGGCCGCGGCCGTCACGCGTCTGCTCGACATGGGGATCGAACCCTTCCTCCTGTCATCGTCGCTGTTGGGCGTGCTGGCGCAGCGCCTGGTGCGCAAGCTGTGCAGCCATTGCAAGGTGCACGACGGCCGCGGCTGGGTCGCGGTCGGCTGCGAAAAGTGCGGCCACACCGGCTACCACGGCCGTATCGGCGTGTACGAACTGTTGCAGACCACCGAGGCCATCAACGCCCAGATCCATAATCAGGCGTCAGAGGCAGAGATCCGCGTCGCCGCCCAACAGGACGGCATGCGCACCATGCGCGAAGACGGCGAACGCTGGCTGATCGAAGGTGTGACCACCGAAGCCGAACTGGTGCGCGTGACAAAGGAAAGCCTCAAATGAGCCGCGGGTTGTTGAAAAACACCTCCGCGGCGCGCACACCTCAGGGTTTGCTGTGCCCTGCGTATTGTACGCACGCGTGCGCTCGCGAACCCCGATCCCAGCCCGCTCGCACCCTTTTTCAACAGCCTGCTAACGGCGTATCAGGAGCCTGACAGTGCCAGCTTTCCGTTACGAAGCAGTCGATAGTGGCGGCATCACCCGCAAGGGCGTAGTCAATGCCGACAGCCTGCGCGCCGCGCGCGCCGACTTGCGCGCGCGCGAACTGGCGGCCGTATCGGTGGTGGAAATCGCGGCCCAGGTCGATGCCCTCGGGCAGGCGCGCGGCCGCAGGTTCGGTGACGGCTTGTCGACCACCGAGCTGGCCCTGTTCACGCGCCAGTTGGCCAGTCTGCTGGAAGCGAGCCTGCCGCTGGAACAGGCCTTCACCGCCCTCCTGGAGCAGGCCGAGCGCGTCTATATGCGCGACTTGATCGCCTCGATCCGTGCCGAGGTCATGGGCGGTTCATCGCTATCGGACGCAATGGCGCAGCACCCGCGCGACTTCGCCGACATCTATCGCGCATTGATCGCCTCGGGCGAGCAGATCGGCAAGTTGCCGCGCGTGCTGTCGCGCCTGGCCGACTTCATCGAACGGCGCAACGCCCTGGTGGCCAAGGTCAAGCTGGCCTTCACCTACCCCGCCATCGTGACCGTGGTGGCGTTTGCCATCGTCATCTTCCTCCTGACCTACGTCGTGCCGCAAATCGTCTCGGTGTTCGCCAGCACCAAGCAGAAGCTGCCGTTCCTGACCGTCGCCATGCTGGCCGTGTCGGACTTCGTGCGTGCCGACGGCCTGTACGTGCTGGCACTGGCCATCGTCGCCGGCTTTGCCTGGCGCAAGGCACTGCAAAATCCCTCGTTCAAATTCCGCTGGCACTCGTGGCTCTTGCGCGCGCCGCTGTACGGCAAATTCGAGCGCAGCTTGAACACCTCGCGTTTCGCCAGCACGCTGGCGATCACGACCGGCTCCGGCGTGCCCATCCTGCGCGCCTTGCAGACCAGCCGCGACACCCTCTCCAACGTCGCCATGCGCCAGCAGGTCGATGATGCCACCACCAGCGTGCGCGAAGGCGTGGGCCTGGCGCGCGCGCTGTCGGCGCACAAGTATTTCCCCCCCATGCTGATCCACATGATACGGGCCGGCGAAGTGACCGGCGAATTGCCCGCCATGCTCGACCGCGCGGCCAGCGCCCAGGAAGCCGATCTCGAACGGCGCGCCATGACCATTGCCAGCCTGCTCGAACCTGCCCTGATCCTGTGCATGGGCGTTGTGGTGCTGTTGATCGTGCTGGCGGTCCTGATGCCCATCATCGAAATCAACCAATTAGTCCATTGATCCGGAAAAATCAGCAATGAAACGCCTACCCATCCTGTTGAGTTTCCTGTTGTTCTTGGGCGTTTGCATGTCCGGTACCTACTGGACCATGCAATTCATCAAGCCGCAGGCGCGGCAGGTGGCGCCGCCCAAAGTGCAGGAGCGCAACGACATCAGCCCCGATTCCGTCATGAACCTGTTCGGTGGCCATCTGTCCGTAGCGGCGGCTTCCAACTTCCAGTTGAAGGGCGTGGTGGTATCGAAGAACGACAAGGAAAGCGTCGCCATCCTGGTGGCCGACGGCAAGCCGGCAGAAGCCGTGCGCGTCGACAGCGAAGTGATCCCCGGCGTGGTCGTGAAGGAAGTGCATCCGCAATACGTAATGCTGTCGGAAAACGGCGTCATGAAGCGCGTCGAACTGCCGGCCAATGCCCCCGCGCATGGCGACCTGCCCGCCATCACCCCCATGCAATCGCCGCCGATGGCGCAGCAGCAGCTAGCGCCACCGCCGCAGCCGGGTCAGGAAATGGAACAGCAGCAGGTGCAGCCGCCGCCACCGCCGCAATTGCCCGACGGCCCGCAAGGCCGCATCGGCCGCGGTGCGGGGCGCATACGCAACAATCTCAACAACCCGCCGCAGCAGCAATAAAAAGCGGCGTTTTGTAGGTTGCGCCGGGCATCGCAATGCTGAGCGAAGCGAAGCCCAACATCCGACGGTCGAGCAACACATACGCCAAAGATGGACGCGCAGGTTTGTAGGGCATCGCTGCCGCTCAGCGCCAACCTACCGATCGCTACAACACGTAACGCGACAAATCCTCGTTGACCGCCAATTCACCGAGCCGCGTATTGACATAAGCCGCATCAATGGCAACCGTGCGCACATCCTCACCCGTGCCGCCAGCGGCAAAGCTTTCATCCTCCAGCAGTTTTTCCATCACCGTATAGAGCCGGCGTGCACCGATGTTCTCGGTCTTTTCATTGACCGAGTAGGCGATTTCAGCCAGGCGGTTGATGCCGTCCGCGGTGAACTCGATCTTCAGGTTTTCCGTCGCCAGCAAGGCTTCATACTGCTTGGTCAGGCAGGCGTCGGTGCCGGTCAGGATGCGCTCGAAGTCCGCAATCGAAAGCGAATCAAGTTCGACGCGGATCGGAAAGCGCCCCTGCAATTCCGGAATCAGGTCCGAAGGCTTGGCCAGGTGGAAGGCGCCCGAGGCAATGAACAGGATATGGTCGGTCTTGATCATGCCGTACTTGGTGTTGACCGTCGTGCCCTCGACCAGCGGCAGCAGGTCGCGCTGCACGCCGGCGCGCGAAACGTCCGCGCCGCCAATCTCCGAACGCGTGGCGATCTTGTCGATCTCATCCAAGAACACGATGCCGTTCTGCTCGACGTTGGTAATCGCCTTATGCTTCAACTCTTCCTCGTTGATCAGCTTGGCCGCCTCCTCGTCGATCAGGATGCGCAGCGCTTCCTTGATCTTCAATTTGCGCTTTTTCTTGCGCCCGCTGCCCATGCCCGAAAACATCGACTTGATCTGCTCGGTCATCTCTTCCATGCCGGGCGGCGCCATGATTTCCATCTGCGGCGCCGATTCGGCGACTTCGATTTCGACCTCCTGCTCGTCGAGCGACCCTTCACGCAGGCGCTTCCTGAACTTCTGGCGTGTGCTATCGCCCTGCGGTTCGCCGTCGCTGTGCGAGGCGCTGCCGAAACCGAAATCGCGCGGCGGCGGCACCAGGATATCGAGCACCCGCTCTTCGGCCGCGTCCGACGCCTGCGCGCGCACCTGCTTCATGGCCGCTTCGCGCGTCTGCTTGATGCCGATGTCGATCAGGTCGCGCACGATGGTATCGACGTCGCGCCCGACATAGCCGACCTCGGTGAACTTGGTTGCCTCGATCTTGATGAAGGGCGCATCGGCCAGCTTGGCCAGGCGGCGCGCGATCTCGGTCTTGCCCACGCCTGTCGGGCCGATCATCAGAATGTTCTTCGGCGTGATTTCATGGCGCAGCGGTTCAGCGACCTGCTGGCGGCGCCAGCGGTTGCGCAAGGCGATGGCAACGGCACGTTTGGCGCGCGCCTGCCCGACCACGTGCTTGTCGAGTTCCGCGACGATTTGTTCAGGAGTCATGTTCATGAGGCTTATTCCAATGTCTCTATCGTATGCGACAGATTGGTGTAGATGCACAATTCGCCTGCGATGGTGAGCGACTTCTTGACGATGTCGACCGGCGAAAGATCGGTGTTTTCATAGAGCGCGCGCGCCGCCGATTGGGCATAGGTTCCGCCCGAGCCGATGGCGCCGATGCCGTGCTCCGGCTCCAGCACGTCGCCGTTGCCGGTGATGATGAGCGTGGCTTCGCGGTCGGCCACCAGAAGCATGGCTTCCAGGCGGCGCAGGATGCGGTCGGTGCGCCAGTCCTTCGCCAGTTCGATCGAGGCGCGCATCAGATTGCCCTGATGCTTTTCCAGCTTGCCTTCGAAGCGTTCCAGCAGCGTGAAAGCGTCGGCCGTGCCGCCGGCGAAACCGGCCAACACCTTGCCTTGATACAGCTTGCGCACCTTGCGCGCCGTGCCCTTCATGACGATATTGCCCAGCGTTACCTGCCCGTCGCCACCCAGGGCGACTTGTTCGCCACGGCGTACGGAGAGGATGGTGGTGCCGTGAAATTGTTCCATATTATCAACCTCGAGAATGGATGGCGGCCGGTTTGTGCGGAAAGCGCGCCTGATGAATCGTGAGGTGGGGCCAAAGCGCCCGATTGCAAGAAGAGCCGGGTTGGCCCCGAAGCGCTAGCTCTTGCGCGGCAGAATTTCGACGATGTCTTTCAAGCCCATCACGGAAAACAGCGCCGCGACCAGGTGATTGACGTTGTGAAATTCCAGGTTGATGCCCTTGGCCGCCAAGGGCGCCAGGCCCGTCAGCAACTGGCCGGCGGCGCCGAAATCGACGCGCTTCAAGGGCAGGCAGTCGACCACGGTCGGGTTGTGATCGTTGGCATAAACCGTGATGCTCGCAACGAGGCGCTCGACGCCATCGGCAATCACAGCCGGCATGACGAAGCTGTCGCTCGATGCGGCAGGCGACAGCGCTTCGTCGATGGCAGTCGTGACCTTGTTCTTGGGCGGCACGAAGGCCGGCGGCGACACTTCGAAAGTGACGCAATAATCGATGCTGGCTTCCTCGAAATCCTTTTCCATGTTCAACAGGCGCAGGATTTCGAGCAGCAACAGCCACGGCGCTTCGGTCTCGTCGCGCCGGCCGACTTCGAGGATGCCGCGGATCTTGTTGGCCAGCTCGAGCGAGCCGACCAGGATCAGGTCATGCCCCGACTTCTGCAATTTTTTCAGGATCGACAGCAACAACCCGCAGCCGATCGGGTCGACGCTGACCACCTTGGCGAATTCCAGCCGCAGCACGCGGCTTTTTTCCGCCAGGTTCTGCACCTTCTCAAGCTGCTTGACGATGCCGGCATCGAGCGCGCCGGAGAACGAAATCGTGGGCGTGGCGCCGGTGGGCGCGCTCGGCTTTTCCACCGCGTCCGATTCGAGCCAGGCCGGCGGCGAGGTTTCGAACTTGTTGGCGTAGTCGATGGAAAGATGATCGAACTGTTCCTGGTTGCCGGTGACCTGGTACAGGTCGAACAGCATGCGCCAGACGATGATGGTGGCGGCGCCCAGCGCATCCTCGTGGATGGCGGCCTGCAAAACGTGCTCCACCATTTCAGTCTGGTCGTTGGCGAACAGGATCGCCGCTTCTTCAATGACGGGCGCCGCTTCCGAGGCCGAGATGGCAACCGTGCCGCCGGATTCGGTCGAGAGCAGGAATTCGGTAGTCGACCCCATGGCCGGCAACGTCGGCTGGAACGTCATGGGCTCCCACGAGTCGGACTTCTTCGGCGTAATCAGTGCCGGGCCTCTGCGCGGATCGTCGCCGGGCCGGGTGTTGCCTCCTCCGGGCAGGGTATTGCCGGAAGGCGGGGTATGCACCGGACGGACGAATTCGGAAGACATTTCCGATTCGATGGCGTCGATCTTGGCTGCCGTGGCGTGGGCCGCCTTGCGGGCGACATTCTTGGCTTCGGTGTCGGGAGCTTCGGGACGCGGCAGCGCATCCTCGCGCTTTTTGCGCGCGGCAGCCTTGTCGGCCGGCGTTTCCGGCAACTGGCGCTCTTTCTTGCCTCCACCAAAAAGCGAGAAAATCCCCACGAAACTCCTGACTATGATCGCAATTTGTAATGCCCCCTGACAATTGTAAGGGGATTACAAATTATAGCCGCATAAAGTAAAAACTAGGTGAATACGCCATAAAACCGCAGCAAATATGCCGCAAACGATGCCTTGTTGGGCAGGGTCGGGGCAGTTTTTGCCTGCAAGCGGTCAATCGCAAGCGGCGTCCCGGTGCTGCAATGTGACGTGCCGCCGCCGCTTTATCTTACCCGAAGACAGGGCCAGGTAAAGCGCAATAAAGCGTAAAACAGCAGCACCTTTTTCGCTTTTCTCAAGCGATCGGGCAGATGGGGAAGGGAGCCCGCCCGGACCAGGGTCCAAGCGGGGAGCGCGCATTAGTCGCCGTAGAGCTTTTGCTTGAGTTCGCGGCGCTGCTGGGCTTCCAGCGAGAGCGTCGCAGTCGGGCGCGCCAGGAGGCGCGGAATGCCGATCGGCTCGCCCGTTTCTTCGCACCAGCCGTATTCGCCCGCATCGATCGAGGCGATCGACTGCTGGACTTTTTTCAGCAGCTTGCGCTCGCGGTCGCGCGTGCGCAATTCGAGCGCATGTTCCTCTTCGATGGTGGCGCGGTCGGCCGGGTCGGGCACCAGCACCGTCTCGCGCAGATGTTCCGTCGTTTCACCGGCATTCTTGAGCAAGTCGATTTCGAGCTGCTGCAGGCGTGCCTTGAAAAATGCCAACTGGGCCGCGTTCATGTAGTCCTTTTCGCTCATCTTGAGGATTTGCGCTTCGGTCAACAGGGTCGGTTCGCTGGAGGCGGTGGGGGTCGATTTGGATGTTTTGGTTGCCACTTCGCTTACTTTCGAGACTGCGGTTTTCTTGACATGGCCGGTCTTCTCGTCGTCCGATTTTGCCGAACGCGAATCCGGCTTGCTTTCGCCGTCGCCGCTGCCGGCTTTCGCTGCCAGCGGCGCTGCTTTCTTCGCCAACGCCTGTTTCCTGCCGGGTGAGTGATCGCTCGACATACCGACCGGCATCGATGCCGGTTTGGACTTGTTCATGTCAGCCTCTCTTCTTGTTACCGGAAACTGGCTTCCCCTTGGAGGCTGTTGCAAAATTACCGTGGCGTTGTTGCCGCTCCTCGCCGTACAGTTGACCTGTCTTCGTCGCGGCGCCTAGCCACACTAATTTTGCAACAGCCTCTTAACAACAATTTACAGCAATTCTATTCGGCACCGCGGCTCGCTTCAATATCCCCGCCCGCCGAATTTCAAACCACGTTAGTTTATACCAAACACTGTTCCAGTCCGCGAATAAAAATATCTTTCGGCAGATTCTTGCCGATAAACACCATTTTGCTCCCGCGCGGCTGGTTTTCGGGCCATTTTGCCCCAATATCGCTACCCATGATCTGATGCACGCCCTGGAATACCACCTTGCGGTCGGCATTCTGCATCCACAGGATACCCTTGTAGCGCAACATGTGCGGGCCATAGACCTGGATCAGGCCGCCCAGGAATTCGTCGAGCCTGGCCGTGTCGAACGGGCGGTCGCTCTTGAACACGAAGGCGGCGATCTCGTCGGTGTGGTGCGCGTGGTGATGGTCGTCGTGTTCATGGCCATGATGATCGTGATGCTCGTGCTCATGGTCGCAATGGGTATGGTCGCCCTGCGCATGGCGCTCGGCGCGTTCCTTTTCCGCTTCCTCGACGGCCAGGAAGTCGGGATCGATCTCGAGCTTGTCGTTGAGGTTGAAGCCCTTCAAGTCCAGCACTTCCGAAATCGCCACCTTGCCGAAATCGTTCCTGAGCTGGGTGGCGCGCGGGTTGATCTGCGACAGCCGGTGCGTCAAGGCATGCAATTCGTCTTCCGAGACCAGGTCGGCCTTCGACAGCAGGATCTTGTCGGCGAACCCGACCTGGCGCTGCGATTCCTCGTAGTGGTCGAGCTGGCTCATGGCGTGCTTGGCATCGACCACGGTGATGACGGCGTCGAGCATGAAATTCGCGCCGACCTCGTCGTCGATGAAAAACGTTTGCGCCACAGGGCCGGGGTTGGCCAGGCCGGTGGTTTCGATCACCACCCGGTCGAAATCGAGTTTGCCGTCGGCGCGCTTTTGCGCCAGGGACGAGAGCGCCGCGATCAAATCGCCGCGCACGGTGCAGCAGATGCAGCCGTTGTTCATCTCCACGATCTGCTCGTCGGCGTCCTGCACCAGGATTTCGTTGTCGATGTTCTCTTCGCCGAACTCGTTTTCGATCACGGCGATCTTGTGGCCGTGCTGTTCCTGCAGGATACGGTTGAGCAGGGTCGATTTGCCGGCGCCGAGGAAACCGGTGAGGATGGTGGTGGGGATCAGGGCCATGGCTGCTGCCTTCCGTCGTGACGTTGCAAATGTTCCAATAGGGACACTATATTGAGGCGAATTGGCCGATTTCCAAGTCTGAATTTTGAAAAAATTCTCGGAAAAACCGTGGTTTTCTTGAAATAATTTCTTGAATCAGGCCTGGTTTTTGGCTTTTTTTGCGCGCGGATGGGCCGCGTCATACACCTGCGCGAGCCGCTGGAAGTCCAGCGAGGTATAGACCTGGGTCGAGGCAATCGAAGCGTGGCCCAGCATTTCCTGCACCGCGCGCAAGTCGCCCGAAGACTGCAGCACGTGCGAGGCGAAAGAGTGGCGCAACACGTGCGGATGGACCGAAGTCGGGATGCCAAGCGCGAGCGCATGCGCCTTCAAGCGCATCTGCACCACGCGCGGCGACATGCGCGTGCCGCGCTCGGACAGAAACAGCGCATGCGCATCGAGCCGCACCAGCGTCGCCCGCACTGCCAGCCAGTCCCGCAGCGCCGCCAACGCGGCCGAGCCGACCGGCACGCTGCGCTTCTTGCTGCCCTTGCCTGTCACGTGCACTTCGCGCGCATCGAGGTCGAGCCAGCCGGCCGATTCGTGGCGCCCTTCCTTGGCATAGTCGACGTCAAGCCCGGTCAGTTCCGACACGCGCAAGCCGCTCGAATAGAGCAGCTCGAACATGGCCCGGTTGCACAGGGCAAGCGGGCCGTCGGCGGGCCGTGCCGGCGACGTTTGCTCGACCAGGCGGACCGCGTCGTCGGCCGAGAGCGCCTTGGGCAAGGGCTTGTCGCGCTTGGGCGGCTTGACGCCTTCGACCGGGTTGCCGGCAAGTTCGCAGTCGTATTCGGAGAGCCAGGCGAAAAAGCCGCGCCAGCACGAGAGCTTGCGCGCAATCGAACGTGCGCCCAAGCCTTGCGAATGCAGTTGCGCGGCGAACTTGCGCACGTGGAAATGCGATAGCGCGCTCCAGCCGCGTTCGCCCAACAGCGGCAGGCTCAGATCAAGCAATTGCGCCAGATCGCGCCCGTAGTTCGAGACCGTGTGCGGTGAGAGCTGGCGCTGGGTGCGCAGATTGTCGAGGTAGCCGTCGACTTGTTGGCGTCGAGCGGCAAGCATCAATTTATCCCAACAGGCAGGTGACCGCCGCGCTGGCGGTCTCGCCGATCTTGGCCAGGAAGTCGGTCGCCATGTCTTCGGAAAAGCGCGACACGTCGGGCGAGCCGAGCACCAGCAGGCCGAATGCTTCGGGCGCGTCTTCCTGGCGCAGGGGCAGCATGGCGAGCGACTTGATTTCGGGCGCTTCCTCAAGCCAGGACGCGGCCTCGAAATCGTCGTTCTTGCCGCAGAAGGGCAGGGCCAGGCCTGAGGCGAAGATGCGCGCATCGACCGAGACCGGCGCAGCAAACCAGGTGTGCGCGAATTCCTCGGCCACGCCCCACAGACGCAGCGTGGCGTAGGGCACGGCGAAGATCGATTGCAGGCCGTTGATCAGCACATGCGGCAGATCGACGTCGTTGCGCGCCAGCAGCAGCGAACGCGCCCAGGACTGGAACTTGCCCGTGATGGCGTCGTTTTCCTGCGCCACGCGGATCAAGTCCGACATGCGCATTTCCAGCACCTTGATCTTTTCGCGCAAGACTTCCATCTGGCGTTCCTGCAGAGAGACGGTGCGCCCAGCGAGCGGACTGGTCAGCTTGATGCGCGCGAGCAGCTCGGCGTGTTCTTCGAAGAAATGCGGATGGTCCGACAGGTATTGGGCGATCGAGTGTGAGTCCATGGTCTATGTTGTAGTTTTGTCGTGGCTATCGGCGGTTCAAGCGATCTCGCCAATCTCTATTTCACCTTCGAACACGTTGACTGCCGGGCCGGTCATCGTTACCGTGTTCGCGCCGCCGGGCCAGGCAATGAGCAGTTCGCCGCCGCGCGCCGATACCTTGACGGGCGAGTCGAGCAAGCCGCGCCGGATGCCTGCCACCACCGCGGCGCAGGAACCGGTGCCGCAGGCCAGCGTTTCGCCGGCGCCGCGTTCGAACACGCGCAGCCGGATGTGATGGCGGTCCAGCACCTGCATGAAGCCGGCGTTGACGCGGCGCGGGAAACGCGGATGGTGTTCGATCAAGGGGCCGGTGCTCGCGACGGGCGCGGTGTCGACGTCGTCGACCACTTGCACGGCGTGCGGATTGCCCATCGAGAGCGCCGAAATCCAGACCGTCTTGCCTTCTGGCTCCAGCGGCCAGAGCGTATCCTGGCCTTCGGGCTTGCCTTGCAGGCCGGCGGCGTCGAACGGCACGTCGGACAGGGTGAGAATGGGCGCGCCCATATCGACGCTGACCTGGCCATTGTCTTCCAGGCGCGGTTCGATGACGCCGGACAGGGTTTCGACGCGGATGGCGCGCTTGGTCGTCAGACCCTTTTCCGTGACGAACTTGACGAAAGCGCGCGAGCCGTTGCCGCATTGCTCGACCTCGCCGCCGTCGGCATTGAAGATGCGGTAACGGAAGTCCACGCCCGGCGTTTCGGCCTTTTCGATCAACAGCATCTGGTCGGCGCCCACGCCGAAACGGCGGTCGCCCAACTGCTTCCACTGCGCCGGGGTGAGGGCGATGCGCTGGCTGATGCCGTCGATCACGACGAAATCGTTGCCTGCGCCATGCATTTTGGTGAATTTCAGCTTCATGCGGGGATTATAGCCGTGGCAACATTCATCCGCCATGCGGTTTTTTGCCGTAAAACCCGGTTTCGCCCTCCGGCCGGGTCTTGAAACGCTTGTGCGCCCAGAAGTATTCGTCCGGCGCTTCCAGCACGCGTTGTTCGATCACCTCGTTCATGCGCCGCGTCGCTGCCGTCACATCCTTGCCCGGATAGTCTTCCCAGGGCTTGTAGAAGCGCACCGTCCAGCCCCGGTAGTTGGGCTTGTAGGTGGCGATCACGACCACCACCTTGGCGCCGGTGGCGCCGGCCAGGCGCGCCGGAGCGGTCAGGGTGGCGGCGGGAATGCCGAAAAACGGTACGAACTCGGCATCCTTGCGCCCGAAATCCATGTCCGGCAGCATGAAGAACGGCAAACCCTCGCGCATGGCGCGAATCACCGGCTTGATGCCGTCGGCGCGCGAAAACAGCTTGACCGGCAAAAAGCGGCTGCGGCCCTTGTACAAGGCTTCGTCGAATACCTTGTTTTGCTGGCGTGTATACATCGAGCACGAAGGAATCTTGAGCTTGAGCACAATGGCAACGCCGGCCACGTCGAGGCAGACGAAATGCGGGCACAGCATGATGGTCGGGCCTTCGGTCAGCACCGAGAGCGGCATTTCGGACTCGATCTCGATCAGGCGCGAAAGCCGCTCGCGCGAAGCCCACCACAGCACGCCGCGCTCCAGGATGCTGCGGGCGTAGGCCTGGAAGTGCCGGCGCGCCAGCTTTTCCCGCTCGGCTTCGGAAAGATGGGGCAGGCACAGGCCGAGATTGATCAGCGCGATGCGCCGGCGCGCGCGCAGCAGCGTGAACAGGAGCGCGCCGACTGCCTCGCCGAAGCGGCCGAGGATGGGCAGCGGCAGCCAGTGCAGCAGCCACATGAAGGCAAGGACGAGCCTCATACCTGTTCCTCAGTCTTGTCCGGACGCGGCGCGGCGCCGGCCGGGGCCTTGTAGCGGTTGTAGCTCCAGAAGTATTGCGCCGGGCAGGCTGCGATCAGGTGTTCCATGGCGCGGTTGATGGTGGTGGCCTGCTGTTCCGGCGTGCCTTCCAGGCTTTCGTCGAGCGGCACGAAGCGCAGTGCGAAGCCCTTGCCTTGCGGCAGCCGTTCGGCATAGGACAGGAGCACGCGTGCGCCCGTCATCTGGCTCATCTTGCCCGGCAGCGTCATGGTGTAGGCCGGCTTGCCGTAAAAATCGGCCCATACGCCTTCACCCTGTTGCGGCACCTGGTCCGGCAGCAAGCCGACCGAGCGGCCGTTCTTGAGTGCCTTCAACAGTGTGCGTACGCCCGAAAGATTGGCCGGCGCGAGCGTCAGGGCGCCGCCGCGGGCGCGCGCCTGTTCGATCAGGGGGCGCAGGATATCCTTGCGCGGCGGGCGGTACAGCACCGTCAAGGGGGTCGATTGCGTTATATACAAGGCAAGAATCTCGAAGCAGCCCAGGTGGGGCGTGAGAAACAGCACGCTGCGGCCGGACTCCAGCGTTTCTGTGACCAGTTCCCAGTTTTCGGCGTGCGTCTTGGCGAGCACGCGCGCAAGCGGCGCGCACCACACGAAAGGCAGCTCCAGGGCGCCTTTTCCGGCTTCGGTGACGGCCGCCGCGAGCTGGCTGCCGTAGCCGGCGCGCCCCAGGTTGTCCTTGAGGCGCTTGCGGTAACCGCTTGACGCCAGGTAGACCACCCAGCCCAAGACGCTTCCCACGGCGTGCAGCAAGGGCAGGGGAAGCAGCGATAGCAAGCGGAATAGTCGAATTAACATCTAATGAAATCTAGGCAAGGCCACGGCAAATCGGCTAAATGATTTCCCGATTTTTGCCGAATTTTGGCAAGTGGCGTAAAATAACACGGACTTTCCGCCGAGTTAACAGACAACTTGCGAGGCGGCCTATAAATTTCGCTAAAGCGTCGCAGGCTCGAAGTGCTGGCCGCGACATGGTCACTTAGTTTAGGAGCTTGCAATGTCTCAGGAATACCTCTTCACCTCGGAATCCGTCTCCGAAGGCCACCCCGACAAGGTTGCCGACCAGATTTCCGATTCGATTCTCGACGCCATCCTGGAACAGGATCCCAAGGCGCGGGTTGCCGCGGAAACGCTGTGCAATACCGGCCTGGTGGTGCTGGCCGGTGAAATCACCACCACGGCCAACGTCGACTATATCCACGTGGCGCGCGACACCATCAAGCGCATCGGCTACGACAATGCCGACTTCGGCATCGACTACAAGAGCTGCGCCGTGTTGGTGGCTTACGACAAGCAGTCGCCCGATATCGCGCAAGGCGTGGATGAAGGCCGTGGTCTGGACCTCGACCAGGGTGCCGGTGACCAGGGCTTGATGTTCGGCTATGCCTGCGACGAAACGCCGGAACTGATGCCGGCCGCTATTTATTATGCGCACCGCATCGTCGAGCGCCAGTCGCAATTGCGCAAGGATGGCCGCCTGCCGTGGCTGCGCCCCGATGCGAAATCGCAGGTTACGCTGAAATACGTCGACGGCAAGCCTTCGTCCATCGACACCATTGTGCTCTCGACCCAGCATGCGCCCGAGATGACGCACAAGCAGATCGAGGAAGCCGCGATCGAAATGATCATCAAGCCGGCCGTGCCGCAGGAGTGGCTCAAGGATACGCGCTACCTGGTGAACCCGACGGGGCGCTTCGTCATCGGCGGCCCGCAAGGCGATTGCGGCCTGACCGGGCGCAAGATCATTGTCGATACCTACGGCGGCGCCTGCCCGCACGGCGGCGGCGCGTTTTCGGGCAAGGATCCGTCCAAGGTTGACCGCTCGGCCGCCTACGCCGCGCGCTATGTGGCCAAGAACATCGTCGCTGCCGGCCTGGCGCGCCAGTGCCAGATCCAGGTGAGCTATGCCATCGGCGTGGCCAAGCCGATCAATATCACGATCTATACCGAAGGCACGGGCAAGATTTCGGACGAGAAGCTGGCCGAACTGGTGGCGCGCCACTTCGATTTGCGCCCCAAGGGCATCGTGCAGATGCTTGACCTGCTGCGCCCGATCTACCGCAAGTCGGCCGCCTATGGCCACTTCGGCCGCGACGAGCCTGAATTTTCATGGGAGCGCACCGACAAGGCGGCAGCATTGCGCGCCGATGCGGGGTTGTAAGCCGGTAAGCGATAAAGGAAGCGGTGTGGCGAGGGCATGGCTTGGGCGGCTAACAGCTGCCATCGGATTGACTCTCTGCACCGCTTTTGCAGCAGGTGCCGCGCCGTCGGCGGACAATAGTGCCACCTGGTGCCGCCAGATCGGCGCCCGTCTGCCCGGCGTTTCGACCGACAATTGCAGGAAAAGCGGCTTGCAACCCGGCGGCGGCAAGTCTTCACGCGGCCAGCCCATCATGGTGCGGCATTTTGTTGCCGCTCCCGGCCAGGTGCAACCGATACGCGTGCTGCTGATCGGCGGCATTCACGGCGACGAATTGACCGCCTCGGCCATCGTCTTCCAATGGATGCAATGGATCGACAATGCGCCCGCGCGGGAATTCAGCTGGAGCGTGGTTCCCGCCGCCAATCCCGACGGTATGTTTGCCCCCAAGCCGCAGCGCGTCAATGCGCACGGCGTCGATCTCAATCGCAACTTCCCCACGCCCGGCTGGCAGCAGGACGCGCCGCGCTATTGGGTCAAAACCACGGGCAGCGATCCGCGCCGTTTTCCCGGCAAAAGCCCGCTTTCGGAACCGGAGACGCGCTGGATCAACCAGGAGATCGAGCGCTTTCAGCCGCAGGTGATCATCTCGGTCCATGCGCCGTTCGGCGTGCTCGATTTCGACGGTCCGGCGCCGACGCCGCATCGCTTCGGCCGGCTGATTTTCAATCCGGTAGGCGTGTATCCGGGTTCGCTGGGCAATTACAGCGGCGTGCACAAGAATGTGCCGGTGATTACGATTGAATTGCCCAATGCGCAGAGCATGCCGCCGCCGGCGGAGGTGAAGCGGATTTGGGATGATATGCTCAGTTGGATAGAGCGAAATGTCAAAAATCAAGGCGCGACTGCCGCCGTCAAGCCGGGCACGACGATTCAATAGGAATGGGCTGGGCGCGCCCTCATTGTCTCGAAGCGACAGTCAGCATGTAGGGCGGAAAAGCGCAGCGCCTTCCGCCGCATGAATTGCTGCGCCACGTTTCTTCCAACAACCGAATCAGCTCGCTTGCCCACTCGATCCGACAAGCGCGAGTCTATCCGTGTGAATTGCATACGGCGGAAGGCGCTGCGCTTTTCCACTAGTGCTTCAACAAATTTTGAGCGGCATTGGTGGGTTGCACCCACCCTACGCGCATCTCGGTGAGTGCCGCGAATTTGGTTGCAAGAACTCATCAATTCCGTGCACCTGCGCATCATTCCGAAGCGGTGGTCAGTGCGTAGAGATCCAGCCTGTCGCCGTCAATGTCGATCTCGCGCTCGTAAGCCAGCCCGAGCTTTTTCAGCACCTTGGTCGAACCGGTGTTTTGGCGGTATGCGAGGCCGATCACGCGGCGCAGGTTGAATTCGTCAATGCATTGCCGCATCAGCACGGCCGCGCTCTCGGTGGCGTAGCCCTTGCCCCAGGCGTCGCGCACGAAGCGGTAGCCGATGTCGGTTTCCTGCAAGTCGGCCAGATACTTCATGCCGGAAAAGCCGATCAGCCGGCCCGAGCTTTTTTCGATGCAAGCCATGCGGCCGTAGCCGACCACGTCATAGTCGCGTATCGGGTGATCGATCAAGAGCTGCCGGACTTGTTCCACCGTGTGTGCCAGCGTCTGACCGGTGTAGCGGTTGATGTCGGGATCGGCGGCCAATGGGAAATACTCGCCCGCATCGTCGGGTGTAAAGCGGCGCAGGATCAGACGTTCGGTTTCAATTTGCATGAGAGCGGCATTGACGGGCAAGATTCGGCCGCACATTATCGCTTTCCATTTCTCGCGGGGCAACACGCGTGACTTGCTGTTCCGGCCGCGTCTCGGTGACGGAAGCAAGTTCATGGAGTATAATTTGCGCATCCAAGGAGCGTTGCACCACGGCAAATTTTCGCGTTTGCCGTGCCAGGCTTGGATGCCTCACCCCTGCAACGGCGCTCACGTTACTTTTTTCATTTAATGGAAAGGAGGGCGTGATGAACGCCGTAGTCATGAATACCCCCAAAAATACCGAAACAAGCAAGGATTTCCACGTCGCCGATCTCGGCCTGGCCGATTGGGGCCGCAAGGAAATCAAGATCGCCGAAACCGAAATGCCCGGCCTGATGGCCATCCGCGAAGAGTTTGCCGCGTCGCAGCCCTTGAGGGGCGCGTTGATCACCGGTTCGCTGCATATGACGATCCAGACTGCCGTCCTGATCCAGACGCTTGAGGCGCTGGGGGCCAAGGTGCGTTGGGCTTCGTGCAATATCTATTCGACGCAAGACCATGCTGCTGCCGCCATTGCTGCTGCCGGCACGCCGGTGTTCGCTGTCAAGGGCGAGACGCTGGATGAATACTGGGACTACACGCATCGCATTTTCGAGTGGCCCGATGCTGCCGGAAGTGCGCAGTATTCCAACATGATTCTGGACGACGGCGGCGACGCGACGCTGCTGCTGCACCTGGGCACGCGCGCCGAGAAGGATGCGTCTGTCTTGGACAATCCGGGTTCGGAAGAGGAAGTGTGCCTGTTCAATTCGATCAAGAAGCGCCTCGCTTCGCAGCCGGGCTGGTATTCCACGCGCCTGTCCAAGATTCTTGGCGTGACTGAGGAAACCACCACCGGCGTGCATCGCCTGTATCAGATGCACAAGGACGGCAAGCTGGCTTTCCCGGCGATCAACGTCAATGATTCGGTGACCAAGTCGAAGTTCGATAATCTCTATGGCTGCCGCGAATCGCTGGTTGACGGCATCAAGCGCGCTACTGACGTAATGATTGCCGGCAAGGTTGCCGTCATCGCCGGCTATGGCGACGTGGGCAAGGGCTCGGCCCAGGCCATGCGCGCGCTGTCGGCGCAAGTGTGGGTTACCGAGATCGATCCGATCTGCGCGCTGCAGGCGGCGATGGAAGGTTACCGCGTCGTGACGATGGATTATGCCGCCGAGCATGGCGACATCTTCGTCACTTGCACCGGGAACTACCACGTCATCACGCATGAGCATATGCGCAAGATGAAGGACCAGGCCATCGTTTGCAACATCGGCCACTTCGACAACGAGATCGACGTTGCCTCGCTCAAGCAATATGGCTGGGAAAACATCAAGCCGCAGGTTGACCACGTGATTTTCCCCGATGGCCGCCGGATTATCCTGCTGGCTGAAGGGCGCCTGGTGAACCTCGGCTGCGGCACGGGCCATCCGTCCTATGTGATGAGTTCGTCGTTCGCCAACCAGACGATTGCGCAGATCGAACTGTTCCAGCATACCGACAAGTATCCTGTCGGCGTGTACACGCTGCCCAAGCATCTTGACGAGAAGGTGGCGCGGTTGCAGTTGAAGAAGCTTAACGCCCAGCTTACCGAGCTGACGGCGGAGCAGGCGGGCTACATCGGGGTCTCCAAGAGCGGCCCGTATAAGCCCGACCACTATCGTTATTGACGATATGCTGAATAAGCTACTGCGCGCGCCTACCCGGCCAGCCGTTTTGCGCCTGCGATGCTCGCCGTACATGCTGCGGCTGCGTTTCCCGGCGCAAACCAGGGCCGCTCGCTACGCTTCTTCAGCACATCCTTAAGCATAACCAGGAGAGAAGAATGCGCTTGTTGCTGACGTGGCTCATCAATGCGGCGGCTTTGTTCGCCGTGCCTTATCTGACGAATTCGGTGCAGGTCGACAGTTTCACGACGGCGCTGGTGGCGGCGCTGGTGCTGGGTCTGGTCAATACGCTGATCCGGCCCATCCTGTTGCTTTTGACGCTGCCGGTGACGGTGCTGACCTTGGGCTTGTTCATCTTCGTCATCAACGGCTTGATGTTCTGGCTGGTGGCCGATTTCATCAAGGGTTTTTCGGTGGCGAGTTTCGGCTCGGCCATCGTCGGCGCGCTGCTCTACAGCATCATCTCCTGGGCCCTTTCGACCTTATTGATTGAAAAGTAAATGGCTCATACCAACGACCATGCCGAACGCAATTTCAGCATGGAATTCTTTCCGCCCAAGACGCCCGAGGGCATGGAAAAGCTGCGCGTGGCGCGCGCCAGGCTGGCCGGACTGCAGCCGAAATATTTTTCGGTGACCTTCGGCGCCGGCGGCTCGACGCAAAAGGGCACGCTCGAAACGATCCTGGAAATCAAGGGCGAAGGCCACGAGGCGGC
>FSYV01000124.1_pt1 | contig 30672 bp, 30 predicted proteins | sample 1638641 | NCBI WGS metagenome assembly FSYV01 (sample SAMEA3914813, study PRJEB12502) | metagenome | biome: forest; material: soil | place: Canada | collected 2011-07-07 | depth 0.3 m
CCCGACGACGTGACGATCGAAGTCTTGACCCAGTCGCGCGAAGACCTGATCCGCCGCACCATCGATTCGGTCAAGGGCGCCAAGCGAGCCATCGTCCATTTGTACAATCCCATCGCGCCGGCCTTCCGCCGCATCGTGTTCGGCATGTCGCGCGAGGAAGTGCAGGCGATCGCCGAGAACGGCACGCGCCTGATCAAGCAATTGACCGCCGAGCGCCCGGAAACCGAATGGGCCTTTGAGTATTCACCAGAAACCTTCAGCATGGCCGAACTCGATTTCTCCAAGAAGGTGTGCGACGCCGTCTCGGCCATCTGGCAACCGACACCACAACGCAAGATGATCGTCAACCTGCCCTCTACCGTCGAATGCAGCACGCCGAACGTCTATGCCGACCAGATCGAATGGATGCATCGCCATCTGGCGCGGCGCGACAGTATCGTGCTCTCGGTGCACCCGCACAACGATCGCGGCAGCGCCGTCGCCTCGGCCGAACTGGCTGTGATGGCCGGCGCCGACCGCGTTGAAGGCTGTTTGTTCGGTAATGGCGAGCGCACCGGTAACGTCGACCTGGTCACGCTCGCGATGAACCTGTACTCCCAAGGCGTCGCACCGGGTCTCGACTTTTCTGACATCGACGCCGTGCGCCAATGCGTCGAAGAGTGCAACCAGTTGCCGGTGCATCCACGCCATCCTTACGTCGGCGACCTCGTCTTCACTGCCTTCTCCGGCTCGCATCAGGACGCGATCAAGAAGGGCTTTGCCCAGCAAAGACCCGACGCGAAATGGGAAGTGCCCTACCTGCCGATTGACCCGGCCGACGTGGGCCGCAGCTACGACGCCGTGATCCGCGTCAACAGCCAGTCCGGCAAGGGTGGCATCGCCTATCTTCTCGAACAGGAATATGGGCTGGAATTGCCGCGCCGCCTGCAAATCGAGTTCAGCCGCGCCGTGCAAAAAATGACCGACGAAACCGGCAAGGAATCGAGTGCGGCCGATTTGTATCGCCTGTTCGAGCAAGAGTATTTCACCCCGGCGCAACCTTACATCTTCCTCGCACACCGCATGAGCGGCGATGGCAAAGCGGGCGTGACGCGCGTCGAAGTCGATTTGCTCGACAATGGCCGCCCGGTCACATTGCACGGCAGCGGCAACGGGCCGACCGATGCGTTCGCCCATGCGTTGGGGCTGGACATCCGCCTGATGGATATTCACGAACATGCCGTCGGCAGCGGTATCGGCGCGCAAGCTGCCAGCTACATCGAACTGCGCTTGAATGACGGCCCAACGCGATTTGGCGCGGGCATCGGCGCCAATGTCGTCACGGCGTCGTTCAAGGCAATTGTGAGCGGATTGAATCGGCAGATTGCGATGGGCGAGCGTGGCGAGAAGGCGCCGCAGGCGGATTTGGCGGCATAGTCGAGAATATAGCAGGGCAACCTAGGGTGGATGAGGCCGCGCGGGATGTGCGGCCGCTCCGGGAAACGTATCGTGACGTCCTGCAAAAAGCACCCTACTGCGCTATTATTATGGCGACCATGACCTCCGACACCGCAATGCCTGATCCCGATATGTTCATCGCGTTGCGACCGCGCCTTTTTTCCATCGCCTATCGGATGCTCGGTACACGGGCCGATGCTGACGATGTATTGCAAGATGCCTGGCTGCGCTGGCATGGTACCGACCAATCGACGCTGCAGTCGGCGGAGGCGTGGCTCGTCACCGTAGTGACGCGCCTGTCGATAGACCGATTGCGCGCGGTGAAGATCGAACGGGAAAGCTACGTTGGCTGGTGGTTGCCTGAGCCGTTGGTGGAAGTCGACGAGCGCACGCCAGAGACTGTGGCGGAAATGGCCAGCGATTTGTCCGTTGCCTTCCTTTGGGCGCTGGAGCGGCTTTCCGCCGATGAGCGCGCGGCGTTCTTGCTGCGCGAAGTGTTCGACCACGATTACGATGAGATGGCGGCATTATTGAACAAGAGTAAAGACGCTTGCCGGCAAATGGTGCATCGCGCGTCGAGGCGTGTGCAGCAGGAACACCGGCGCTTTGATGTCAGCAAGGATGCGCATCGCGGATTGTTGGAAAAATTCATGGCGGCCGCGCGTAGCGGCGAACGCAGCGCGATCGTCGCGCTGCTGGCCGATGATGTCAAGGTATTCGGGGATGGCGGCGGCAAGGTGCCGACCTTTCATGGAATCTGGAGCGGAGCGGATCGCATCGCGAATCTTTACTGGGCGATGTGGAAACGGCTTGGCAATCAAGTGGAATACCGCATGGTGCAAATCAATGGCGAGCCGGGCTTGCTGCGTTACGTGGATGGCCGTATCGAATCGGCGCAGGCATTCGTGACTGACGGTCAGCACATTGTCGAGATATACACAGTGCGCAATCCGGACAAACTTGCTGGAATTGCGCAATTTCTTTGATCCAATCTGTCACAAACCGGCGGCGTGGTTCGTCTTATAGGCATGGAGGGTCGCACGGGGCTGTCCTCCGACATTCATGCCAAGGACTGACCATGACACACACTGCTCGCCTACCATATTACCAACTTGCGCCGAAGGCTTTCAAAGGCATGCTCGACCTGTCCGCCGCGATCCGGAAAGATCTGCTCGGGGAGCGCCTGACTGACCTCGTATTTCTTCGCGTGTCGCAGATCAATGGCTGCGCATTCTGCATCGACATGCATTGGCGCGACTTGATGCAGCACGATGTCGATCCGCGCCACGCCAATGCGGTGGCCGGATGGCGCGAAGCGCCGTTCTTCAGCGAGCGCGAACGCGCCGCGTTGCGCTGGGCGGAGATCGTTACCGCCACGCCGCACAGCGACGCCAGCGACGAGGAGTACGCCAGCCTGAAGGCGCATTTCTCCGATGCGGAAATCGCCGAACTGGGGTTCGCGATCGCAACAATCAACGCCTGGAACCTGCTCAACGTCAGCTTCCGCAATCCGGTTCCGGAAAAAGTCTAGGCGCAAGCGGCGCCTTCGGGCGCTGTTGATTTATACTATCCTCAAAGGCGGCGCATCGGGCGGGATGCAAGGAGGAAAAGCTTTCCAGCAGCGTCGCGCCGGACGGTCGAACTGCCGCGCAATCTGCTAGTATGAGTCGATCAATTTTTCACGAGGACTTCCGAGCGATGCGACAAGTTCCAAGGTATGTCATTTCGTTGTGCGTACTCTTATCCATGGTCGGTTGCGGCCATTCCCAAGCGGCTACGAATGTCGACAAACCGTCCACCGCGCAGCTTGAAGTCTCGCTCCTGAAGGAACAGTTGGAGATACCCGGGCTGAACCGCAAGCGCCAGATTCGCCTTTACCTCCCGCCAGGCTATGCAAGGTCGAATGAACGTTACCCGGTGTTGTATATGCACGATGGGCAAAATCTGTTTGACGACGCCACCGCTTATGCGGGGGAATGGCATGTCGACGAAACCTTGAATGCGCTGGCACGCGCCGGGAAGCTGGAATTGATCGTCGTGGGTATCGACAACGGCGGGGAAAAGCGCATGACCGAACTCAACCCCTGGAGCAATCCACAATTTGGGGCGGAAGAAGGAAAGGAATACATGGAGTTCGTAGTGAGCGTGTTGAAACCGCTGATCGACAAGCAATACCGCACCAAAGCAGACCGGGCCAACACGGCAATCATGGGCAGCTCGATGGGCGGTTTGATTTCGCATTACGCCATTATTCGATACCCCGATGTGTTCGGCAAAGCTGGCATATTTTCGCCCGCATACTGGACCGCCGCGCCCTCCTTCGACTATTTTGCGACCAACCCGCCGGCAAAAGACGCGCGCCTATATTTTCTGTCTGGGGAACAAGAAGGCGGCAGCATGGTACCCGATGTTAAAAGAGTGTTTGCGTCGATCTCCAATGCCGAAAAACCAAACCCCAATGCTTCGCTGAAAATCGTCCCAGGGGCCAAGCACAACGAGGCGTTCTGGAGTGGCGAATTTGAACAGGCGGTGCGCTGGTTGTTTGCCGTGGACAAGTAGCGCTGGAGATAAGTTATGCAAGGCGTTCAGGCGCAATGGATAAAGCCCATTGCGCTCCAAGCGCTCCCTTGCAAAAAGTCCATCAGACCAGATCAAATCCCAACCCGGCAAGCGCAATTTCGCAAGCATCTTTGTCCTGCGCGTAATTCCCACCGGAGATGCCGAGCCCGCCGATCAACTTCCCACCCACTTTGATCGGATACCCGCCGCCTGCTGCGACAAGTCTCGGGCGATGGGCGAGTTGCGCGGCATTCTTGTCCGCCAGCACATCGACCCATTGATGCGTCGCGAGGCCGAATGTCACAGCGGTCCATGCCTTATCGATGGCAATGTCGGACGCCAGAAACGAACCGCCATCGGTGCGCACGAATGCTTTCAGGTTTCCTGCGGGATCGACGATGGCAATCGCCACTTCGATCCCGATATCGCGGCAGGCCTGGCGTGAGGCCTCGATCAGCGCGTCTGCTGCTTCTCGGGTAATCGAATGGGTGGAGAAGAATCGTTCATTGAACGCTTGGGTCTGCATGATTGTGGTCGTTTCTTTGGTTTGGGAAATTTCAATTCGTCGAGTCATTCGTTTTGATTCCGGTCCCTGTTCAGAAACCTTCCAGCACGATCTTGCCTTTGGTACGGTTGCTTTCGATCAAGGCATGCGCGCGTTTCAGATTTGCCGCATTGACCACGCCGAAGTGCTCGGCCACGGTGCTCTTGATCGTGCCTGCGTCGATCAGGTCCGCGATGCGATTGAGCAGATGATGCTGCTTGACCATGTCGTCGGTGCCAAAGAAGGAACGCGTGAACATAAACTCCCAATGCAGCGATACGCTCTTGCGCTTGAGCAGCCTGACGTCGATCATGTCGGGGTCGTCGATCAAGGCAATCTTGCCCTGCGGCGCGATCACCGCAGCCATTTGCGCGAAGTGGGTGCCGGTCTGGTTCAGGCCGGCGATGAAATCGACGCCGCCGGCAAAACCCAATTCGCGCAATTGCGGCTCCAGCGGCTTGGTGTGATCGATCACGTGATGCGCGCCCAGTCCGCGCACCCAGTCCACCGTTTCGTCGCGCGATGCGGTGCCGATCACGGTGAGTCCGGTCAGACGGCGCGCCAGTTGCGTGAGGATCGAACCGACGCCGCCGGCAGCGCCGATGATCAGCAGGCTCTTGCCTGCTGCTGCGTCATTGTTCAACACCTGCAGGCGATCAAACAGCAGTTCCCAGGCGGTGATCGACGTCAGGGGCAAAGCTGCCGCTTCGGCAAATCCCAGCGTTGCCGGCATGTGTCCGACGATGCGCTCATCGACTGCATGCAATTCGCTATTGGCGCCGGCGCGCGAGAGCGAGCCGGCATACCAGACCCGATCGCCCGGCCGGAACAGGCTGACTTTTGCACCCGAGGTGTGTACAACGCCGGCGACATCCCAGCCGATGACCTTGGAGGCATTGCCTTCCGGCGCCACGTTGGCGCGAATCTTCACATCCACAGGATTGACCGAAATCGCCTTCACTTCGACCAGCAAGTCAAAATCGCCGATGGCAGGCTCCGGCAGGTTCACATCCACCAGCGACTCGAGCTGCTCGATGGGCTGATTACGGTAATAGGCAACGCCTTTCATGGGTTTTCCTCATTCAATAAAGTGATGGATGTCACGGATCGAAAATCGATGGACAGATCCTATTCCAATTAACGAACAAGAAAAATAAGATAAAATTCAATTCACTTTCAAAATATTATTGAAAATAACATGGTCAGACTGGAAGACTTAAATCTATTCGTCAGGACCGCCGATCATGGCAGCCTGTCTGCCGCTGCGCGCGATATAGAGATCACGCCGGCCGTTGCCAGCGCCGCACTCAAGCGGTTGGAAAGCGAACTGAAAACGCGATTATTCGTGCGCTCTACACGCAGCCTGCGTCTGACGCCGGACGGCGAACGCTACCTCGATCACGCGCGCGTCGCACTGCTGGCGGTGCAGGCTGGCAAGGAAGCCATCGACTCCGGTAAGCATATCGTCGCCGGCAACCTGTCAATTTCCATGCCGTCCGACCTCGGGCGCAACGTACTACTTGGCTGGCTCGACGAGTTCCAATTGCAGCATCCGGCTGTGAGAATGCAATTGCACGTCAGCGATCGGGTGGCCGACCTCCTACGCCAACCGTTTGACGTTGCCGTGCGTTATGGCGAGCCGGAAGACTCCAGCCACGTCGCATTACCGCTGTTACTGGACAACCGGCGAGTGCTATGCGCCGCACCGGACTGGATCGCCCGTCACGGTGCGCCCCAAACGCCGCTCGACTTGCGTCGGCATAACTGCTTGCGCTTCATATTGGGCGACACAGTACATGATCGCTGGCGCTTCAAGCTCGGCCAGGAAGAAATCATTGTCCGCGTCGATGGCGACCGCATCACAGGCGACGCAGAGCTCGTCAAGCGCTGGGCCGTTGCCGGGCACGGTATCGCCTACAAATCGCGCATCGACGTGTTGCAGGATTTGCGCGCGGGGCGGTTGCAGGCCCTGCTTACCGAGTACGAAGGAGAAGCGACGCCGCTTTACCTGGTTTGCCCGCATCGCCAGATGCTGTCGCCAGCGGTGACGCGGTTGCGGGATATGTTGGTGGAAAAGTTTCGCTCGTTGAGCGAGGAAGCATAGTGTTAGCCACCGCATGTTTCAAGATTCATGTCTGACAGAGCAAAATCCCCACTACCGACAAATCAGGATTTCCGGATTGACGCTAAAATTAGCCACCACAACCAAAAAGCCGCACACGCCATGCTCTTCGCCGTCCGCTTCACCGACAAGCCCGACCGACTTCCCGTCCGCCTGCAATACCTGCAAGCCCACATCGACTGGCTGCATGAAGTCAAAGACATTGTTCTGGTGGGCGGCTCGCTAAGGCAAGAACCGCAGGATGCGCCGATAGGCGGCCTGTGGCTGGTTGAAGCCGAAGGCAAGGAAGCGATCAAGCGATTGATCGAGAGCGATCCGTTCTGGGTCCACGGCCTGCGCGAACACTATGAAATTCTGCACTGGTCGAAGGCACATCCAGAGCGCATCGTCCCTATCTAGGCCTTGCAGTCACCATTCACCGCATCCCTGCAACAATCTACCGGAGACCAGTATGTTCAACAAATGCGCTTCATTTCTCTTCGCGCTATTCGCCACCGCCTCAGCGGTCGCAGCTCCCGCAAAGCCACAAGACATGACACTGAAAGCCGACGACGGCGTGGTGCTGTACGGCCAGCTCTATCGCGCCGAGCAGCCGAAGGCGATCATCCTGCTGTTCCATCAAGCCGGTTCCAACTATGCCGAATACGCCGCCATAGCGCCGAAACTGGTGGAACAAGGATACAGTGCGCTGGCAATCGACCAGCGCGCGGGCGGCGACATGTTCGGGCGCGACAACCAGACCGTCAAGCAGGTCGGGCACAATGGCAAGTACCTCGAAGCGGAAAAGGATCTGGAGGCGGCGCTTGCCTACGCGAAGACACAGCACCTGCCGATTGTCGTATGGGGCAGCAGCTACTCGTCGTCACTGGTATTTCTGCTCGCCGCACGACACCCGGATGATATCAAGGCCCTGCTGTCGTTTTCGCCGGGAGAATATCTGAACGCCAAGGATTTGGTGCAATCTGCGGCGGCCAAGGACAACCTGCCGATTTTCGTGACGTCGGCGAAGGACAAGGACGAGATCGATAGCGCGACGAAGATCATCGCGGCCTCGCCATCGGCGGTCAAAGTGCAGTTCATTCCGCATATCGCCGGGGTGCACGGCTCGTCGACGCTATTAACGGAACGCAATCCCAAGGGGGCGGCGGAAAATTGGCAGGCGGTGCTGGCTTTCCTGAGCAAAATTTTTCCGTAGCCGATACCATCAAATAATAACAGGCGGATAAACCGCCTGTCGTATTGGGGTGGAATTACTTCAGGGCATGAGCGCTCTTATCCATTTCGCCAAGCCGGCCCAACCTGTCTTGCATAGCGGCAGCAGCCGCTTGAGTGGCGAACCGCCAAAGCGGTTTTGCGAGGTTGGGACGACCAGATAGCTGTCGTCGTCGCATTGCTCCTGGTAGGAATAGGCGACATCGCGCGCGGGGAAAGTATCATATAAACGGTCTGCAGCCGAAGGCGATCCGCCTTCGGTTGGAACGAACTGCATGCCGCCATCAAGGCGCGTCGGCGAGAAAAGACCATCAAACATTGGATACCCTTCCTTTCCCCCGTTGATGTTAAGACACTTGGCTTTGGTTCAGCCAGTCCACAGCATAATGTCTTGCAGAAGAAAGGAAAGCGCCCTTACAACACGTTACAACCGTAAGCGCGGCGCGCAACACAATGCCTATCGGCCGTCATTTAACCTTCGCGCCGCTGCTCGGCGCCGACCGGGTGGGCAAATTTGCCATCGCCATAGGTGCGCAGCACCTGGGAAACAATCACCTGGTAGCCGCCCAGCCATTCGGAATAGCGCGCCTTGGCCTGCAAATGCGCCGGGTGCTGCATAAGCTGTCGCAAACCATCTTCACTCTGCCAATAGTAGACGTTGGAGACGCGCCCCGTCTTCGGGTCTTCCCACGCTTCCTCGCCAAGATAACCGTCGGACTCCTTGGCAGCCTTGGCAATAATCGCATCGAGCCGATGGAATTCGTCGTCAAATTGCTTGGTATCGAAAATGAAGGTGGCGCAATACATGATGGGTTCCATCGAATGATCAGTTGGCAGCAATGAGCGATGCGGCAGTCGCCGCGGCGACTTCCATGAACAATACGTCGGCACTGGATTCGCCCTCTATGGCGGCGAATCCAAGAGAAGCATACAACTGCATGGCGGGCCTGTTGTCGCGATAGACGCGCAAGCTGAATCTGTCGACGCCCAGACGTTCGATTGCATCCTCGATCAATTTCCCACACAGCACTTTTCCAAAACCCTGCCCGCGCGCAGATGGCCCCACGATAATCCTCCCAAGATGCGCGCAACCAGGCACACGCAGCCAGTATTGCCCGAAGGCCAGCGGATCGGCGCTACCATCGCCGAGGCAATGGCTGGCGCCTTGCGGAACCACGATTTGCATCGCGAGTTCTTCCGGCGTAAAGGGAAAACGCAGAAGCGGACCGGCCCAGCGGGCACATGCTCGCGCATCGTCGATCCAGGTACAGATGATCGTATAGTCGGAGAGTAGCGGCGCGCGCAGATTTGCAGTCATACGTTAAAAAAAATTTCAAGAATATGCAGTTATTGAACAACCGCATCATATGTCAGCACGTCAATGCGCGCTACGTCATGGAGCGCCGGAGCGCGCCAGCCGGATTCCGCTGAACTGCCAGCGCGCCGACGCAGGAAAGAAATTGCGATAGGCGAGCCGCGCATGCCCGTCCGGGCTCACACAGGAAGAGCCGCGCAATACATATTGATTAACCATGAATTTACCGTTGTATTCGCCGATCGCTCCTGCTGCGGCAGCGAACCCCGGATACGGTGCGTAACCGCTCGACGTCCATTGCCAGGCCACGCCGAACAATTGCCCGATCCCGCCATGTCTTGCCGCTGCGGCCTCCCACTCGAATTCGGTCGGCAGGCGCGTCCCGGCCCAACGGGCGTAGGCGTCGGCCTCAAAGTAAGAGATGTGCATGAGCGGCGCCTGCACATCGAGCGTCTGCAGGCCATGCAGCGTGAATTCCTGCCAGTTGCCGGTTTCGCCGCGATGCCAATAGATCGGCGCGGTCAATAGTTCGCGCTGCACCCAATCCCAGCCCTCCGACAGCCACAACACCGGATTGCGATAGCCGCCATCCGCTACAAACGCAGCATATTCGCCGTTGGTGACCAGGCGAGCGGCAAGCGAAAAGGCCTCGACAAACTGGCGGTGACGCGGCAATTCATTGTCGAAGCAAAAGCCCGTGCCGTCGTGGCCGATTTCCACTACACCGGCATCAACGGCAGCCCAGCCCGGCGCCGCCGGCCGTTCGCTGCGCAGGTCGGCGTCCAGCGCGTAGACGGGAAACAGCGGATTTTGCGCCAGCAAATGCTTGATGTCGGTCATCATCAATTCCTGGTGCTGCTGTTCGTGCTGCACACCCAGTTCCACCAGGCTTGCCACGGCTTGCGAGGTTTCGGCGGCGCCGTCACGCATCAAGCCTTCGAGCAGCGCGCCGATGCGCGCATCGACGTTGTGCCGGTAAGCCAGCACTTCATCGGTCGAGGGACGGGTCAGCAAGCCGCGTTGCGCGCGCGGATGCTTTTGCCCGATGCCGTTGTAGTAGGAATTGAACAGCACGCGAAACACATGATGATATGGACGGAAACCGGCCTCGAACCGCTCCAGGATGAAAGTCTCGAAGAACCAGGTCGTGTGCGCCATATGCCATTTGATTGGGCTCGCATCGGGCATCGACTGGACACAACAATCTTCCTCCGACAAAGGCTTGGCCAGGCTGACGGTACGCTTGCGCGTGCCGTGGAAACGCTGTAGTAGCGATGTCGATACCAGAGCACTTGCTTCAATTTGCATTTGCATGTCTGCTCCCGGAATGGGTTATGGCCAATTTAGGCCGCCTGCACATGGCACAGCATGAACCATTGCTTCGGGTCGGTCCATACACGCGGCCTGGCAAAACCGGCCTCGGCCAATAGTGCGAGAAAACCCTGTTGCGTATATTTGTAGCTGTTCTCGGTATGTATCGTCTCGCCCTCGGCAAAGCGCCGGTAGCCGCCGCTCCAGCCGACCGTGACGTCGCGCCGCGCCATCAGGTGCATTTCGATGCGGCTTTGCTGTACATCGAAATACGCGCGATGGCTCCAGTCGCGCAGGTTGAAGTCGGCACCAATCAGGCGATTGAGGTGCAACAGCAAGTTGAGGTTGAACGAGGCGGTCACGCCAAGTGCGTCGTCGTAGGCAGCGTCAAGCACCTGCTTGTCCTTGACCAGATCAACACCAATCAGTAAGCCGCCGCTGTCAAGGCACTCGGCGCGCAGGCGACGCAGGAATCCCAAAGCTTCGTTGGGCGTGAAATTGCCGATCGACGAACCGGGATAAAAGAACAGCCGCTTGTCGCGCCGCACGCGCGCCGGCAATTCGAGAGTCGCGGAAAAATCCAGCCCCAGTTCCAGCATCGCCACTTGCGGAAAGCGCTGACGCAATTGCCCGACTGCGTCGCGCAAAAAATCGGCAGAAATATCGACCGCCACGTATTGCGCCGGGCGCAACTCGGGAAACAGGCGCGCCGCCTTGGCGCAATTGCCTGCGCCCAGGTCGATCAGCGTCGTCCCTCGCCCGATTGAGCGCGCAATGTCATTTACATGCGCGTCCACGATGGCAGCTTCGGTGCGCGTCGGGTAATACTCCGGCAGTTCGCAAATGGCTTCAAACAATTTGGAGCCGAGCACATCGTACAGGTATTTCGGCGATGTCTCGGCCTGCGGTCGCCCCAGCCCGGCACGCAATTCGGCCTGGATTGCGGCGTTTCCGGCAGTCTCGCCAACTGTCGCGGTTGAATCCGGGGCAAATGTTTCGCCCAATGTTACTGCCATTTCGTTCATCGGCATGGGGCACCCTATTGGAGATACACAACAGACTTCAATTTTGCCGAATGGAACGAAAGTGGCAGCAATCGGCGCGGAATTTGGCTATCATAGTCGATTCGTTTTTTCGCTGCACGAGACCGCAAATTATGTGACGACGACGGTAAGTCGTTCGACGTCTCCATTCCTGACATCCTGAAAGTGAATATGTTCCCCACATTCCCATCGTCGCCATTCACAACGCGGGGTACGAATCGCGTCAAAAATCACCTGAAAGCCCTGATTGCCGCCGTCGTAACTGGCGCTGCGCTGTTTTCAGGCAATGTGTTCGCCCAGCAAGTTTTGCGTGTTTCCGCCATCCCCGACGAAGCGCCGACCGAACTGCAGCGCAAATTCAAGCCGCTCGGCAACTATCTGGAACAAAAACTCGGCATGAAAGTGGAATTTACGCCGGTCACCGATTACGCAGCCTCGGTTGAAGGCTTGATCAACAACAAACTCGACATGGTCTGGTTCGGCGGCTTCACGTTCGTGCAAGCCAACGTGCGCAGCAAAGGCCAGGTCATCCCCATCGTGCAGCGCGAAGAAGACCAGAAATTTCGCTCGGTGTTCATTACCACGGCAAAAACCATCAACTCCCTGGAAGACCTGCGCGGCAAGACCTTCACGTTCGGTGCGGAATCGTCCACTTCCGGACATCTGATGCCGCGCTCCTACCTGCTCGCCGCGCATATCGACCCCGACACCGACCTGAAACGCATTGCCTTCTCGGGCGCGCATGACGCAACTGTTGCAGCGGTCGCGGGCGGGAAGGTCGATGCCGGTGCACTGAACATTTCGGTATGGGAAAAACTGGTGGCCGAAGGCAAGGTCGACCCGAAAGTGGTGCGCGTGTTTTACACGACACCGGGCTTCTACGATTACAACTGGAGCGTGCGCGCCGACATGAACCCTGTCTTGCGCAAGAAGCTGACCGACGCCTTCCTTGCGCTCGACAAGAACAATCCGCAGGACAAGGAGATCCTCGACCTGCAGCGCACGATGCGCTTTGTTCCGACCGAAGCGAAGAATTATGCGGCGATCGAGGCGGCTGCGCGTAGTGCGGGATTGTTGAAATAAGTTTCGATGCGATCGCGAGACTCATTTCTCTCTCCTCAACACGGCCATTGCGCGGGTCGCCTAGACAACCCCTCTTGACGAGCGCCCTCATCGGATCGCCGCCCGCCCTACCCCTCGCCCGTTTGTGGGAGAGGGGAAACTGCAAGACCCACGAATGCAACTGGAACTGATCAACGCCAACGTCCGACACCCGAGCGCCAATCATGCGGCGCCGGCCCTGCACGACCTCACGCTGCATGTGAAAGCCGGCGAGCAAATCGCCTTGATCGGCCCCTCGGGAGCCGGCAAGACCACGCTCCTACACACCTTGGCATGCGCCATCCGGCCGCATGACGGCGATTATCGCGCATTCGGTATCGCGCCGTGGCAAGTGAACGACAAGAAACGCCACGCGCTGCGCAAGCGCCTGTTCCTGGCGCCGCAAACGCCGCCGCTGCCGCCGCGTCAGCGCGTCGTCACCGCCGTGCTGGCCGCACGCCTGCCGCAATGGAGCCTGTGGCAGGCATTTGCCTCGCTGATCAAACCGTCGGACCCACGCGCCGCGTTCGACGCACTGGCGCGCCTCCAGCTCGAAGACAAACTCTATGCCCGTGTCGACCGGCTCTCGGGCGGCGAACGCCAGCGCTGCGGCATGGCGCGCCTGTTGGTTTCGACCGCTGAACTGTTCCTGGTGGACGAACCGCTTTCGGCGCTGGACCCGACGCTGGCCTCGGCGACGCTGGCGGTATTGCAGGAGGAAGCCGGCGGGCGCAAGGCGACGCTGATCTGCAGCCTGCATCAGGTGGAATTGGCGCGCCGCCATTTTCCGCGCATTGTCGGCTTGCGCGATGGTCGCATCGTGTTCGATACCCAAAGTGTAACGCTGACCGATGCGATGATTGCCGACCTGTATGCCGGACGCGAGGCGGCAACGCCAGCGCTGCCCGACGTAGCATCTGTTGCTGTGCCGAACATTCCCTGCTTTTAGCCATGGCCAGCCAGAGCGCACAGATCGAGCACGACCCTGCCTGGCGCCGCCGCATTGTTGGCACGCTCCTCGGCCTGCTCCTGTTGTGGCCGATGTTGACATATAGCGAATTCAAGCCGTGGATCCTGTTCGATGCGCAAAGCCTGAACGCCACGGCGCATTTCCTGGTGGACTTCCTGAAGCCGGCGCATTCGCTAGATTTTCTGCAGCTGGTCGCACTCAATACCTGGCAAACCGTCGCCATGGCGACGGCAGCCATGACACTCGCCATCGTCGGTGCGATTCCGATGACGCTGTTGATCAACGAACGCCTCTCGCTCTCGCGTATCGGCACCGGGCGCATGGCATTTCTTCCAGCAGCGGTGCGCCAGCTGGTGCGTTGGCTGCTGGTGGTGCTGCGCAGTGTGCCGGAACTGGTCTGGGGGCTGCTGCTGGTACGTATTGCCGGCCCGGGCCCGACAGCCGGCGTGTTCGCCATCGCGCTCACTTATTGCGGCATGCTGGGCAAGGTCTATGCGGAAATTCTCGATTCGTCCGACCACTTTGCCACGCGCGCGCTGATCGTCAACGGCAGCGGCCGTCTTAACGCCTTCCTGTACGGTGCCATGCCGGAGGCGGCGGCTGAGCTCGTCTCGTACACCATCTACCGTTGGGAATGCGCAATACGCGGGTCCATCGTGCTCGGCTTCGTCGGCGCCGGTGGACTTGGCCAGCGGATGGACGAATCGCTGAAAAACCTGGTCGGCGGCGAAGTCTGCACCATGCTGATCGTCTTCGTGCTGCTGGTTGCGGCGGCCGATGGCGTGAGCAAGATGTTGCGCGAGAGGCTGGCATGACGACCGAATCGAACGTCGCTCCCAAGGCCATGCCGCCCGCTCCGGCACCGCGTTTCTCCACGATCGCGCTGCTCGTCGGCCTTGCAACACTGGTCGTGGCCAGTTTCACCACGTTGCGGCTCGACTGGCAGCCTTTCTTCACCAGCGACGCGCTCGCCTCGATGAGCGAATTCATCCGTGGCTTTGCGCCGCCCGAGATCGCGCCGCGCTTCCTGCACAAGGTTGGCGTGGCGACCATGGAAACGCTGTCGATGTCTGGACTCGGCACGGCCATCGCCGCCCTGCTTGGCACGGCGCTCGCCCTGCCGGCCAGCGGCCGCTTCGGCAAAACCCTGCGCCTGCCGACCCGCATGCTGTTGAATTTCCTGCGCAGCATCCCGGAACTGGTGTGGGCTTCCGTACTCGTGATCGCCGCCGGCCTCGGCCCCTTCCCAGGCACCCTGGCCCTCGCAGCACACACCACCGGCGTGCTGGGACGCCTGTTTGCCGACGCGCTGGAAAACGTCCCGCCCCTGGCCGAATCGACGCTGCGCACCAACGGTGCCCGGCCGCTGGCCGTGTTCCTCTATGCCACCCTGCCGCAAACGGCCCCGCAGATGATGTCCTACGCCCTCTACCGCTGGGAAAACAACATCCGCGCCGCCGCCATCCTCGGCGTGGTCGGCGCCGGGGGACTGGGGCAGATGCTGAAATATTTCCTGTCGCTGTTCCAGATGCAGCAGGCGGCGACGGTGATCATTGCGATGCTGTTGTTGGTGGCGTTGGTTGATGGGATCAGTTTCTGGTTAAGGCGGGTGATGACGGATTAAGAGTGTTTTGGAGGCTATTCGTCTTGCGACCTCCAAGAAAACCCTCTCCCGCAAGCGGGCAGAGGGGGAAGTAATTAGCGGCGCGCGAGTTTGCGTTTCACCTCTCTTCCACTTGTGGGAGAGAGGCGGGCGGGCCGCGCAAGGCAGAGAGGCAATGCACCTAAGACAGTTCGCCAAGACATTGAGAACCAACCAAACCGACACCGAGCAGCGCTTGTGGTACCACTTGCGCGGCCATCGATTCATGGCCTTGAAGTTCAAGAGGCAAAAGCCGATCGGCCACTACATCGCCGATTTCGTGTGCCTCGAATGCAATCTGATTATTGAACTGGATGGCGGACAGCATTCTGAGAATATCGAATATGATGTCGAAAGAGATGCGTGGCTTCGCGGTCAGGGCTTCACCGTATTGCGGTTTTGGAATAACGATGTAATGCAAAATATTGAGAGCGTTTTGGAGGCGATTCGGCTTGCGGTCACCGAGAAAACCCTCTCCCCTACCCCTCTCCCGCAAGCGGGCAGAGGGGATATATATTGACGCGCCGCCCGGGACTTCTCCCCTCTGCCCGCTTGCGGGAGAGGGGCGGGGGAGAGGGTTTGCTGTAAGTCGAAACAATGCCCGCCCATGCTACAACTACAAAACCTAACCAAATCCTACACCTCAGGCCGCAGTATCCTGACCAACCTCACCTACACTCTCCCCCAAGGCGAATACATCGCCATCATGGGCGAATCCGGCGTCGGCAAGTCGACCCTGCTGAACCTGATCGCCGGCCTCGACAGCGCCGACAGCGGAGAAATCCTGATCGATGGCCAGGCCATGTCCGCGCTCGACGACAATGCCGCCACCTGCCTGCGGCGCGAAAAATTTGGCTTCATCTTCCAGGCCTTCCACGTGTTGCCGCATCTCACCCTGCTGCAAAACGTGGCGCTGCCGTTGCTACTCAACGGCGAGCCGGGCAAACGCGCGCTGCAAATGCTGCGAGCTGTGGGCCTGCAAGGGCGCGAACACGATTTCCCGCGCCAATTGTCGGGCGGTGAAATGCAGCGTGTCGCCATTGCGCGCGCGCTGGTGCATCGGCCCAAGTTGCTGCTTGCCGACGAACCCACCGGCAACCTCGACCCCGACACCGCACAAGGCGTCCTCACGCTGCTGCGCGACGAAATCAAGGCCAATGGCGCGTCCGCCATCATCGTCACGCACTCGCATGCGGCGGCGGCGACGGCAGACCACATCCTGACCCTGACCAAGGAAGGCCTGAGCGCATCGTGAAAAGCGAACTGCTGGGCTGGCTGATCGTCGGCGAATGGCGCGCCCATCCCTTGCGCGCGCTGCTGGCGATTGCCGCCATCGCGATCGGCGTGGCACTCGGCTTCGCGGTCGACCTGATCAACACCGCTGCATTCAACGAGTTTTCTTCGGCGCTGAAAAGCCTGTCGGGCCAGTCCGATCTGCAGGTGCGCGGCATCGAGGCAACGTTCGACGAGGCGCTGTACCCGCAATTGGCGCAACACGCCGGCGTGGCGCTGGCCAACCCGGTGCTGGAAATTCGCGCGCCGGTGCCGGGCCAACACGACGCGCTCACCGTGCTCGGCATCGACGTCTTCCGCGCCGGCGCGATTGCGCCCGACTTGATCGGCGTGCCGGCCAGCGGCCAACCCACCGATACGCTGGCCGACGACGCGATCTTCCTCTCGCCGGCAGCCATGGAGTGGCTGCATGTCAAGGCGGGCGACCGCATCGACTTGCTGTCCGGCACACAGACGGTCAGCCTGCGCGTGGCCGGCGGCCTAGTGCGCGCGCGCGCCGGGCAGCGCATCGCCGTGATGGATATCGGCGCCGCACAGTGGCGTTTCCAGCGCATCGGCAAACTGACACGCATCGACCTCAAGCTCACGCCGGGCATCAACCGCGCTGCCTTCAAGCTGGCTTTGGCCAACGAACTGCAAGGGCGCAATATCGTCAGTGAAACCGAGGACCAGGAAAGCGCCAGCGCCAACCTGTCGCGCGCCTACCGGGTCAACCTCAACGTGCTGGCCTTGGTCGCCCTCTTCACCGGCGCCTTCCTGGTTTTCTCGACCCAGGCGCTCTCGGTGATACGACGGCGCCAGCAATTCGCCTTCCTGCGCGTGATGGGTCTCACGCGCAGCCAGTTGCTGCGCCAGATATTGATCGAGGGCGGCATGCTTGGCGTGGCCGGCGCATTGGTCGGCATCGGTCTTGGTTACTTGCTGGCTGCTGCCGCGCTAAAGGCATTCGGTGGCGACTTGGGCGGCGGCTATTTTGCCGGCGTCAATCCCAGCGTGCAATTCGATCCCGTCGCTGCGGCGATTTTCTTCATACTCGGCAGTGCGATCGCCTTGGCCGGCAGCGCCGGGCCGGCCTGGGAAGCGGCGCGCGCCAAGCCGGCGCCGGCCTTGAAATCCGGCAGTGAAGACGGCGCACTGCGCAAGCTTGCGTCGCCGCTGCCTGCGCTGCTTTGCCTGGCGGGGGGCGGCGTACTTACGCAGTTGCCGCCGGTGGGCAATCTGCCGCTGTTTGGCTATCTTGCCGTCGCGCTGCTTCTGATCGGTGCGATCGCGCTCATGCCGCGTCTGGCTGCGCTGGCGTTCGGCACATTGGATCGGCGTCAAGCACGCTATAAGCAGAACGCCGTATCGATGCTGACCTACGCCCGATTGGCCAACACCCCGAACCAGGCATCGATTGCCCTGGGCGGCGTGTTATCGAGCTTCAGTTTGATGGTGGCGATGGCCATCATGGTGGCGAGCTTTCGCGTGTCGGTGGACGACTGGCTGGTCGGCCTGCTGACCGCGGATATCTACGTCCGCACCTCCACCTCCGGCGACACTGCCGGCCTGAAGCTGGAAGAACAGCGGCAAATCGCGGCCTTGCCCGGCGTATTGCAGGCCAGCGCGCTGCGCGCCGGCACGTTGCGCCTGCGCGCCGATCGCCCCGGCGTGGCGCTGCTGGCGCGCAATATCGACGTCGCCGCACCGGACAAGGTCTTGCCGCTGGTCGGCAACAGCCTTCCGCCGGCGCAACTGCCGGCCGACGCGATCCCGATCTGGATCTCTGAAGCCATGGTCGATCTCTATGGCTGGCGACGGGGCCAGCGCGTTTCACTGCCGCTCGGCGGCAAGCCACATGACGCGGTGGTTGCCGGCATCTGGCGCGACTATGCGCGCCAGACCGGTTCGATCCAGATGCGGCTGCTCGATTACCGCAGCCTGACGGGCGACACGGCGGTCAGTGACATGGCGCTGCGCCTGCAACCTGGCGTGCCCGCACATCAGGTGATCGTTGCCTTGCGCAATTTGCCGTTCGGCTCTGCACTCGACATTTCGCAGGCCGGCGACATCCGCAGCCTGAGCCTGAAAATCTTCGACCGCAGCTTCGCCGTCACCTACCTTCTCGAAGCCATCGCGATGGTCATCGGCCTGTTCGGCATCGCGGCCACCTTCTCGGCGCAAACCTTTGCGCGCGCCAAGGAGTTCGGCATGCTGCGCCACATCGGCGTATCCAAGCGCCAAATCCTCGCCATACTGGCATTCGAGGGGACGTTGCTCACCGCGATTGGCATCGTGGCAGGCTTTGCGCTGGGCTGGGTCATCAGCCTGATCCTGGTCTTCATCGTCAATCCGCAATCGTTCCACTGGAGCATGCAGTTGCACATGCCGTGGCTGTTGCTCTGCAACGTGGCGGTCGTGTTGCTGGTCTCGTCCGCATTGACGGCACTGGTTTCGGGACGCTTCGCGGTATCGAAGAATGCCGTGCAGGCGGTTCGCGAAGACTGGTGAATTGTCACGCCCGACCAGCAATTCAACAAATATCGGGCGTCATATCGAGGCGTTTCAACTACACCACATGATGTAGTCAAATTACTTAAATTAAATGATCTATTCATTTGACATTCTGTTATAAAAATCCTATGTTTACCCATTGCACTTGAGAATAATATAAGCTCGCTCAAAGCTGCATGTAGCAAAAATACATAATATCAACTCAATCCACCTCTTCTTGGAGGAGACACATGTTCAGCAGAAAATCCCTGCCTGCGGCGCTCTTTGCGCTCGGGCTTTGCAGCGTTGCGCTTACACCGTCCACAGCCGCCGCCACGCCATTCAATGCCAGCGATACCTACGTGCAACTGTTCGAGTGGAGCTGGAACGACATCGCCACCGAATGTACGCAATGGCTTGGCCCGCAAGGCTATGGTGCGGTGCAGATCTCGCCGCCCGGCGCGTCGAAAAATGCTGCCGGCTGGTGGGACGTCTACCAGCCCATCAACTATGGCAACCTCACCAGCCGCATGGGCACGCCCGCGCAATTGCAGACGATGATCAATACCTGCCACGCTGCCGGTGTGCGCGTGTATGCCGACATCGTCACCAACCAGCTTGGCGATCAATCGAGCAGCGCCGACGGCGTCGCCACCGACGGCTCGGCGTGGAATGCGGCGACGCTGACCTACCCGCAATTTACCAGCGCCGACTTCCACAACAACACCACATCAGGCCAATGCAGCAATGCCGACGGCAATATCGACAGCCCCGACTACGGCACGCCCGGCAACCGCAACAATGTGATGTTTTGCCGCCTCGGCGGCTTGCCCGACCTGGCGACCGAAGCCAGCCACGTGCAAAGCGTGATCGTGTCCTACATGAACACGCTGATCGGCATGGGCGTCGACGGTTTCCGCTTGGACGCCGCCAAGCACCAGCAGCCGGCTGCGTTACAAGCCATCTTCAATGCCGTCAAGACCACCCATCCGACCACCAACGCCGGCGAAACCCTGTGGGTGACGCAGGAAGTGATCCCGGACGGCAACGTGGTGCGCTCCGACTATTACCCGACCGGGACCATCAACGAGTTCCAGTTCACCTACGCCATGCGCGATATCTTTCGCGGCAACAACGGCCTGAGCCTGTCGTCGATTCCCAGCGTGATGGGCACCTATGGCAACTATGGCGGCACCTGGGGCTTCATCCAGCCGCAATATGCCACGGTCTTCGTCGACGATTGGGATACCGAGCGCGACTCCACCCAATCGCTCAATGGCAGCAACTACATATCGGGCCAGACCAACGACTCGGTCGGCACCAAGCGCTATGACCTGGCCACCATTTTCATGCTGGCTTCGCCCTATGGGCAGGCGCATGTGCAATCGGGCTATCGCTTTTCGAACAGCAGTGCAGATCGGCCGACCACCAGCCCGTACAGCAATGGCGTGGCGCAGATCAATGTCGTGTGGGACTTCATCCATCGCTGGTCCGACATTGCCAACATGGTGAAATTCCGTAGCGCCACGCACGGGCAAAACATCAGCAACTGGGTTACCGGCACGGCCAACCAGATCGCCTTCTCGCGCGGCAACGTCGGCTTCGTCGCCATCAACAACGACAGCGTCGCCTGGAACGCCACGCTCTACACCGGCCTGCCGGCCGGCACCTATTGCAACGTCGTGCACGGCACGGTCTCCGGCAGCACCTGCACCGGCGACAGCATTTTGGTCAACAGCAGCGGCTACGCCACCGTCAGCATCCCCGCCAACGGCGGCTCGGCCGTACCTGCCGTAGCCATTTACACAGGCCAGCTCCTGAGCGGAGGAGGCGGCACCGGATGTGCCGTGACCTTTTCCATCGCGAACGCCAACACCACGTATGGGCAAAACCTGTATGTCGCCGGAAACCAGACGGCACTAGGCAACTGGACCCCGGCCTCGGCTTTCCCGCTCGCCATCCAGGGCAGCGGCGCCAACGCAACATGGAGCGGCACCGCCACGCTGCCGGCCAGCACGGCAATCCAGTACAAATACATCAAGTACAACCCATCGACCGGCGCGGTGACCTGGGAAGCGAACCAATCGACTTCCAGCGGCAACCGGGAGGCAACCACTTGCGCGTCGGGTAGCGTGAGTTATAACGATGGGAATTTCTAAACCTTAATCTGCAGAACGGAAGCCGGCCGCAATGGCCGGTTTTCCCCATCCAGCGTCAAGGCCATACACCTGCGGATCACATCAGCTCTGGGCACATCGTTGCTGATACAATGGCTGCATGGTCGTCAGCCCAACTTTCCCCGCAATCTAGATGCATGCGCTCGCCCCTTGGTTGCTTGCATCCGGCGCCGTGCTTTTATTGGTTTTCGGCTTGATCCATCTGGCCTATACGTTTCGCGGAAACATGTTTCATCCGCGCGACGACACCCTGACGGAAAAAATGAAGATCGCCTCGCCGGTGATTTCGCGCGAAACAACCATGTGGAAAGCCTGGATAGGCTTCAACGCCAGCCATAGTTTCGGCGCCATCTTCTTCGGCCTTATCTATGGCTACCTCGCATTGGCGCACGGCGCCTTCCTCTTCGCGGAACCGGTTTTGCTCGCGTTTGGTCTATTGCTGCTGATAGGCTACAACATCGTGGCGCGTCTCTACTGGTTCACTATTCCGCGCCGGGGGATCGCCGTGGCGACCATGCTGTACGTCGCTGCGATCGTATTGCACCGGATGTAATCTCTCGCCGAGGTGGAATTTCTGTCGTCAGGACAGCAAGTGCTATCATTGCGCATTATTTCCACAAGATTTGCCTGCCGATCGCGACATTCTTTCTCGCCTGATCGGGACAGGAAAAAGCATCCATGAATCTTCGCACAATTTCCTTAAAAAACTACTTGGCCCTGGCCCTGATCGCCTTGGCGTTTCCCTTGCAGGCCAACGCCAAGGAGCTGTGGTGGACCTACAGCGCGAGATACCAGGCCGGCACCGGTGCCACGCGTATCAATCTTGATCTGAAGAGCAAGGCGCCAAATGCGGCCTATCCTACCCTGGTCATCACCGGTTCGGCTTACACCAGCCGGCGCATGGACGGCTTGCCGGACCAGACCGAGAATGATAGGCTCGACGCGCTGCGCGTCAAGGTGCTTGAGACCATCCAGAAGACCACGCCATCGATATATGCAGGAACCTTCACGCAGGACCATGACCAGAAACATTACGTCTACGTCAAGGATGGCGCAAAGGTGGAAAAAGCGCTCAATCAACTATATGCAAATGCCTGCCCGAAATGCAATGCCCACACCGTGGTGCGCGACGACAAGGCGTGGGAATTCTATACCGGCTTCCTGTTCCCCAACGACACCACGCGCGACTACTACAAGGCGGATTTGAAGAAGCTCGGGTTCAGTGAGTAGTGGCAATGCATCCGGCAAATTCGGCTACCCGATGAAGCTGATGCCCAAGGCGAGCCTGTTGGCTGTGGTCCTTGTTTCTTTCTCCTTATTGCAGGCTGTATTATTTGCACCGGCAGCCAAGGCCGCACCTCCGCAGTTTTCCCAAGTCAAACCGAACGCGCCGCTGGTCTTCCCGCAAGATACCGGCGCGCATCCCGGCTACCGCACCGAGTGGTGGTACGTGACCGGGTGGCTCGACACGCCTGACCATAAGCCGCTCGGCTTCCAGGTCACGTTCTTTCGCTCGGCCACCGCGCACGACGCGGCCAATCCGTCCCGGTTTGCACCCAGGCAATTGATCATTGCGCATGCCGCCCTGTCCGACCCGGCGCTGGGCAGGCTGCGGCATGCGCAAAAAAGCGCACGCGAGGGCTTCGGGCTGGCCTTTGCCAAGGTCGGCAATACCGACGTCAAGCTCGACAACTGGCATATCGTGCGCGATGCCAGCGGGCGTTACGACACCGAAATCGAGGCGCAGGATTATCGCCTGCACCTGTCGCTACAGCCGACGCAAGCCTTGCTGCTGGAGGGCGACCAGGGATATTCACGCAAGGGACCGCATATCGGGCAAGCCAGTTATTACTACAGCGAGCCGCATTTGCAGGTGAGCGGCACGCTGACGCGCGAGGGCAAGGCGCAAGCAGTGGGCGGCACGGCCTGGCTCGATCACGAATGGTCGAGCCAGGTGCTCGATGCCGACGCCAGCGGCTGGGACTGGACCGGCATCAATCTCGACGATGGCGCTTCATTGATGGCGTTTCAGATCAGGGACACCAGAGGTGTTAAACTCTGGGCGCACGCCAGCCTGCGCGATGCAAGCGGCCACACCGCCCAGTTCGCGGAAAATCAGGTGAGCTTTACGCCTGTGCGAACCTGGCGCTCGCCGCGCACCAACGCCGCCTATCCGGTCGCCACCCGCATTCTGATTGGTTCGACAAACTGGGAACTCGCGCCGTTGCAAGACGACCAGGAACTCGATTCGCGCCTGTCGACCGGAGCGGTCTATTGGGAAGGCGCGGTGAAGGCGTTGCGCGATGGCCGCGAAGCAGGACGCGGTTACCTGGAATTGACCGGATATGTCGACCGATTGAAATTATGAATGCCACTGCAACACCAGAAAACAAGACCCAGGAACGACAAAAGTCGAGCCTGAAAACACTGCTCGGGTTATATCCTTTCCTCGCGCCCTACAAGCTGCGCTTCGTCGTGGCCAGCCTGGCGCTGCTGGTTGCGGCGGGCGCCACGCTGGCCATTCCCTACGCGTTTCGCCAGATGATCGACCTCGGCTTCGGCGCCGGCAACCTCGGCGGGGCGGCCAATATCGAGCACATCAACCGTTATTTCCTCGCGCTGTTCGGCGTCGCGTGCGTGCTGGCGGTCTCCACCGCTGCGCGCTTCTACAGCGTCTCGTGGCTCGGCGAGCGCGTCACGGCCGACATCCGCTCTGCCGTCTACGCCCACGTCGTGACACAGAGCCCGCAGTTTTTCGAGACAACACAGACCGGCGAGGTCCTGTCGCGCCTGACTACCGACACCACGCTGATCCAGACCGTGGTCGGCACCAGCATATCGATGGCGTTGCGCAACATGCTGCTGTTCATCGGCGGCATGGGCATGATGTTTTTCACCAGCGTCAAGCTCTCGTCCATCATCCTGGTGCTACTGATGGCCGTGGTCATTCCGATCGTGCTGTTTGGCCGGCGCGTGCGCAAGCTGTCGCGCGCCTCGCAGGACAAGATCGCCGATTCTTCCGCCATGGCCGGCGAAATATTGAACGCCATGCCGACCGTGCAAGCCTACACCCACGAAACCATCGAGGCCCAGCGTTTCGGCAAGTCGGTGGAAAGCTCGTTTCGCACCGCCATGGCGCGCATCCGCGCGCGTTCGCTGCTGACCGTGATCGCAATCCTGCTGGTGTTCGGCGCCATTGTATTCGTACTCTGGCTCGGCGCCCAGGCCGTCATCGCGGGAAGCATGACCGGCGGCACGCTCGGCCAGTTCGTGCTGTATGCCACGCTGGTGGCCGGCGCGATCGGTGCGCTGTCGGAGGTGCTGGGCGACGCACAGCGCGCCGCCGGCGCGACTGAGCGCCTGATGGAACTGCTGTCGGAAGAATCGCCAATCCGCGAGCCGTCCGCTCCGCAGACCCTGCCGCCGCGTAGGGAAACCGGTGCGTCGCTAAGCCTGCACGAAGTCGGCTTCAACTACCCGTCGCGCCCGGATACTGCCGCGCTATCCAACCTCACGCTCGACATCGCTCCCGGCCAGACAGTTGCCATTGTCGGCCCATCAGGCGCCGGCAAGACCACGCTGTTTCAGTTGCTGCTGCGCTTTTACGATCCGCAGCAAGGTACGCTCAAGCTCGACGGCGTCGACATCCGGCAATTGTCGCTGCACACGCTGCGCGACGCCATCGGTATCGTACCGCAAGACACCATCATCTTCTCGGCCGACGCGATGGAGAACATCCGCTATGGCCGTGCCGGCGCGAGCGACGACGACGTGATCGCGGCCGCCCGGATGGCAGCGGCCCACGAATTCATCGAACGCCTGCCGGAAGGCTACCGCTCCTTCCTCGGCGAGCGTGGCGTGCGCCTCTCGGGCGGCCAGCGCCAGCGTATCGCCATCGCACGCGCCCTGCTCAAGAACCCGCCGTTGCTGCTACTCGACGAAGCCACCAGCGCGCTCGACGCCGAATCGGAACGCCTGGTGCAAAGCGCACTCGAAGCGGCGATGGTCGGACGCACCACGCTGGTCATCGCGCACCGCCTGGCGACCGTGCAAAAGGCCGACCGCATCGTGGTGATGGAGCACGGCCAGATTGTCGAAACCGGCACGCATGCCTCGTTGGTCGCGCAGGGTGGCCTTTATGCCAGCCTGGCGGCGTTGCAGTTTGGACTTGACCAATAAAAAGCGCTTACTCGGGTAGTTATGACAACCGCACGAATTTCAGTATGCCTTTGCCGCTCGGTCCCGATCTAGGCGGCTAAGGGAGCTGCGCTCGCCGATTAGAAATATTCGGGATGTTGTGCGACCAGGCTTTGCTCGAATTGATCGACGGCTTTGAAATTCACGAATTGTGGTGCGAGGTGGCGGCCCGCATCCCAGCAGCGCCAGGCGCGCGCGCTATCGGATTGCAGCAGGAATGCATCGCCGAGGTCTTTGTAGACGCCGGCCATGTAGGGATTGGCCAGCAAGGCTACACGCATGAGCTTGCGCGCCGCAGCTGCTTCGCCCAGCCGAAGGCGATCGTTGGCCTCGAAGATACCCAGTACGTAGGCTTTGCCCGGCGCTTGCGTACGCAGCTCCTCCAGCTTCTTGACCGCGTCAGTCATCCCTTCCTTGGTATTGGCGGCAAGCAGCCTGGTGATGTTCTGAATCACGGGGTCGTCATGCACCTTCGCCTGTTGTTCCGGGGCAAACGGCGGCGCCTGCTCTCCGGTCATGAGATTCCATTCGATCGACCCCAGCATGGCGTCGAGAATCTTGCCGGCTTTGATATCCTTTTCCGACTGGACGCGGTTGGCGACCTTGGCAGCCGCCAGGCCGCTCATGGTTAGAACGCCAGCCTTGTCGAGAATATCATCCATTTGGTCGGGCGTCGCCGTCGCGCCGGCCTGCCGTTTCGCATAGCCGTGCAATTCGTAGGGCGACGCCTTGATCGTGCGGATGCCTGTCGCCGCAATCATATGCGTCTGCGGCCCCCAAATTTGCCCATGGTTGAAAACCAGGGTGTCGGGAATTGCCTTGCTCTTGCTCAATTTGTCCAGGATTTGCGGATGCCCGCCGTCGACGTAGCGCAGCAATTGCGCGAACCTGGCGGCATCCTCCGCGTCAACCTCAGTCCCTTTCTTGCTCCAATGCGCGAGCTCCTTGCCGTCACTGGTAAAACGCACCCCATCGTCACCTTCGGTCGCATCGATTTTCTCCGACGTCGGCGACTGCAGCGACAGGCTTTGCTCGGTATCGATCTTCGCCAGCAACGCCACGTCGATCTTGGCAGCCGCCAGCGTCTTGCGCAACTTGTCGCGATTTTGCGCCTCCACTGCGCGGAAACCGACTACGTCATACAGCGAATAATCGACATAGGTCTTGGCCACAGTATCAATGGCGATACGCCGCCGCGTCTTGAAATCGTAGATGACGGATTCCGTGTCCGACTTGGCCACGATGTAGCCGTCGGCCAGCGTGACGTCGAGCGACCTGTGTGTGTCTACAGGGAGGTTGGCGGCTTGGGTGGCGGCTTGCGGTGGTTGCTCGTTATGCGTATCGATGGTGAGATGCAGCGCCACATCGGCCAATGCCGCTTGGCTGGCCAATGCTGTCATCAAGACGAAAACAAATGCCAATTTGGCGGCGAAGTTTTCTGGTTTCATCAAAATGAGGGAAGATTCAATTTGGTCATGACGAGCATCATCATTGCCATTTGTTAATGAGGCGACACCAGAGTCACCGACGATGCCTCCAGCATACCATGACCATTCCGCGCATATGTGAAGACCGGTCGCACCGAACCGGCCAATTGCACATCATCGTCGCTGCATAGTCGCCTCATGCAAGTGTCACTGCAACCGAATAATTCCCGAATAAAGATTCGTCGGTCATCGAGCAAGCTGCCATGAGAAATGCGCTCGACGCATCGCCTCAGTCCGGCAATTTCCAAACGTATAACGCATCGAAGCTCGCGGCCACCGCCTTGTCCTTCTTGACCGCCGCTCTGAACGGACATTGCGAGAGCGCCTTTAACGTGGCATCGTCCAGCGCCGGGTGGCCGCTCGACTTCGTGACTTTTGCGCTTTGAAGCTTGCTGTCGGCGCCAATGATGAACTTGACTTTCACAGTACCCGATTCATTGTTTTTCAACGACATGGCCGGGTAATCGGGATGGCAACTCTGCAAATCGGCGAATCCCGGTTCGTCTGGATGGGTGACGGTCGCGTTGGCCGTGCTTCCGGCATAGGCGGTAAAGGTCAGGCTGGCGACAACCATGCCCAATACCGGGATGGCGGCTTTCCAGTTCAGTGCTTGCGTTTCGGGACGAATCAACCTTGCGATACGGGTCATGAGTATTCCTCCATTTGCGGCTTGCGCCAGGTGGTGCTGCGAAAACTGGAAACGTTCCAGTTGGGACAAGGCGAGCGCCAGCCTGCGCGGTTCGCCAATTCTTGTTGCCGCAAGGCTGTCGGCAATCAATTCGCGCTCGACGCGCAGCCGGTGCGAAATCCACCAGACTGCGGGGTGATAGAACAGGAGGGCTTCCACAGCGCTCTGCACCAGATTGACCAGGTAGTCGCAACGCTGCACATGCGCGAGTTCGTGCGCCAACAAGGCTTCCAGCATGTCGGGTGCCATGCCGGTGAGCAAAGAGGCAGGCACCAGCACAAGGGGTCGCCATAGTCCGACCGTGATCGGCCCCATCAGATCGGCCACGACCAACAGGCGTACCCGGCGCGAGATGCCGAATTGCTGCGAGAGGTTTCCGACGATTGATTGCAGTTGTGCGTTGCCGACGCCCCGGTGCGGGATGCGACCGATCCAGACCAGGCCAAGCGCCATGCGCAGAGCCAGCGCCGTGGCACACACGGCCCAACCGGTCACGATCAGTGTCATATGCGCTGCGATTTGCGCGAGCACGCCAGTCCTGGCGTAAAGCGACAAGGCGGCAAATGACGTGTCGCCGGGGTCGGCATCTCCCGACCGGACAGCGCCGGACCATGCCTGGCAAACGTCAAACACCGGCAAGGCAATACATAGGGCGAGTGCGGCGCACAAGACGGCATAACGCGTCTGCGCTCGCGCGTTACCCAGCAATGCCAGCAAGATGGCTGTGGCACAGCCAAGCACGGCTCCTTGCCACAGGAATTGAATCAAACCCCAGCCAAGGGAAGCAATCATGTCACCATTCATTCTTTATCCTCCCGCAGAATTTTTTCGATTTCTTCACGCTCCTTCTTCGACACGCCGCTGCGTAGCGCTGCCAGTACCAACGCCTTGCCCGAACCGGCGAACGCGCGCTGGATCAAATCCTTGAGCAAGTTGGTTTGCAGTGAATCCTGTGCCTGTGCCGGCGCATAGACATGCGAACGCTGGCTTTCGTCGCGCGTCAGCAACCCCTTGCCATGCATGATCTGCATCAGGCGCAATACCGTTGCATAGCTCACCTCGGGCCGCGTTTTCAATATCTCCTGATGCACTTGCTTGGCTGTCGCCGGGCCGAGCGGCCAGATGACCTGTAGCAGGTCGAGCTCTGCAGCGGTGGGCTTGGGTATCGTTGTTTTCGTCATGGTGTTTCCTTCAAATGATGAATGTAGAATAAATTATCTAGAATAAAATGTCTACATCGATTCCAACAAATTTTCCCACTGTTGTTTTAATTAGACAGTTTTGTCTATATTGAACAATCTGCGCGCCCGAGCATTACCGCGTCCAATCGAGCAAAGAAATCTGGCGGCCCCAAACCCGGTAAAATAGCGCTACGGCAGAGATCTGCCATGCACCGACAGATTACTAACAGGAACACATGCGATGAAGCAATATCTCGATCTGGTTCGCACCGTTTTGGAGACGGGAAGCTGGCAAGACAACCGCACCGGGATCCGTACGATCAGCGTTCCGGGCGCGATGATGCGTTTCGACTTGCAAAAAGAAGGCTTCCCGGCCGTTACGACCAAGAAGCTGGCGTTCAAGTCCGTGGTCGGCGAACTGGTCGGCTTCCTGCGCGCTACGCGCAGCGCGGCAGATTTCCGCGCGCTCGGCTGCAAGGTATGGGACCAGAACGCCAATGAAAATGCGGCCTGGCTGGAAAACCCTTACCGCACGGGATTGGATGATCTCGGCCCGGTTTATGGCGTGCAGTGGCGCGCCTGGCCGGCCTACAAGCTGCTCGATGCCGATCAACTGGGGCAAATCAACGATGCCCAGCAACGCGGCTTCAGCGTCGTGTCCACCCTGCTGGACGACGGCCGGCCCAAGGTGCTGCTGTACAAGGCCATCGACCAGTTGCGCGAGTGCCTCAACACCATCGTCACCAATCCCGGCAGCCGGCGCATTCTGTTCCACGGCTGGAACTGTGCCGATCTCGATGCCATCGCCTTGCCCGCCTGTCACCTGCTCTATCAGTTCATACCGAACGCGGCCACGCGTGAGATCTCGCTGTGTCTGTACATACGCAGCAACGACATCGGTCTCGGCACGCCGTTCAACCTGGCCGAAGGCGCCACGTTGCTGCATCTGGTGGCGCGCCTGACCGGCTACACGCCGCGCTGGTTTACTTATTTCATCGGCGACGCGCATATCTACGAAAACCACCTCGACATGCTGCATGAGCAATTGAAGCGCGAGCCCTTGCCGGCGCCGCGACTGATCATCGCCGACCGCGTGCCCGACATGGCCAAGACCGGCAACTTTGAGCCGGAGTGGCTCGACAAGATCGAACCGACTGACTTTTCCCTGCAAGGCTATGAACATCACGCGCCGCTGACCGCGCCGATGGCCGTATGAGCGCGGACCGGAGCAATCCAGGCGCCGCCGCGACCCGCTTCACCATCATCGTCGCCGTCGACGCCGAAAACGGCATCGGGATCGCCAACACCCTGCCATGGCGCCTGCCCGAAGATATGGCCTTCTTCAAGAAGACCACTACCGGCCACCCCATCGTGATGGGGCGCAAGACCTTTGATTCCATTGGCCGTGCGCTGCCCAATCGGCGTAACATCGTCGTCACGCGCAACCCGGCCTGGTCGCACGAAGGTGTGGAACGCGTGGCGTCGCTCGACCAGGCAGCTGCCTTGATCGGCGACGCGGAAGCCTTTATCATCGGCGGCGCGCAGATCTATGTCGATGCGCTGGAGAAAGCGCAACGGTTGCTGGTCACGGAGATCGGCAAGGCCTTTGCCTGCGACGCCTTCTTTCCTGCCATCGACAAAGATACCTGGCAAGAAATAGCGCGCGAGCCGCAGCATTCCGCGCAAAATGCATTTGATTTTGCTTTTGTCACCTATCAACGCAGGAGCGACACCGATCATGGCTGAAGAAGAGTTTGAAGTACCAAGCCCGCACGATCACGCGGTGGAACACGCCGGCGAGAGTGGCGACAACTTCTCTGCGCGCATCGCGGTCATGACGGCTGTGCTGGCCACGCTGGGCGCCATGTTCGGCTACGAAGGCGGCGCAACCCAGAATGAGGCGGCACTATTGAAGAACGAC